>Ga0307507_10004777_pt1 | contig 23376 bp, 10 predicted proteins | sample 7_EM_MG_FD_207223 | JGI IMG/M metagenome (GOLD analysis project Ga0307507, IMG submission 207223) | Populus trichocarpa ectomycorrhiza microbial communities from riparian zone in the Pacific Northwest, United States - 7_EM | ecosystem: Host-associated > Plants > Roots > Unclassified | place...
CCTGGGGCCGATGGTATCCCAAACGCCTTCCTTAAGGCGTTAGGACAGCCGTTCGCTGAAGCGATGGCGGCCCTAACAAAGGCCTGTTGGGAGAAGGCGTACTGGCCGAAAAAATTCCGCCGAGCCCGTACGGTCGCTATTAGGAAGCAAGGAAAAGATAACTACTTGCTACCGAACGCCTGGAGACCTATAGCCCTACTAAGTACAGTAGGTAAAGTTATAGAAGCAGTTACGGTAGAACAGATACGTCGCATAGCGGAAGAGCATAATATGCTACTAGCCTACCAGATGGGAGCCCAGGAGAAGCAATCAACAGAGATAGCCCTAGACCTCTTAGTCAACTAAGTATAGACAGTTTGGCAGACAAAAGGCAATATAGCGTTACTACTCTCCCTTAATATTACTGGAGCCTTTAATAGGGTAGTACAAAAGCGCCTATAGCACGTACTACGGGCAAAGGGGATCCCAGAGGAGCTAGCTACCTAGGTAGAAACCTTTATAACGGACAGATCTACAACGCTAGTACTCTCAGATTGGGAAACGGAGGAGTTCCCAATATCCGCAGGCATCCCACAGGGGTCTCCCCTCTCACCTATCCTGTTCCTCTTCTATACAGCAGAGCTACTAGACCTCTATAATAACCCGCAGGAGAGACTAAGCGCCAGTGCATTTGTAGATGACACTAACTTACTTGCGTACGGTCCGTCTACGGAGGAAAACTGCCAGATCCTAATGCGTGGCCACAACCGCTGCCTTAACTGGGCGCGCCGCTACAGCGCTAGCTTCGCCCTAGAGAAGTATAAGCTTATGCATCTATCCCGGAACCCAAAGCAGTTTAATATACAGGCCTCTCTCCCCCTATTAGGGGTAGAGACTAAGCCTAAGGCCTTAATGCGCATTTTAGGTGTCTGGCTTAACCCACGGCTAAACTGGGGGGCACATGTAAAGGAGATACAAAAGAAGATAAAAACACATACGAACGCCCTACTGCGGACAACAGCCTCAACATGGGGAGCTACCTTTGTACAGGCAAGGCAGATCTACAACGCCGTAATCCGGCCCGCTATTGCCTACGGAGTAGCAATCTGGCACACGCCTACCCCAATTAAAGGTCCTAAAAGCACTAAACCTATGGGCCCAGCTGTAAAGCTAGCTAAAATTCAAAATAAGTGCCTAAAAGCAATAGCAGGGGCATATAAGGCAACTCCCACCTTAGTTCTCGAAACTGAAACCTTTATACCCCCGCTAGATCTCTACCTAAATGAAAGACTTGCAAACTTTAGGTTTAGGCATAAAGAAAAGTTAGTTACGGAGGCTTACGTACAGATACGGGGGAAACTAGCCCAAAGACAAAGATAAAGACGGGGTTAAAACCAAAATGGAAATATATATATAGAGGGAGAGAAACGGACCTAGTGGGCAGAGGAGTGGAGGCAGCAAAAACAAAGGACAGAGATACCACTTCTAGTAAGCTAGAAGAGAAGATGGGGAGCTAATCGGCCGAAATGGGGACTTATAGGGGTAGTGCCACCGTTAGAAAAACCGCTAAAGATATATAAGGAGCTTAAGAAAGCAGAAAGCTCAGTTTTAACGCAGATACGGACGGGATGGATAGGGCTAGCGGCCTTCCTAAATAAGGCTAGGGTACCAGACTTTCCCTCCCCTATGTGCCAGTGCAGCTAAGCCGAAGAGACGGCGTCATATATTATAGCCTACTGCCCCCAGTTCGCAGAGCAGAGGCAAGGGCTAGCGGTAGGCCGCCTGGAGGTTAAAAAACTAGCTAGTACGGCCAAGGGAGTAAAACGGCTCGCAAGATGGTTCCTACAACTGCGGGTCCTACCGCAGTTCCACTATGCGGAGGAGCTCCTGCGAGAGGAGGAAGAGAAAGAAAGGGGAGTAAGTAGGCTAGCTAGGTAAAAGGCTTGCCAAATAGAAGGAGTAGGCGTCTGCAGACGCCTTTTCGATACTTATAGGCTGCGAAGTAGACGGCAGAAAGTGTATAACAGGCCGAGGAGGGGGTTTTTTGTCCCATATCGGGTTTTCCCATTATATAAAATAGGAGTACCGCATGGCCACAGAGCTAAATCGGTGTAAAATCAATAAATAAATAAATAGATCTATAGAGGGTAAAGCCTAGGACAAAGCAACGAGTGTTTTAAGTGGCGAAGACTTTTTTTATATATTTCCCTAAATCAAACCGTGCCTTTAAGGCTATATTAGTGTTTAAATTACTCTTCAGCTCTCCTAGCACAAGTATATACAACTAATAGTATTGGGAGCTTTTGCTAGCTATTAGATTATCCACAAAGCCGATATCTAGCTTTTGGTCGGCCGTAGATCCTTGCAAGGGCTGCTAGGTATACTCTACTAGTCTTTATTATTCTTTTGGAACGAACCCGTGCTCCTTTATAAAGTCTAGAAATGATATAATTAGCTTATTAAACCACTTTAGGACTTGACATTCTTTTGTGTCTTTAGGCTAGTTACGCTAACCGCCCTTCTTAGTATATAGTGGATTGTCCCCTTCCTTGCATTTCTTAAAAATGGCGGCGCTTACCGCCTTAAGACCTTCTACTTCCCCAAAGAATGCTTTATACAAGCCAGAAATCCCAATATAAAGAGGGCCTAGCTCCTCCTTTAGAACATAATCCACGTATTTCCTATATTTAGACGAGTTAGTGAAACTACTTATATTACATAGATGCGGGGTTTAAACATAGAGTGGCAGCGGTCGGGGAGAAGGCATGGGCTCTATTACGGTGGCGTACACCTTCTCCCAGACAATCTCGTTAGGCTTAATACAAAGGATCACATTTAGGAGAGGTAGGAACTGTTTAATATCAAAGCCATCAGAATTAACTGCTGAATTAAGTCTCAACAAATCACCAAGGAGGTTTTTATTGCCGCTATTAGACAGCAATAAACAAGAAGTAGGAAGGCTCTATAGAGCAAGTATTAGATTAAGCAAAATATCCTTTAGTTCTACGAGCGTTAGATAGAGCTTACACTAGGTAAATTAATAGTTACCTTTATTGCTTATCTAACGCGACACATCTAAAGAGTCAGAGACACCTAGATCCTTATAAGTCAAGTTAAATAAATCGCGAAAACCATTTAGTCCCTCTCCAATAGGTTTCATTTTGATTATCTCTAATCTGGAGAGATTCGCCATTATGGGAGAACGCGCCAAGAGCTACGTTAGGAGGGCCGACGTAGCAGGCGGGTAGGTAGGCGATAAGGGGAGATCAAAGAGGTAGACGGTATAATGGCAGAGATATAAGCAAGTGCAGGGAGGTCAAGGACACGTCAGGCGCGTCTTACAATGAGGAAATAACTAGAGAGAAAAGTATAAGGAAGGAAGCAAGGTACAAGCGAATGCAGGGAGATAGGGCGCGGAAAAATTAAGCCGATCCAACATGGCTTAGACTAAGGCTTCGCAGGGCTTAGTTAAATGCCAAGCTACAATAACCTAAAAGTGCGAAGAGGCAGCGTTTTCTGGCTATGCCTATCGGTTTTAGTTTGTTCCGCAACGTATAAGGCCCCAATACAGCGAGGCTAAAGGGGCGCCCGAGCGGGTTAACTATGGGGTTGGTTGTATAAGCGCCTATAATAATTACGTGGCTGGTCCTGAAACGAGCTAAACCTAATATGCCAAATACAGTCAACCCCTTTTTATAGCGGTTAATTAACCTGTTTCCCAAAAACAGGATCTAGTTCTTAGAACCGGATCCGGTTTTCAGAATTACACCCTTTTTAGCCCATGTCCTAAACCAGAATCGCTATGTAGTCTCCAAAATCGCAATTTAAGCCAGAACTAAAAATATTAGTCCTTACACTTACTCTTAGACACCAAGACCATTAAGCCATTTGGCTTAACACTGCAGCCACTTGCAAAATCGGCTTCCCCTCCAACCGCGCCGCTGAGATTTTGCCGCCCCAGAAGCAGATCTCTTGGGTACATAAATACAAGAAGCGAGTCACGGGGTAGCTAACTCATCGCTGCCAAGCATACAAAGGTGGAGGACTTATAAAGCTTACTATAATGCGAGTTTTTAACTTCAATCCAACGTACATATAAATAATAATGAGATAGTCTTGACATGGAAGCAACTAGATAGAAAAACAATACCGAGCCAAGAAAATCCTAATTAATGCCTTAATTCTTAACGCCAGAAAACAAGAACATAATTACAAAAGTCTTTTCTTATAAGAAATTTCTCATTTCTTTAGCTTCTTGGAGGCTCTATCTATGGTGCAATCCAACCTTCTCTTACGTGTCCCTCTCCTTAATAGATCTTCTAATTGACTGTCTAGCGCCTTTCCTAGTTAGTCTCTTTGCTTACTTCTCCAAGCTATCTCTATTATAACATCTTTAAGCGGTTTATACATCCTAGCATAATAACGGAGATGACGTAGATTCTTAGTATAGAATAATATAAGTCTCTTATGTGGTATACCCGCGGGTGAAACCCAAGTAGGATACCAGTATATTACTATAACAGGACCAAACGTGGATACGATATATCTATATCCAGGGTTTTGGAGACGCTTTAAGTCCTTTATTATATAGCAAGTTAGCAACCACAATAAGAGATACTTTAGTTGTCCGTCTAAAATTATAGCATTGGAAATTGTTAATGCTTTACGTAGGGGAGCTAGAACTCTAAGAGAGGTTATAAGATCGGCTAAACCGTTTTCTACTTAATTATTAGTATTGCTAAATAATATATAGGTGTTTTATAAATATACCTAGAGGTACTAGCGACACATATTTAGGACCTATAACTGTATCTATTGGCTAGGATAAACCTTTAATATAGTTCTCTTTTAGTTAAGGCGAATTTATCTTGGTCTTGCCATTATCCTCCATTAGCTCATATAAGCTTGCCTCTACTTTACCGTGGCCTTCCAGTCCCTTAAGGTAATTGGGGTATATTTCCATATCCTTTTATATATCGCCCTTCGTATTGTCGTTGTATTTGTAAAAATTGACCTCATTGGGTGTTTAAGTAGGCGTATAAGGTATCTATTTCTGCATAGGGCTGGAAAGCTGCGATTGTTTCTTCTCCCTGCTGGCAGATGCCGTGTCTTTATCATCAATATAATTTTGGGATAATTCAAGGTTTCCAGTAGGTTAATAATTAGGTATATTACTTTTAGGGCAGTAGCATATAGTAATATATTTATAAGCACTGATTAAGGACCTATAGATTATGTTAGTAACATATCTAAGCTTAGTTAAGGTAACATATATAATATCTGGTATTCTTATAAAGATAGTAAGGGATGTATAGTTAAGAGGTTAGATTTAAAGGTGAGTGAAATTAATAGCATATAAAAACCAGGAGCACGATGTTTATATTCCATTTCTCTCCTAGGGCGGAGTAAGGAGTTAGGACAGAAGGTAGAAGGGAAAGGCGAAGTATACCAGCCGCCCTTTTCCACTTTATATGGTGTCTATGGTACAATATTCAGTGGCTATAATTACTCTCAGCTTATATATTATCTATACCCGAGACTATAGGTACCTAGAGTGACCCACAAGTAAGGCATTATTGGGAGTAGCTATTAGCTAAGCTATTGCTAAATTTAAATAGCTAACGATCTCTAACAGACGCCGCATACCTTAGCAGGGTTTAGAGATGTTTGCATAAAGTTATAAACTAGAATTAGAAGTTAATAATAGCCCCTAATAACGCCTCCCTTAGCAGGAATAGCATTATATAATCCACTTCTAACGCCTATCCTTCTGGGGTAAGACACTGCCTAAGCAGTAGACTTATCCTAGCCAGTTAATCTTGTATATTAACCCCCCATCTATAGCAAAGGAGCTGTTAGTGCCTCTAAAGTAGTTTAATTGGCATTCTAGCTAAGCCCTTTATAAGCGCTCCGCCTTATATAGGCGGTATACTAACTCCTATTAATCTGCCTTACGTTAGGGGAGATCTTTTATTTAAGGCGCTGAGTAGCCAGTACTTAGAGGTCCATAGACTTATTCTATATCCCAACAGCATTAACTATAACTCCTTAAATAGTATCCCGCAACCCCTAAGTACCTACAAGTGCACTATCCCTAAATTGCTAGCTAGTAAGTAGGCATTTATAGATAGAGAAACCAACTTCAGATATAATAACGGCAACGCAGAGGCGTGGACTGGTTGGGAAAGTAACTTAAGCAATAAGAATAAAGAATAGGACGTAAAAACAATGTATAACGATAACTTTAACACTAAAGATCAAGAAATAGGGGCAGATAGCAATAAAGAGATATTAAGCGACAAGGCCATATAGGCGACAGTTAGATATAGTAGCCTTGGCTTTATAGTCTTAAATCTATAAGTACAGGATATAAATGTAAAGAAGATTTCTAATAAAAGCTGGTAAAAGGGTTAAAACTTTGGCCTCTTTTCATTTAGCCTATCGCGAAACAAAACAATATTTTACCATTCCTACCAGAGTCTCTGCCTACTTAACTTATAGCGAGCTATAAAGCATTCGCAATAATCTATGCTTTCACTCAGATAAATTTATTCACCTATAATATTTTCTCAGTAAATATCTCTTATTGGGTCTCCACCCTAATAAGGTCAAGTAACATCTACTTTAAACATTAAACTTTCTCCAGATCATCACAAGCGTTGCAGTAATTAATAAGGTTTTGGAAAGCCTTATCTTCTTCATCATCTGTCATTAACCCATAGTCTTTAAAATAAGAATAAATAATGTCGTATTATCTCTCAAATTCCTTTTTCCAGTTGTCGCTAATTTCACTCTATTTTAGCATTAGAAGCCAGATTAGCTGCAATATATAAAGCTACAAAACTTACATATAAAGGCTGGCAATCGTTCCATATATCACACACAAAACACATTGCTAGGGACACGATTTCATAGATGTTAAAAACGCTAGGGGAGTGTTCTTAGAGCCAAGCGTACAACTATCTTCGATTAACCATATGCCATATCCTTAACCTTAACTCAGACAATTAAAAGACTAAAAATGTTAAAAAGCAAAGAGATTCGTGCAAAAGTATGCGTAGGTCTAAAATCGGAGGCGTTAAACAACCTAGAAAACGAGAATGGAACGCTAATTGCCTGCAAAATTTTTTATCAGCGGGCCATTGTAGGTATCCAAGCTAAGTGATAGGCTTAAAGTACAGGGCTGCATACCAGGGCCCAGTTCCAGTCCTAGTTATGCGCAGGAGCTAGATATACATCTTATATTGACGAGTAGGAGGGAGTTAAGTCGTGGGGTATATGCCATTTCGTCTACAACACGTCTCACAGCCTGCATATCAATTGCCGGTTCATATCATTCGTGTGGCATGCGAGATAAGTGCTGTAGGGTATATAGCAGCGAAACGAGGTATACTATCTACGTGCGCACCTTGGTTGTGACCGTATATATCAACATTAGAGATTAATGTAAACGTTTTCTATCTAGCTCCTTATCTCTCTATTAACCCTTTAAAAGCCCAATCTCTTTAACAAAGTCTAGTATAAATGAGCCTCCTAAAGTAAGAAGACTTAGAAGTGGGGGCGCTACTAGCATTAATATATAAACCACTTAAAAAACTATAGCAACCTTTCCAAGCAACAACCCTCCACTCTTACGCCTTGTAGGGTCTATAACACATAGGTTACCCGTCTATATCTCTTACAGGATTATATTGCTTAGTTAATGCCTAGGGTTAATTAGTTAATTCGCTTGCTTCCTCCCTAGATACTGCATTTAATAAAGCTAAAACTTAAGTTAGTATAAATGTTCTAACCGTAATATAATAAAACTAACAATAGGCTTTCCTAACAGCTTATACCATACGCCAATTAAGGACTTTAGTGGCCACCTAGGGTATATTCTCAGCCGCTAGCAGCTCGTTTAAACGCTCTAGAAGCTCATTCTATTTATCTATAGGAACCTTAAACTAAGTAGAGCGTATTAAATATAATAAGTAAAGTCGTTTAGCTTCCTCCTATATAAGTATCTGCCAATCTTTATTACTAAGAGTTGAGGCTATGCTTATATCCCTACTTACCAGGAACCGCTTCCATTAAGTCTTAGAATGTTTAGCAACAGCCTATACATTACTAGCCTTAGACCTAGCGGTAAGACTTATTATGCGTGGTAGCATTAAAATGAGAAGTTGGTGTTACTGCGCGGAGTGCCATTTGCTAAGGTGGGGATATTAACCCCATTAACTCTATTAACCCTATTAACTATATCAACCACGTCAACCTAATTAACCGCTAGCAATATAAAACCGGCTAACGCCACTAATCTCCGCTTCCGCCTTCTCCCAATATAGCCAATAAAGTTATAGATATAACAATAGGTTGGTCTGCATAATGATACTATATTAGTGCCTCTCCGGGTACGCTAACCCCACGTTTGCCTCTATTTACTAGTTCTCTTTATATTCTAATAGGCTTATCCTATAGGTAACTCTGCATCACTCTCTATATTGTAAGCCTATAACAATTATCCTGTTTCATCATAAGACACTCTTATTAGCGCTAGGGATGTGGCAGCTAACAACAAATACGCAAGGACCATGCGAGCTACGATTTAGGTAGCCCCTATCTTAGATATCGTTCTGTCAATTAGAAGTCAATTAAAAGTAAAGAATAAGGACTATCTATTAAAATGTGGCTCTAGGGCCTCTATATATATGTAAGGAAGGTGTAGGAACAGGAGGGGGGGGGGGGGTAATAGGCAACTAAAACAGGTAATAGGCAACTAAAACAGTTAATTAGCTACCTAATATATTACTTAGGAACCCAACCAATATATAACCTACCCCTTAAATAACTAGAGCTCTACCTAAACATATTAAGACGTCCCCAAATTCGGTCTAGAATTTTTTGGTCACAGTAATAGCGTCCATTAGATATTGTGTAGCAACTATATTATCCATCCCCTATTAGCCACCCTTATCTTACCCCTTACCCCTTACCCCTCGCCCCCCTAGACAAATTATAAAATCCCAGTCACTATATCTATTCTATTAAATACTAGGAATGCTTAATAAACTTTCCACAGAGGTACTCCTGCTGATCATTAGCAAGATACGGCCAATTCTTACACACTTTAAGCTTTGGCGCTAATCGGTATAGGTCGCGAATAGGGCGGATTTAAAGAGGCTCTATAAGGTCTTAAAACGTTTCTATTAAGTTTTACTACCGCTCCTATACCTAAATATAGCCGCTATGCGTTGCAGGTCTAACCGCTCACTATAATTTAAGGCAAGTTCATTCTTCTTCTCAAATCTTGCTTATATAGGCTACTCATTACACGAACTCCAATTAACACAACAACCAGTATCTAGTTAAAGGAAAAGCTCTTTGCCAGCCTTAACGGCTTACTAGCAAGCTTTTAAAGGATGGATTAGGAAATAGTCCTATCTATACTAAGAGTATGGTTTTTACAGACTTTACATTCAATCCGTTTACCCTACTTGACGTTAGAGAAATGCTTCCGCCGGAAGTATTTTATAGTGTTGGTTTAGATTAATTTTAGTGCTATATAACATATTAACTTCCTAGTATCTTGGGGCCAAACCATCTTAACTAAGCTTGGTCTCTACGCCAAAGGACTTATATAGTAGGACTATCTTAACACGGACGGTAAAGTAGGCACCAGTACGTGCCTCTTTATTTTTCTCTCCTATCCCTCTACCTCTACCTTACCTGTTAGCAGGCGAGGATTAATTCTTAGAAGAATATCGGAGTCCACGGAAGACGCTAGAGTTTAGGTACTAGACATTGTTATATCTATCACCGTATCTATCGTCACATCTATTATTACTTCCGCTGAGCTGCCGCCAGCGCCAGCGTTGCCCTTATCCCTCTTTTGCTTTTTTCTACCAAACTTCTTCCAAGTTCCGTCGTCCAAGGGCGAGCTGGGCGAATGGCACAGACCAGACGGAAAATTGGGCGCGTAGACCTTACTATACACCAATGCCACGTAACTAGGCTATACGGAGAGTCCGTTAATTCAAGTGTCCTCCTTTCCCTAGCGGCAGTATTTAGGATATAGGAAGGGCTGCTTAAATATACCTTCTTTCCAGATATAGATCAGTCTAAAATTCCTTATAAGACCTCGCCCGGGAAGAAAAAAGCTAGAATAGATAAGACACCTAGATAGGTCCTTAGCCGGGATTATATAGAAGGGGAAATAAGGCGCGTAAATCTTGTTATAAACTGTTTTAACATAGTTGCTCTATATAGACTTACCCCCGCTAATCCAAGAATTCTCTATCCCCAGGCGGCGGCATTCGGGGCACTAGAAGGGCTGCTTAAATATCCCATTCTTAATATAAATCTTTTTGTAGTGCTTCATAAGTTCGCTATAGCGGCAATAGACGCCACAGCTAAGAAGGCACCTAGGCTGTTCCTTACAACCCCTTATTCCCTTTATTTTGGTTAAGAATAAAAGCGCATCCTACTCGCCCTCTGTGTTGCCTACTTCGTCCTTTTTATCCTTTTTATCCTCTTCGCGTGTTGCCTAACCTATATTATCTGCCTTACGCTCCAAAGTTTCTGCATTTAAATATGGGTCCGCTTCTAGCTGGCGAGTTAAATATCCAATAAGTAGATTTATAAACCGTTCCAAACACCATTTAAAGGGCCAGTATTTGTTAATGTCCTAGGTACAACTCTGTAGAAACCAAGCGACTGCAGCCACCACGTCACAAAAGCGCTTTCTTAGAGCAACTTTGCCTAGAGCGCCTTTGCCTAGAGCGCCTTCGCTAGGAGCAGATCCGGTGGTTTATATAGTAGGTATACCTATAGTTAGTAAACCTAGGGCTCTTAATTTATTAACGCGACTAAAGTATTCCGCCCTCTTTTTCTGCGCCTTTAGAGACAACAAAATCTTAATAATATAGCGGAGCTGCCTATTAAGCACCATCACTGCCTTATAATCTCCCACTTGCTTTACCGCTTCTAGGCTTCCACAGAAATCACATACATCCTTACGCTATTTAAACTCCCACAAGTCCTCCTCACTTAGGCGGATGGGAGCATTTACGTCCCTTTATAGGGACATATTATAGAGGCGCTAAAAGAGGGCATTATTCTGTCTAGCTATAGATCCAAAGGCCAACCCTATAAAATCCTTGCGGATATATTTAGTCTAATAGCTACCTTAGAATACTTAGGTCGTGTTAAATAAAACATAGTTATATAGCGTATTAAAGAGAACGCCTAGCGGTTTAAAAAAGTTAGTAGTTATCCCTACTATTTATAGAGTTAAGAAGGAAAGCAGTAGGGAAACGCGCTGCTTAATATATATATATACATATATATATATTTGCCTTGGATTCTCTTACTATTAAGTCTAGCTCCTACACTAACCCATAGCGCGTAGATGCGTAAGTCCTCCTAAAAACCGGCCATAAGGCATATTCAGTGCCATAGATAGTTAAAACTTAAGTAAGTAAGTAAAAAAATAGGCTGGTCTAGCATCTCTTTCTTCCACTTTAGCGGGAGGAAGTCCACTTCTTTAAGGATAGGTTAATAGAGTAGCGTGTTAACGGATTTAAAGCTAGGCTTAAAGGCGTCGTCTATAATTACACGCATAGCAATAAGGCTGGCGAGGTATATATTCGGATACGGGACAAGGGTAATGGAAAAGGACATCCTATTAGAACAGAGGAGGTAAGTAAGGGAAAGTAACTAGGGTAGAGCAAGGAGTTCCTAAAGATATAGAGTAAGAATAGGGTCAGGCTTACGCGTTAACTCTAAAGCTATAGCTAGCCCACTTTTTCTTATTTTTCTTAACTATAATTATAGCGACGAGCCTCATCCTCATCTAGTTATTTAGGTCCCATATAACCGCCAGACTAACTTGCCGGTATAAAAGGCGCATTATAGAGGCTAGCCTAAAGCCGTCAATGCCTGCCGTTAGGAGGACAGCGTAAAACACAAGCTAGGTATTAGGCTTATAATTAATATCCCTAGCACGCTCCCACAGTATATTAAGGATAATAATAATATCTTTAGCTGTCGCCTTAACCTTCTTAAAGATCTAATTAACTATAAAACTAAGCTTGTTTATAAGGCTATCATAGATCCACTAAGAGGGGGGGGGGGGGTTAGAATGGATATTTTAACCTTTTTATACACCTACGCAGAGGATCCGTAGAGGGGAATAAGAGGAAAGGGAAGGGGAAGGGAAATAGGGAGGAGGGGTATAGGGTTTATCAGTGCAACCAACCTTAAATATCTCAAAGATCGGCCCTTACATACACTGCTTAGTATAGTTAATAAACTTTAGTCTCCAGAGAGCCTTATTCTTAGGATTTTGCCACCTTTTCTCTAGTAGGACTATAGAGTTAGCTTAAGTAATAAGCTGCCTCTAGCACTATATAATAGAAGAAGCCGTATTTACTATCTGCCTGTATTTATACTCTTATAGTTTAAGGACTAGATATCTTCGCTCTAAGTTCTTAATATACGCCTAGAGGAATACTCAGTAATAATTCTTAGCTGTTTTAGACGTAAGGTATAGGTTAAGCCAAATACTATCTAAGTCTACTTATAGGACGTCCCTAAGGAATCTGTATAGAGAGGCGCGTAGGTTAGCAAGGAGAAGGCGGCTAGAAATAAAAAAAGAGGTAGAGGAGGAAAGGGTAGTAGAAGACATTAGACGGATAGGTAAAGGCATACTTACTTACAATCTCTAGACCACTATAATATAATTGCGACGGTAGCCTATTACATCTATAATTACTAGGCGGTTATTTAGCGGCTAAAAGGCATATAATTTTAAGGCTAATAAGGCCCTCTGCCTCCGCGACTCCAGGTTATTAGGAAATCAGCGCTTAGCTTTAAAGGGCCCTATATCTACCTCCTCTAGCGGACGCGGATTAATAAGGGATATAGGGACGGATATGGAAACCGTTATAGAACAGCTGTTGCCATATTATACAGTACCCATCGCTGCCAGAGGGAAGCTATCTTTAGGGCATAGAAGAACAGAAGCGGCAAGGGATAGACGCGGACGGAGGGATTGGAAGGATAGTAGGTGGGCCAACTAGTTAGAAATCGCGATAGCAAACAAGTAAAAGAAGCGGTTAGAATTTAAGGTTAGAAATAAAGAAGGAGATAAGACTGCCAAAGACTATAGGTAGAACAGCAGGTAAAGGATATATATATATCTCTATCTATCTTAAGGGGGGCCTAAAATAGGACCCCTAGCGGTTAAACTAGGCGTCAAGGGCAGTGCAGTACAGGAAAGACAGGCCTGCATTTTTGCAGCGGGCTAAGAACATGGAGGAGGCAGAAGGAAGAAGGCGGCATAGCATGGGCGCATAATTAAGAGCGCTTGCGCGGAGGTTAAGAGGGGGGAGGAGGAGGAAAGGGAGGGACAAGCGAGTGAGAAAGAGAGGCGGCGAGGTTAAAAAACTGGATAGCGTTTTTAATGGAGGCGCGGAACTTTGAAAAGAACGAGAGGTAGGGGGTTAGGAAAAGAAAATAAATTACCAAGCAAGACGGTAAGTTTTCCACAAGGGCCATGGAAAAACGTAGATTCCAAGTAGTGGCTTGGCAGGATATTTACGGCTTTATAGACGGATTTGCACGAAGCTCTACACGAAGCTCTACACGAAGCTCTACACGAAGCTCTACACGAAGCTCTATATACAGAGGCTCTGCGCGAAGCTCTGCATCAGGTCCCCGCTATATTCCCAATAGCCTCTACACGTGCCTCTACCAAGTATCCCCCCTATATACACCTAGGTAGCCACCTTATTTTTTACCCTTCCTTTCTTACATCCTCCCTACCTAGGGAGGCACCAGAACGGCAGCCAGCAGACAACCATCGCCAGAGCCAGACGACCGTCGCCAGAGCTAGACAACCGTCGCCAGAGCTAGACAACCGTCGCCAGAGCTAGACAACCGTCGCCAGAGCTAGACGACCGCCAACCGTTCGAACGACCCAGCCAGCGAACACTGAATGATTTGATCGATTGATCGAATCAAACTAGAGCCTTATTATTAGTCCGTTACCAAATCAAATCAAATCAAGGCCTCCTTGGGAGGTACCCCGGACGACTACCGTTTAAAGGTAGCATAGACAGGTAGGCACAGATAGGTAGGCACAGACATATAGGTATAGGTAGGTAGGTAGGCAAGTAGGTAGGCGGGCAGGCAGGTAGGCAGGTAAGTAAATAGGCAGGCACTAGGCCTAGTTTAGAAATCAGTACATAGTTAGCAGATTATTATAATTTAGTATAATAGCTTTAGCAGCTATTTTATATAGTTTTAATATAAATATATTAAAAGTACCTTATAGCAATCTGTGATATAATTTATATAATTTATACAATTTATACAATTCGCACGATTCGCACAATTTGTACAATTTAATTTTAAGATACTGGTGTTGGTTTAGTGTTCGGGCATTTTACTGCATTTTGCTTGCAAATGCTGCGGGTTTGCTGTAAAATGTGCGGTTTGTGCAAGTCGCTAACCACCATATACTACTGCCGCGATTGTATAGTTTGCGGCAAGTTGCCGCGAACTGCAACAACACGCCGAAAAAAAAAATTCCTGATGTTCGCGGCGTAGATACCTCTCTAAGTCTTCTATACCTCCTTAGGTAGGTACTAGGTAGCCCCTAGGAGGCCCTTAACCTTAGCCAAGTTATAAAAGATTTTATCTAGCCTAAATTAAGCTCTGCTAGATCTAGACCTGCCCCTAAAGGTTTCTAATATATTTATTAGTGGCTCCTTCCTATATAGCTTTTAAAAGCCTTATGGCAGCTTTCTAATATCCTCCTTAAAAAAAATTGGTATAGGGCTCTTAACTTTCTAACCTTAGGCCTAGAGAAGCTCCAGCTATAGAGGTAGTATTAGTACTAGTAGCTAATATAGGTTTCCCTATAAGGCTTAAGTCTTAAGTTAGTAATTAGGTTAGATTACCTAAAGAGTAGGCCTACTTAGCTTATAAGCAGTCTATACGCCGCCACTATACTAATTATAGGCCAGTAGTCTTCTAGGAGGGTTCCGGTTAGTTCCCTAATTAGGCATATTAGTATATTTCTTTGGTATTTCTAATTTAGGGGAAGATCTAAGGGTTGCCTCTAGCGCTTAATCTTCTAATTAGCCTAAGTAGGGCTAAAGGGGTTCCAGCTGCTTTTTAGTAATATTATAACTATTATAGAGGGTATTTATATTTTCCTTAGCGTTGCTAGTAACTATAGGTGTATAAAAGTCTTTAAGCTCTTAGTGCATCTAGGTATTAGGGCTTATTTAGCCGTCTTACCTAAAGGTTTATATTATTACAATCTCTTACTATTAGAGGGACCTTTCTGCCTTAGCGCGATGGCTTTCCATAAGGTATTTATAGAGTTTTTATTTAGGGTATTATAAGATTTTAAGGGAGGACGGTAGATGTAAATAAAAGATATAAATAAATAATCTAGTCCTTAAAGCCAGCTGCCCTTCTAAATAGAGTAGGAAAGATTTAAATATAAGGGGACTTTGTAGATAGGGGGCTATAAGGCACAATTATAGAATAGGATAGATTAGTAAAAGAGACAAATCCTTAAGAAGGTAAGGCCTCTAGGATTGTAAAGACTATATACTATAGGTATATGCCTTTAGTATATAACCGGCAACTAACTAAGGGGCGTTTAAGGGTTGTCCTAAGGGCAACCTAAGGTGACCGTAATAATATCCCTTATAATATACTAATACTAGTAGTAATTAACCCCTACTTAAAAAGAGTTGCTTATAAATTGGATCCTTAAATATAACTTATAAGGATTTACTCCTTTATATACGCGTATATAAAATATAGCTACCTAAACTCCTTACTAGAATAATAATATTAAGCCCTTAGATAAATTAGAGATATATAGTATTTTAAACTATAATATATATATTAAATCTATATATAGCTAGCTAATAGAGGCTATATAAGTTAAAAAGACATATTATAGACTAAAGTTAGGGTTTGTATAGTTATATTAAGTATATTTAAAACTAGAATAAAATATAGATAAAAATAGTATTAATGTACTTAACAAGCGAGCTGCGCAGACAAGCGAGCTACGCAGCTTAAAACTCACCAAAAATTGGAAAATTTATATTTTAATATCTTAATAACCACTTAATAATAAATTCTAAAAATTTAGATTTGGGCTTTTATATACACTTTATAGCTTCTATTAAAGTTATATAATAAATACTTTTATAGTTTTTAAGATATTAAAATTTAGGGGCTAAAATAAGGCTAAATTACTATATCTTAATAACCACTAAACTATTTACTATATAACTTTAGTAAAAGCTATAGAGTGTATATAAAAGCCCAAATCTAAATTTTTAGAATTTATTATTAAGTGGTTATTAAGATATTAAAGTATGAATTTTCCAATTTTTGGTAAGATTTAAGCTACGTAACTCGCTGTAACAGGACTAGCCTAGTTATAGTAGGAATGTCTTAGTAAAACACTTAACAAGTAACTGTCTGAAACTGTCTGAAACTGTTTACAACTGTCTGCAACTATCTATAATTGTCCGCTACAATCTACCGTTTTCCACTAGCGCTATAACACTAAAGTCTATTAAAGACCGCGTATATATATACGCATGTATTAACCACCAAGAACCCTAACTATTTAATTATATAATTCTCTTATTATTTCTTTCTCTTCCTTATATAACGTCTTATTCTCTATAAGAGCTATATACCTTTAGATTTAAATAGAATTAATTTTATTTCTTTAAATCTTCCTTAAAGCCTCTTCGCGCCCTTATACTATATTATATTAAAACAACTACTATTAAAATAGCAAATGAACCTGTTGGTAACACAAGGTGATATCACGTAGCTACGGTTCGTAGATAGTATAATAATTGTTTAATTGTTTTCTTCTAATAATGAAGGGCGAGGAGCTTAAGGCTCCTCGCCACGCTAGTATCGCAGCAACACGTGACCATATAACCACACGTAATATATTCCCAACACTAGCAATTCTTCTTTTGTGGGTTGCCTGTATAACTATACCGTTCTAACCGCTTAACTAGTATAACAGATATTAATCCTTCTTACTTACTATTGCTATTATAATATAAGTCTCGCTGTCCCAAATTTACTAAAGAAATGGTGGTTAACCAAGTAGTAAACCCTAAACTGTTATAACCTTAAATTGCCTTTTAGTACGTGATACTTTCTTGCTAGGAAATCCTAGGTAGATTAACCAGGGAACTATATTATTAAAATAGAGTTACAGAGCTTGTTAATATCCAGCTCTATTCTAGAATCTACCTCCACTAAATCCTCTATAAGAGCCTCCTCTACGGTAGCTAGAGCCTCTGCGTCTATTATAGCTGCCACAGCCTTATCTATACCCACTTTATCCATAGGAGCAATCAGTGCAGTACTAGCCGTTATTATAACTATTATATTCGCCGTAATTAAGCTCCTGCTAAGGGTAGTTATTAAAGTAGAATTGCTATGCCTTATAAGAGCGAATAGTGGTACTAATTATAAATCTTAAGTTATCTAATTTTCCAGTAATCTTGCTGTAATAGGAGCTACTGGTATAATCTTTAAGCATAACCAAAAATGCACTATAGTGTTAAATTGGTAGATACTGGGGAACTAAAGATAAAGGTTATTACGGAGGTTATTGCGGAGATTGCTGCGGAGATTGCTACGGAGATTGCTGCAGAGGTTGCTGCGGAGGTTCTTATTGAGCTTGCTGCTGGTAGGTTGGGATATCATTTACAGATCTGGCTTATTATGCTAGTTGTCTAGTTGCGGTAGGGGTTAGAGGAAATGTCTTGGCGCTTAAGTTAAATAAGGTTGAGAATCTCTGGTAGGACGGAGCTTAAGGCATGGGTTAAGATACAGCAGCCTAAGGAACTTAAGGCTGAGAAACTTAAGGTGTTTAATAGCCTAAGGTTGTCTATAGTGGTTCTTATAGAGCTTGCTGCTGAGATTGCTGCGGAGATTCTTACAGAGGTTGCTACGGAGGTTAAAGCGTCTCTAGTAGTGCAGCGATTGGGACAACTGGTGGTACAGCAGTTGGAATAGCTAGTGGAATTAGCGGAGCAGCTAGTGGTCAGGCTAAAGATGCTTATATAGCTAGTAGGGGACTATAAAAAGGTGTTAATTGTGGCTGTTTATTATTAGGATTCCATTAAGAGTTAAACTTCTTTATAGTGCGTATTTGGTGCTTAATCTCTTATAAAGTCTATTTGTGCTCTTTCTTTACGTTAAGGACCTGCTCCTAAATGTTATCTCTAATAATGCCCTTATCTATAGGGACAAATACTCTATTCTCCTAAAGAAAGTCTTAAAAATTCTAAATAATATTAACATTACCAAGTGCCTAGGTGTCAACGGTCCATCCCATAAAATCCTCCCTAAAATATTCCTACAGTTGTACATCGGCGTAGTGTCTACTTTGGTAAAATAGAATATGGTGTAGAAGAAAGCCATTAACTTATTTTATAGTACAAGTTATTGTGTTAAAGGTAAAGGTAAATTCGTCCTAGTCTTCGTTGATAAGTTTCGCGTACATAGCTACCCCTAGTGGTAAGGAGTCTCTCCAGTCGTTTGGAGTAATCGTAGCCATATTTTTAGAGGAAGGGAAGTGTTATTAGTGTAGGGATTATCGTTTGGTACGCGTTTATGACGTGTATTTGCGATTATAGGGCTTAGGACTAGTTCTGGCCTTAAATCGCGAAGACTCATAAAGCGTATTATTCTACGTAATAGACGCAAGAATCTGTAATCTAGGAAAGGCTTAGGACTAGTTCTGGCCTTTAGATCCTTAAATTCATAGAAGAGTTCTATTTAAGGTTTAGGACCAGTTCTAACCTTAAAAGACAGCTTCCTCTAGCATAAGTAGTACTGGTACAGTAGCTCGTCTCTTCTTAATGGAAACCTTGCTATTCTGTGGTATAACAGTGAAGTTAACCACTAATTAGTGTAGGTAACATAAGGTAATATTACGTAGCTACGGTTTGTAGATAGTATGATAATTGTTTAATTATTTTCTTCTAATAAGGAAGGGCGAGGAGCTTAAGGCTCCTTGCCACGCTAGTGTCGCGGCGACACGTGACTACGTAACCATATGTGATATATTCCCGACAGAACCCAAATCCCTTTTAATAACTATAAGTATTATATCCCTAATTAAGAAATAGTTAACTATAATACAACAATCCTTTATAAATGCCTTAGCTTAGCAGTAGGCTATACTAGAAGCCTAGCATTAGCAATTAATAGAAGTACTCTATAAAGAACTCCGTAATATTAAGGCACTTTTATTAGAGACCCTAATAGAAATACCTATAAATAAGATTAAAATAACTATATCTAAGCCTAGCCCCTTAAACGCAAACCTTAAACTAGTAACTTACCCTATATCTATAATAAATTTAATGCCTATTATAAAATCTAAAAAGCTCCCTAGCTCTCTAATATTTAATAAAAATTAAAATAACCTACGCCCCTTTATAACTAAGCTCTGTTTTAAACTTTTAATAAACTATAACTAATACCCTACTAAAGCTAGCAAGGTTAGCTATAAATGTCTTATTTAAGTAAAGACGCTATATAAACCATAGATTTATTCTTCTATAATAGCACCTTTATTAATTTTAAAACCTTTATCTCTCTGCTAGAATAAATATATAATAACACTAGCTAAGAATATACGGCTATTACTAAGTTTAAAACCCTATAATAATAAAACCAAGGCTTTACCAGCTTCTTTTTAAAAAATTTAGGCCTTATTAGCGAACTAGATTAAAATAAAGCCGTTAGAGTTACTGCCCTTTAATAAGCTATTTTAGATAAGATTAGAGTCTAGTTAGTAGGTAGAAAACTACCAAAAAACCTATTTAAATTTGCTATAATATATTAATAAATTAATAAGGACCTTTAATATAATAAATAGACTAATTCTCTAAAGCTAACTATACCTTATATCTAAAATCCTATAAAACTAGTATATACCCTAAAGCGCGATTTATCTCTAAAACCTAAAAGCCCTACATATAACCCTATAAACCTTAATACCGCTTAATCTTATATACCCTAAAGAACCAATAAATAAAAAACTTAAGCCATAAATAGAGAATGCTTTAGATGCGGTAAAAAAGAATATATTTAAAAGCATTGCCAAACTTACCCCTGTAAAAAGGACCGCTATAGTTCTTCCTATTTCTTAAATTATACCCATTTCTTAAGTTATACTTATTCCTTAAATTATACCTACTCTATAAATTATATTTAGACGCCATAAAGCACCTTACCTTTAGCTAACTTAGAAAATAAATTATTCTAAGGCTAAGTCGCGTCTTAGAATAAAAGATAGAAGAGTATAAGTATCTAGGCTCTTCTAGCACTAATATATAATATAACTCCCTTAATATACTTAGCAAAATTTAAACACTTAATAAATAGAAGGAAGTATAAATTCTTATAGATAGCGGAGCTACTAGTATAGGCTTTATTAATATAAACTATACAAAAACTTAACGCCTAAATTTAAAGAAACTTAATAAGCCCTAAGGCCTATAAGGCTTTAATGGTAAGCCTTTAATATATAGTAAACTAACATACTATGCTCTTGTAAAATTATAGATAGGTAAATACCTTAAATATATTTCCCTATTTATAACACCCTTAAAGCATTATAAGATAATACTTAAATATAGATAGCAAAGGAGTAGTCCGCGTGGGCCCAATAGGGATCCGAATCGGACGTTAAGCAATGAATAATTATTAAATATAGATAGCTAAAACGATATAACCCTTTAATTATCTGGGTTAAAGAAATACTAAAGTTCCGTATAACCTACTGCTAAAGTTATTACTTAAAAAACTATTTACCCTATAAACATATATATAACTATTTAAATTTAATATAATATAAATTGCCCTTACTATAAACCTTAAGCTAATATAATAAATCTACAACTGCTAATTATAATAAAGAATATAAAGATGTTTTGTTAAAACCTCTTAAAATTTATATAATATAGGCCGCGCTTTTTATCTTATTAGCAAAAAGACAAAATTATAAATTTTTTACTATAACCATAGAAGATATTAAGAAAGCACTAAAATTAAAATAATATCTTAATTATCAACCTCTTATACCTAAAGAGTACTATAATTTAATTAATAAGTTTAAAAAATAATTTATAAACTAACTAGCCCTATATTAAGATAAGTATAATTTTAAGATAGGACTTAAGCCTAGTATAACACTAAAGTTCGGTCTACTATATGGTATATTATAAGAGGAACTACTTATAATATAATAATACCTTAATAAGTATCTAAAAAAAGGATTTATTTACCCTAGTTAATCTCTATTTATCTTACCTATATTATTTATTAAAAAGCTAGGAGGAGGCTTAAGATTCTATATTAATTATTAAGCTCTAAGTATAATTATAATTTAAAACTAATATCCAATTCCCTTAATTTAAGAGACGCTTAACTATTTAATAAAGGTATGGTACTTTATAAAGCTTAATATAGTTACTACCTTTAATAAAATCCATATATATAAAGGAGATAAGTATATAGCCTTTTATATATAATAGGGACTCTTTAAATACCTAGTAATGCCATTTAGCGTAAAAAACAGTTCTAGTATATTTTAGTAATATATTAATAATACGCTTTATAAATTCCTTAATATATTTATTACTGTATATATTAACAATATCTTAATCTACTTATTCTTGCTTTTAGAATATTAAAAATATATTAAAATGGTCCTTAAACGCCTATAAGATGCGGGCCTATAATATAATATTAAGAAATACAAGTTTTACGCGTCTAAAATTATATACTTAGGCTTAATTATATCCTATAACGGAATTAAAATAGACCCTAAAAAAGCCCTAGTAATGTATAAAACATTAAAAAAATTCTAAGATTTATAAATTTTTATTATTAGTTTATTAACTACTTCTTAAAAATTGCTTAGCTATTAATAAATCTAATAAGGAAGAATATAAAATTTAAATAGACCGCTATATATAAACAAGCTTTTAATAACTTAAAATATTGCTTTATAACTACTCTAATTCTTACTTACTTTAACCCTAACCTTAAATATACTATTAAAACGGACTTGTCTAATTATGCGCTAGGGGGAGTATTATTGCAATATAATAAGAATGGCGAGCTACGTCTAGTAGCCTTTCTCTCTTAGAAACTTGCCCCTACTAAATTAAACTATAAGATATATAATAAGGAACTACTTATAATTATTAGATGCTTTAAATAATAGCGTCCCAAGCTTAAAGGATTATTGTTCCTAATATATATATTAACTGACTATAAGAATCTATAATACGTTATAACTATAAAGTAATTAACATAGCGCCAAATTTATTAGGCTAAATACCTCTTATAATTTAACTTTAAGATTATATACTAACTAGGTAAACTTAATTAAAAGCCTAATATATTAATATAATAATTATAAGATCTACCTATAAATGCTTTAGATAAACGGATTATAAATTAATTATAGATTTTACTGCCCTCCAAATATTTTAAAAAACTATATCCTATATTCTTAAATACGGAACTTAATAGAAATAAATTAGAAATTAATAAGCTAATAAAATACAAATATAAGAATAATATATAGATAATAGATGTAATAAAAGCGATTTAAATAGGAAAATAATAGTATAAAGATATTACACTTACTAAATGCGAAATTTGAAATAATTAATTATACTATTAATAAAAGATAGTAGTTCCGAATTCTAAACCTTTATAATTTAAGATACTTAAATTTATATATAACTCCCCTATAGTAGGGCATCCTAGCTATATAAAGATCTATAGGATTATTTAATAAGTATACTACTAGCCTATAATATATAACTATATATAAAAATACGTTTAAGTATATAGGATGTGCGTATATAGAAAGACCTCTTATATAAAGAAGCAAGGAGTACTTTAACTACTACTAATTCTAATATAAAGATGGCGCGATATCTTAATTAACTTTATAGTCAACTTACCTAATAGTAATAGGTTTATAAATATTATAATAGTTATTAACCGCCTTATAAAAATATAACATATAATTCCTATAGACTTAATTAATGCAATATTAATAGCTAAATGTTTTATTAAGCATATTTTTAAACTATATAGACTTCCTAACTTAATAATATCTAACTAAGAAAGCTAGTTCATTTTAGACTTCTAGTAAGCTCTATATAAACAATTAAGTATTTAAATATAACGTCTTAGCCACCCAGACGAGACAGCCACCCACCCGAGACAGTGCACGGGCCTCCTAGGAAAATCAAAATCAAAACATCAAAATACTCCTCTACTACACCACCACTATGTCTTCTACTACCT
>Ga0307507_10004778_pt1 | contig 23376 bp, 15 predicted proteins | sample 7_EM_MG_FD_207223 | JGI IMG/M metagenome (GOLD analysis project Ga0307507, IMG submission 207223) | Populus trichocarpa ectomycorrhiza microbial communities from riparian zone in the Pacific Northwest, United States - 7_EM | ecosystem: Host-associated > Plants > Roots > Unclassified | place...
TCGCTGGTGTTTTTTGTGCTGGCCTTGTTGGGGTTTTTTGGGGGGGGGGGGGGGGGGGGGCGCCCCCTGTTAGTTGTTAATTAGTGGCGGAGGATATAGTAAGATGTAAGGTATCCTAGTGAGATCTAGAGGAGGGGGAGGAGACACTTGACCGCTTACCTGTATTTCTATCCTCTCATTGCACTGGAGCTGGAATAGAGGGGAGTTGGCCCTGGGCTGGGGATCTTCAAGTTTACGGAGGAGAGGGAGTAGTAAAAATTGATGAGTGTCCCTATTTTTGCTAATGGCATAATTCTGCGCTCAGCTAGCTTGATCTGCCGCCTGAATATGCACATATGTACTCGAGTATGCATAACTGACTCACCTTATAGACGTACCTACAATAGGTGAGGGCATGCCCTGGAAGTAGTGAGGACTAACGCAACTATGAAATATGAGAATAGATGCCCAGCGTTTTTACAGGTGGTTTATTCTTTCGTAGAGCAGCTAGTGGTAAGGTGGGTAATCTCGCAAAAACTCGGGAATGAATTGACTCTGGGCGGATGGTGTGTAGTTTCTCTGTGGGGCTTTGTAAGAATATAGTATGATATGTCGTGTTCTTAAGTATCTGGACGGTGTTTTGAGTGTTCCAAGGGGGTGGGGAGACCCTCATCCAGCGGCAGTCATAGATTATCACTCGGGGGCAGGGTGAAGCTGGGGGATCTGTTCCCTTTTTAAGTCTAACCATAAATTATCTTTGAGCTTTGAGTAGTCGAGAGCGCCCACGTGATCCTAGATTACTTTATTGTTCCTGGGACATGTGTGTGTATGCGCAGAGGGGGGGGGGAGGGGTCACCTTGCGAGTAGGGTCCTGCCTCTTTTTAAGACATTCTTAATTTATGCGTTATACTGCTTGTATTAAGATGGAGGAATCTACTCTGGCTGCCTTGCGCGTATGGCGGTGAAAGATCACAACGTGTGCTTAAATGTTCAATGTGGTATAGTAACCGCCTATTGAGATATTCTTCATTTGTTCCCATACTTGTTCTGCCCTATCTGGTGTTCATGCTGCAAAGTTTCATCCTCTCTGGAATGCACTAACTCTTCCCAAATTCTTAAACCTATTCTGTACCTAGATAATCCACCTGGAATCTGGTGGTGTAACCCATAGATCAACATTAAGGGGGAAGCTCGATTAGCCTAACTTCCAGACTTCCAATGCACTCCCCCTTCCAACACCGCGCTACACCTGCTGAACACATATAATAGATCTGGGTAAGATCAATAACCTGACGGGATGACTTGATCCCTGAGTACTGGGTCTTCCCGGGAATTAGAGTTCGGCTTCCTTTGGGGCCGGCGATCCCCGAGGAGTGTAGGTTTGGAATAAGGACATAGCGTAGGAGGCATTACACCTGGACCTTTTGCTCCTTGTGGGGGATTGGGCGTCTAACTCTGTTTGGGTTCTTTTTGGGGCCTAGATAAGGTGTAGTGGTTTGTCTTCCATTGTGGGATATATCGGACATTTGGCGCTTAGGATGGGGGCTGTGGTGGGGTATGTATGATTAGAGAGGTTGCGAGGTTTCGGTTGTGGGTTTTCTATTTGGTCTGGGAGGTGGTTGAATTCGAATATATGGTTCACAAGGTATCATTCGGGGTGACTGCGGCTAGAGATGCTGAAAATATTCGATGCGGAGGTAATGATTTACGGTTAGGGGTTCACGCAGCGGAGTGGAACGGCTGAAGTGGAGACACTATGTTTGTATTATACGGAGAGACAGATCATAATTGATAGTGTTGAGTTGAAGGAAGGAAAGACTTGAGGAAAAAGTCAAGTGGAAAGAGAAAAGAAGACAAGAGAGAAAGGACAGAAAGGAAACAAAGAGAAACAAACAGGGGTGTGACAGCGTTTTCATAGCTTGCGCGTCCTTTCACTAGTGCGTACGTATACCAGCGCGGCCTTGTAGTGCGGGCACATCCCGCACATCCCGCATCAAGTGCGGCCATAAACCTGCGATTTCCAACAAGGGATGTTAAACATATGGGGATAACAAGGCCATATAGAGTTGAGTGCACACATGAATCATTACGCCCTAGAGCATGCTAGCAGTGCTCACAGTGGGCCAGGCATGCCTATGGTTTATGGAGACCCCGGGCCCGTGGGCTTGTGCGCCTTTATAAACTTTCCCCCTAGGATGAAAATAACGATACAGCAGCTGAGGAGTTAGAGTTTGCGTCAAAGATCTTGCCAAGTTATAATGCACAATATCCTAGGTAAAGGACTACGCTTTCCAAGGCTGTTGCTGCTGAACAACCCCAGAGCGCTTGCAAGCTCGCTTTTCGAGAGCGCTCTAAAGAGTGCTCACCAGTTCTATGCTATGAGCTCAATAAAGACCTAGGAAGATTTTAGCTGGCTGGGGCAATTACGCCATTCCATTAGAGGTATAGCCTGGGTAGTAGGTCTCGTCCGATCCCTATTTTTTCTTTCTTTGAAGCTAAAGTTTCTGAGATTCCTAACCCATTTTTGCATAGGGATTCCTTAAACCGACAGGTCCTTGGACTAAACTAAGCTAAAAAATTCCCTTTAAACAAGTAAATTGGGAGTTCTGAAGGTCTCTAAGGTGACTTATCAGTTCAACATGACATTTAAAGCCTAGCGGTACTCTATCTGATAGACGGATGAGACATGCAGATTTCAGACCTTTCTATCCAAGCAGTGGCACCTGGGGAGATTGGTGAGACCCTGATCACTAATCAATCATGTGATATCAAATTCAAACCAGCTGGTTTCTCTTTATTTTTAGACAACGCTTCAATTCTACCACTGGAGTACAAAACAAGTAGGGAAGAAAGCAAGAGCAGAAGTGCAATTGCAATAGGTTTTAAGGGGCAGCGGAACAGGGAGAATAGTCAACTATTTGGCAAAGGAAAAAATTCTATTCCTGACATTTGCCTATCTAAACACTGGGAGGAATAAGAAGCATACTTTCTTAAAAATACCATTATATGGAATGTTTTGGTTTTGGTTGTTCTCAAACAACCCTTTTAAGTTGCGTTGAGAGCAGGGAGTTATCAAGAGAGTTGCATTGCCACAGACCATGAGTGCGCGGTAATTTTTGTCTGCCCACAATGCTTGTATGAGTCGCGCGATACCTTGCTTTTATGCGTAGTAAGCGAGACGGGCTCATATGAAGGCCCGCCACTTGAGCCGATTAGTTCTCCCGGGCTCACCGCAGCGGTAATTTCATATGGAAGGGTAATACTTCTACCAGGGGGTTTCGGAGGGGGTTTTTTTTCCTCCCCCACGGGCTGGGTCCCCGAATCCTGTTGCGAAACGGGCGATGGTTCTTGTTGAGCCGGAGGCTATTTTGAGCAATAGTGCGTGCTCCAATTGAAGTGCCAGCTACGGCTTAGGCGTGGACCCGGCTTCAAGAGCCACGATGATCCTTGGAATGCATGATCAATGAAGTCGGGCAGAAAAGACGGTTCTTTTTGCCAGGATATTTGCTTTTGTGAAATTCGTACTTTGCTTCCTTCGTATTCGAATATCCTGGCGCACAACATCTCCAGAAGTGGGCAAGGTCATGATCCAACCCGCGTTCCGTCAAATTTATGCTCCGGGCCGTAGAATATTGTTGCTCGATGACCGCTCACAGCTTCACGCGACGACAGTACTCGTACAGTTTTACCATGTTACAGCCTATGGAGTAGAGTAATTGATGGTCGAGAGGAGCAAGATGAGCGGATGATCATGAAGTCATTAATGATCATAAGGCAAATATCAAAGTATCTCAATTGGGGGAAAAAATTGTGGATTCTTCAAGAAACTTAAGAGGCTTACCCTTGGACAGAAGCTTCCAATTGACTAATCTATTCTTCTGTCGTTGGAAGCGAAGCCCCATAGGGCAGGAAAAAGCAAGCCAACCGTCCTCCTAAATTCCAAACCTCATCGATCGTCGGCCCCTCTCCGAACTCCCAGGACCCCCATGGCAGTATCCACATAACTCAGACTCCTAAAAAATATTACAGATAGAGGCAGAGCGTGCGCTTTCATTCCTGGCATTGCGAGTGCAACCTGCAAGATGCATACCCCCGTCACTTTTTTTCTGCTCACCATGTCATATCAGTACCGTATCCATCAAACATATCAATTATCAAGTTCAACTACCGTACTGTATTAACTCAACGAATTGAGTAGCGCCCTCGCAGAGTTTGATCGCCTAAGACAAGTGAAGATCGTAGGTTAGCAGGAGATTGAGGCTTCTTGACAGCAGTTACAGCGACCTTCTTATTCCCCTTTTGCTCACTACCGGTACTATGCTCTCGCCTTCGTTTAATACCCGGAGATTAGAACCCTGCACGGAGGTACTCAATTTGTTGAGTTAATATGGTAGCGAACGAGGCCGTTGACTGTCTATACCGGTATGCATCTAGAAGGAGCTCTAAGTGCCTTGTGTTCCTTAGCGCAATTCTGGCTTACCTATCCAAAATCCCGCTCATCCTTCACTTCCGATTGAAAGAGATTCCTCGGCCTGCATTGGACAAGGTCTTGAAACTTCGCTGCCTTCTCATGTCCGCACCTTTTCTCGTATATTTTTTCTCTTCTACTTTTCCTCGCTGAGATGTCCTCGGGCTGCAGTTTGATATCCTTCTGTTTTAGGGTCTGTGCGCTGGGCACTTTCAGAAAAGAATTCCGGGTTTATGCTCGGAAAATCAATGGTCTCCCGTAACCTAAAACCACTTTGCCTTCAAGGCGGTATTTCTCCACATTGGGCAGTCATTAGGGTAAAATGCAACATAAAGGCAAGAAACCCGTACTCAAACCCACAGGTGTAAGGTTCACTGGTATTTAATTCCCTCTTGGAATCGGTTGATCGGAAAAGGTAAGAAAACCCCTTCCGGAAAATCTGCTCCGTCTCTCTTCAAGAGGTAACACCTGCTTGCTTCCATCCCTCTCCCTATTGTGTTGGAGATTAGTGAAGGGAGGCACACAAAGGGCCGATTAGATAAAACAAGAACAGAATTTGATGCGCCTTACGCCTGTCTTAAACGAGACAAAGTAGAGCTGTGCTCTCGCCAAACCATGGTAATGGGAGCCCCAGGATTTGCCGGGTATTCCTTGTGGGGCACGATTTCCAGGGATGAAGGGGTGTTGTCTTTGGTTATTCATTCCTGCCCGGTGGCTATGCTGTCCTCCTGTTCGTCGCCGGTTAAAATACGGCATAGCACTAGTACAGTACAGTGCTCAATGACCCGGAGCGAAAGCTATTGCATTGTGAATGGCTGTTTTTTTCTCTTTCTTTCCCTCATTTCCCACCTCGTTTCCTGTCAATATGCGTATGTGGGTTTATTCCTGCAGCAAACATTTTTTTCTGAAATGCAGCAACACAGATACCGTGCTGTAATTCGGCATGCCAATGTACTCACGAGCAATCCTTGAGTGTAGCTACAGATAAGGATCTCCCTGCCGAAAGAGAAACCTACCCGTTGAGCTCTTGCATGTCGCATTACTCGAAAAAACCTCCAATGGTTGTGAGAAGACTCTCCACAAAGTTGAGGAGAGGCCAATTCAAGGATAGGCTGCGGGTCTTCACGGCCTATCACGGGTCGGCCGATGCAGAATTACCTCTTGAGTGGGAGAGGTAAAGTGCTTGCTAGTCTGGCACGGTAACTGTGCTCGAGTGCCAATGCTTGAGCACTGTAACTAAGCGCTAAAAAGTTATTTTCTAGTCAGTTAGTCAACACCGGTGGGGGAGAAAGAAGACCCAAAATTCTTCAGAAGGCGAGCCCTTGCGATTAGAAGGCCAATTTTTTTTTCTTCCGGAAGCCCACAATTCTGCTTCGAGGGCACAGCCCTCTCGGTACGCAATTCTTGACCTTCTGGTTTCCAATTATGGCCGAGCCGTGGAAATCTGACCTCTGACACCCTCATTCCTGCTAATGTCGTTGAAGCCCTCACCCGTCATCCCATGTCGATCCCTGTTCATGCCCCCCCGTCCACCATGCGGCCCCTGCTTTCTCCCTGCTTCATTCGATTTTGTCCATTTGGTCTCGCTTAACAAAATATGCTTGCCAACCCCGAAGCGTATGGTGGCGGATTTCTTTTAGCGGAGCCCTTCGGGCCTAAAAATGCGCAACATTGGGGCTCCTGAACAGCCCTTATTTTAGTTTTCTCTCACTATTATCTAACAGATAACAATCTAGGGATTCAGAGGATGGAGGGGCATTTTAAGAATATTACCTTTCGCTTGAGCTGTAGGGGTGTTTAAAGTTAGGTGCACTGGGACTCAAATGTCGCACTCGGTTAGTAGCTGTTAAACTGCATATAGACAAGTTAATTGCGCCAAGAAGGCGTAATGAGCTAACGGTTAACCGCACTGGGGCACAAATTGACTTGTATTACAAAGCAAAATGAATGCTAGTGTTCCAGTCCAAGGTTCCCCCTACCGCGTCTAAGGTTTGCCGTACTCAGGGCTGAACTCTGGTGAACATATCGTATGGTGGGGTTGATGGTAGAAGGATTGCTGCGATACTGCATTTGGGGGCGCAATCATTCCGTTAAGTTGCTCATGCTCTTTTAGATTGTCTACTTATGTGTATGGGTGTGCTTGTCACTATGTGGGTCATTCGTTGACCCCACCAAGTGGCCCCTCCATCACTTGACCGTCTTGAAGTTCCAAAGCAGAAAAGGTGCTGACCGCTTTCCCAAAAGGATACAAGCGTAAATCTAAACCCCAAACCTCCAAGGAGCACTCGAACACTTACTGGACAAAGCGAGACCTGATATTCTGGTATTACAAGCTTTGCCAGTTGGCTGTCGTGTGCCCATTTCTCAAGACCTGGCAGCAACGAATGTCTTGAGTTTGGGATAGATCCTACGAGCCATTGCATGGTCTAGCAGCAACTCCCTACCAATAATACTAAAGCCCGTGTCTGAACACTAAAAGCTTTCAAGTGAGTTCGCCGCTGATAATAGTAGCTATTGCTTTGGTTTAGAATTATTACTACTTGTACTTGTACTTGTACTTGTATTACCCTTTGTCAGGCTACGATATCTAACCTATTCAGTATTCAGAAATCAATAACACGAACTGAAAAATGCATCCAAATTTTTGCATCTGACTGACATTCCAAGTGGTGTTTCAAGCTACCTATTCTGGCGAGTGCCGGTGTTGAGCTCAGCGGCAGCAGGTTATTGGGGAAAAACGTAAAATGTGTTATCATACGCTTTTCTTTTGCGAGCAATGCACTCTTCATTTATGATCGCAACTGAGCCGGTGGTTAGGTTCATCGTAGCCTCGATAGTGATCTCGAGGATAAGCCCTTTGGTAGAAGCTAACAATTAGAACCGTGGCTGTACTCATTACAGGAAGCCCTCTTCGGCCTTCCCACCACCACCACCTCTGGGCTGCCAAAAAGCAAGCGCCGATTTCTGATCAGATGCTAGGATTCAAGGTCGTGGTCTCTCGGCCTCCGCCTTCACTATCAGCAGCATAGATGTACCAACACGTTGACACAGCACGGGCCGTTCACACTGATAAATGCAGTGCTGTCTATACCCGCAGCGAATCTGAACCTTTTTCGCAGAATTGGGGTAATCTCAGAATCTTGCAGAGCGTATTAATCTCCTGTACTATACTGCACGCTTCAAAGGGGGCAATCCGGAATAATAAAAGAAGAGAAGAATGAGTAAATAAAAAAATAAAAAAGCTAAGAAATAGAAATGAGTGTCGGCAGAGAGTAGGGATAGGAAAGGATGGCGGAGGTGGATGGTCGGTCGTCGAAGGCAAGCCTGGTCGAATGCCCACAACTTGGGCCGTCTTTTCCACTACCACACTTGCACCCACCACACCACAACGTTCTACACATCAGCAACGACTACCCATTGTCACCCTCATCGTAACCCAACCAAGGCCACTTCTCAGTACTCGCAGGCAATCAACGGCGTGGTGGGGGGGCAGGTGCCCGCGTGAGGCAGGTTCTTCGGTCTCTGACTCGCCCGAAATAGCGTTTCTAAAAGTCGAGTACGCTGGTATTGGGGTTTGTCCTTCCTTTTTCCTGCTGTTAATCCTCACACCTCTCTCCATCTCGCCCCAGACCGAGCAAATAATGGACCGTGTTCCGCGGGGCCCCATTCTAGAGTTTTATCAATTTCCCCGGCTGCCGACTTGTGTCCCTGATTGTTTCCCTTGACGTTGTATCCAGTGAAGTTCTCCAATGGGGAATGTGCTTACTTGCTGCCGTATCTTAGATGCCCAAGCGCATGTCGCCCACAAATCGGAGCAAATGGTATCTATTTGGACTGCTTGAAATTCCCTAGCTCACCATCACTCTCGTGTCTCCACGCAAGTCAATATCCGCTGCTTTTCGAGACATCGCCTACTCACGTACCCCCTACTTCTGTCACTTGCTGCTGCTTGCTAGTTACTGTACGGTCGAAATTCGCGGACGCCCAATGCATGGAAGGGAGAGCTTTGGCTAGGTTCTCAATCCGCAGCCACTGCCATCTCCCTACAATGCAAACACGACACGAACCAGGCTTCTATGGAACAAGAAGGGTTTGTCTGGAAGCAAGATTCCATAGAGAGAGGGGCAAACTTTTTCCCCCTGCTGCTTGCCCTTCTCTTAGTCCCACTCCCTGTCCTTGTGAGGGATGTGAGGGAGGGATACCGGGAAGGATAAAGGGAGGAAAACCGGGGAAGGGTTCTCGAAGGGCGAGTTACCGGGGAGGGATCATGAGAGAGATTACGGAGAGAATGAAGAGTGAGAAGGGATCTAAAGAAATAGTAGTTTAGAGGGTAAAATTTTATAACGCATTGTGGACCGATCGTTCATCAAGCGCCCCCCCCCCCCTTGGACAGAAATTTAGAAACGCAGCAAGCCGACGTGTTCGCGACAATTCGGAAGTATTCTAGTGCGAATTGCGGACGATCAGTTCGGGAGTTATACTGGGTATGCTTTAGAATGTAAGTGTTGCGGTTATGGAGCTTTCGCTTCTGGTTTACCCTTCACCCCCTCACTCTCACCTTCCTCCTCCTCCCCTCGTTGTCTTGCCCCATGTATTTAAAGGCCCTAACTCCCGTTGCTGATGGGTTGGAATTCAATTCTATCCACGTTTTCACTATTTCTTCTCCTACGCCTCTTTACTCACTCTACCACATCGTGCCGTCCCGTCCTCGTACCCCCGCTCCCTGCACATTTCGCTGCTAGTGTTATCCTCGACCTGACCTGGCTTTCCTGTCAAGCCTCCCAACACAGTACTCTACCAGCTATCGAGCATTCTACCTTGCGTTGATCGTTTGAAGTGTAATCTCTGGGATTGCGCTTTGCTTTTGACCTTTCCGTGTCATATCAACCCAACCCCATTGCTTCCCATTGGTTTAGCGAACGAACACTCGTTCGGAGGCATTATTTGTCCTCAACCTCATCGTGATCTCCAGGTCAGTATTAGGGGCGTACGTCACTTGTTTTCTACTGGCTCTCCTTATTGCATCATCCTGACTCCGCCGTACTCCCTCCTATAACTACTAATTCTATCACGAGTGGCTTCTACCTCCTGAGCCAACATATATCAAGTCAAATTTCCAGCTCAATCTCTCCTTCTGTGTGTTCTCAAGGTTCTCGGAACTGTGAAGGCTTACCGTTTTCAGGCAGCAGTGGCTACAAGGGCTTATAGAAATGGCGACTATTCAACTTCTTTCGAGTTTTATATCTCCCCCAATTCCCTCCTCTCCCTCATCTTCGGCCAATCAGCTACCTCCATTTTTTGCTTTTACGTACAGCTACCTTTGTGCTGTACTGCTCTTGTTGCCTCCATTGGCCTATTTAACCTACAAGGACTACCATTCTTTCCTCTCGCTCGGTCCAGGGGGTACTCCTTACAACTTTTATGGCTATTGTATCATAACCTCGCTCCGATTGCTCGCTCTCCGAAACCCCCGTGTTCCGGGGCCGGTGCCGGAAGGTCTGGAACACAATGGTTACCTCCCCAAGTCGGGGATAGCTAAAAGAGATGCCTCTCGCCCAATCGTCACCGGAATCGCACCCCATAGACAAATGAATCAAAGGCCCAGAAGAGAAATATTTAACCTCCTTTCCAGCACGCTACAGAATTTAGCGGACAATTATCCAAGAAGATTAAGGATCGCCATAAGCTGCTTTGAGAAACATTGTCCTGGGCTATTTTCCAGGAAGCAAGTTAACAAGACTTGTAATGGCGAGATTGTTCATGCCCACCCCAGCGATGGCTCAATGCATATGACGTTGCATCCAGCAGATGCCAAGGTTGTTATCGAGGCTGGATGGGGAGGTACGTGTAACAAAAAGAACCCTTGCCCTGCGCCCCAACACTCGACAAGAGTTGCTTTTCTCTTTGGTTCCCCAAGGAGGCTGAAAAATGGAAAAAAGAAAGAAAAGAAAAAGAAAAGTAATTCTTACTGACTGTATTGCTACGTATAGAGAGACATCCACTTGCTAGAGGCGGCTGGTGCAGACGCTTCGTACCAGTCGGGTTTGTGATGATCTATGCTCCGCGCACGGAAGAGGAGGTTGGTATTGTCCTCGAAATCGTCAAGGCGGGAATTGGCTGGGTTAGCGGTGAGGCGCTAGACGAATCAGAGGCCGGACTCTATCCGAAGGAGGTGGAGACTAACGACGAGTTAAACCGCTGTGACTCCGGACGCTGCCATGCTAACACGAACTCCACAATTAAGGACTGTGAATCCGACGTTGTCCAAAATGTCGCCAACGCAGTGATGGAGGTCGCATGATCGGTCTGGACTTTTACAAGCAATTTACATTTCTTTTTTCCCCTATGTTTGCTTTAGGATAGCGCAAATGGGTTTCCGGTCTTTGTGTTTTTTCGTTTACAATTTTGCAATGCTCATACGACCAAGGCCCAGCCGGTGTGTTGTAAGACGCAGAACACTTGCAGGCTAGGTTTCTTCCGTTACGTCCACGGTTTTTGCTTTATTCATTTTTCCATTCCTTGCTTTTGTTCATTTTCGAAGGGCCGATTGGAGTCATTGATTCCTTTGCTTTACAAGAGAAAGGTTTTATTCCCAGTGTCGGTTCAATGGGAAACTACCAGGATTGGGCCTTAGTTAGCATGGTTTTTTTGAGAGTTTCTTGCCATTATACCATTTCTTATTATCCCCTTTCACTGTTTTATCTGTTACAAGAGCTCGTTTTTCGTCTTCACCTCTCTCTTCATCCATACCATCGTGTTTTCCCCCTTTTCTCCTTTCACTCAGCATTTCTAGAAGGGAGCCTAAAATGAGAAACTTTTCAGTTTCCTACAGAAAATTAATGAGATGCCATCCAGATGCATTGATTGCCCAGCTTCCTGGTGGTTCAGGCGTTTGTTATTCATGAAATGGGCGAAGAACACAATGAGGCTAGATGCTTTTGGCGGGTAAAGGATGGGCAGCGCAAGGGCAGAAGACGCAGAATTGTTGTGAAGGTACTTTTACTGCCAAGGAACAATGCTCATATGCGTTGCGTAGTACTCGAGTACTGTTGTGCGCTGCACTAGACCGCACTAGGTACTGTACAGTGCTACTTTCCCAAAGTATTGAGATGCTGCCACATCGCATATCCTTCCAACAGGTTGAGAAGCCGCCGTAGGGTTATATCCATGGCCGGCACTGGATCCTACCGCTCCCTTCACTTGCAATGATCGGAGCAAGGTTTGTAGTTTTAGCCTGAAAAGTCTCCGAAGAGCACTGTTGAAAACACTTTTGATGGTGTTTACTTTTTGTAAGAATGGTATTTTATTCGATGGTGGCGCTGCGATTGTGTGGTAATGGGCAAGGGACCGTATCACCCAGAGGATTTGAAAGTCATGGGACTTTACTCGCTTACTGGAGCGCATAGTACTTGTACCGATTGTACGAGTACACGGTACGTGCCTGCTCGCCTAGGGATATGGCTAGTGAGACATTAAGGAATCTAGAGAGTACCGACGACGGAGGAGGCGGTTCTAGTATCTAGTAAGGTGAGATACCTTGTATTGTACAGTACAGCGCTATGCTGTACTGTATGGGATGTGGTAACACAGTGTACTACCCCTAGGTCACGTTATTGGAGCTAGTTTCGACGATGTTTACAGGGACGAGGTAGAGGAATAAAAAATAGATTGAGTTGTTCCGTTCATTTAGGTGAAGTCACTCCTTTCAATCATGTATAGCACCCACTATATTATGTGTGGAGGAGGAAGTTATCTTCCTTACGATGCTTGTTCCGAGATTAAGCAATTTTTACAAAGAGGAAGGATTTCATCCTATGCCCAGTGTTCTTCTTAGTTGTTGTAGTTTACTGCAATAATGCCGAGGGCGCTGTAGGGACCACACACGCTCCTAGAGCCCCTATCGTCCACTATGCGCTCGGTGCAGTTCATGTTAACAACGCACCCCACATGAGAGCCTCCGTGTTTCGCTTATTTCCTCGCAACCACCCAGTCCTCCGCTACCTCCACCCTCAACATTTTCCAATTTTTATCCGACTCGTAGCGAATCTCCTGTTTTAAGTGATTCCGGGAGGTTCCCATTGCATAAGTAAGGTGCGTGTGTATTTGTGTAGCGCATAGATGCATATGCAACATCTAGGGGTGGGCAGACCACACGATCACAAAATCTCACTCTCCACTCATGATTATCGTCTTTTCCTGTGCTCTTTGCTCTGCTTTTTTTTTTTTTGGACGGGTAGCTGTTGAGGCATAACTCGAGGACCGCGGCTTCTTCATTGTGGTTGTGGCTATCATGTGAGACCCTGCGGATTCTGCAATCGCCATCTATTTTGTGAGGATCTGGTTCATTCAGGTATTTGCCTTATAGGTGGTGGTGTCGGATGGGGGATGGGATCTGGCGATCTATTTGTAACGAGTTTTCGGGTTCCGGGATTTTAGGATGCAAGGATGGGCTAGTAGCTATCCTATCGGACAACTCGGGAAGAAAATATCTCTTTTTTCCTTCATCGGAGTGATCAGAAGGCTCAGGTTGATGACTTGCAGCCATGGCTGTTGGTTCATAGTGGAGATAATCTTAGGGCTCAATAAAGTTGCTTAAGCCAACTTCTTCATAGGGCCCAGGTACTTGAGTGGCCGCCTTGATACGAGCGACTTGAGTACCGGTACTCAAGTGCAAGGCTCTCGAGCCTTCGGAGGGATGCGGCGCCAATCTTTTTTCGAGAATAAAGCGCAATGATGAGCTCCTGGATAATGTAGGTGCATGTGCTTGAGTATCGTACTCGAGTAGAGTGTATGTGAGTGCGCAAGGAGGCGCATATACAAATCGCCCCTTAGGATGCATCGCTGTCTCCATTCTTTCTGTGCTTTCCCCAATCACTACTCCGTCCTCTGGTTGGAGATAATTCGTGGTAGCGACATAAAAAAGAAAAGAAAGCGCTTCTCTCCCATTCTTCCCTATCTATTCATTCTTTAAGAAAAGGCGCCTTTCCGTCCTATGCAGCGATGTCCCTTTCGTACCCTCTGTTCCGATCCAATGCTCTGGGAAGACATGAAACCCGCTGGGACATTCCTGTCTGCGTAGCGATCGCGAAGACGGAATGAGATCTTGATTGGGGCGCAGATTCGGTTTCATGGAGCTGAAACTGATCGATGGCCATTGCAATGTGGAATCAAATATCAGGCGACATATTATTCGACGTATTGATAGCCTTGTTGCTAAAGGGACAGCCCGCGGTTATTTTATTTTTTCTCATTAACGCATCGAGAAATCGCAATTCCTATATGCGAATAATCTTTTGACAACTTGCCAAAAGTAGGGTTTTAGAGAGGGGTTTATGTGAAGGTTTGTGACTAGGTAGTTGCCCGCATGCAAGAAAGAGGAAGAGTAAGGGAAGGACCTAAGGATGCGATGCCAAAAATTATATGATAGTTGTTTTACAATGAGATGGCGTATCTGGCAGAAAGGCATGGGATCATCGAATGTTGCCATATTGCTTACCACCTCAGTTATCGTGCGAGCTGTCCATAAGGCGTACCAATAGCATTTCGAAGTATAATGCCTTATGAAATCGGGATAAGGAGTATCTAGTGACAAATATCAGTTTTTGGAGGCTAGAAGTTCAAGCCTTATTGCCCCTTAGATTTTTGTGTTCTATTCCCATGTGACTTGAGGATAATAATAAGGCTGTGATGCAACAAACAAGAAAAACTTTACCTATAGTACGATTCATCAATTCCCCGTTGGTTTTCTTCCTCCGTATTTTTCAAGCAACCAGATGTAATAGATACCTAATACAACTCTGATCAACCCTGGCAGGGGCAGTGTATTATGGATCAAATTCAAACTGGTCTTCTTATGTGTTTCTGTGAATCAAAATAGACTCAAAATACAAGCTAGAAGGGAAAAGATAAGACAAAGTTAGGTAGAAGTAAGTCCATGAACTTAGTATCTAATGAGTTTTTGCCTGAACGACTAAGAAAAAATAATTACTCAAGTGGAAAGGAGTAACAACAAGCCCAACTGCAAATACCCTAAATTTTAACGAACTCCACGAACAACAAGCTACAGAAAAAGGCAGATTCTCTAAAGAACCACTGTAACATCCAGCACCAGCTATTCCCTCCAGTGATAGGAGGGAGCTGTAGACAAACTTGAAATACAGCTAAATTATAGAGCGTAGCTATGGGGAGAATGTTTATTGATAAACCATGTCCTATACTTTAAAATCTGGCTGGTAGCATTCAAAGTAATTGATAAGGTCCTCCTATCACGGGAGCAAAGTAGAAAGGCTGATAAGTCTGCTTTTTTTTACTTGGCGCCACTAAGTGTGTCTCTTTCTGAAGGTTTGAGGCTGAAAACACTAGTATGTTACACAGTTACCGTATGTGAGTAGATCCGAACTGATGCGATACAATAAAGTTTTTCATTTTTGCTTATTTTGGGCTATTAAAACGTTATTACCTGCTAACTTAGGTAAAATATGTTTAAAACATAAACGGCTATGACACTTGAACTTCAGACCTTTAAAAACTAATATCTGCTATTAAATATCCTTTGCACCAAATATACAACCACCAGGTGGAAGGTCTTGGCACCCCCCCCCATTTTACACCAAAAGTATCCTACTTTATAGCTATTGATCAAGCCCTTCTAATGCAAATAAAAGTATACTGGTAATTAAACAAGAGTGGGGAGTCCATGAAAATTTCTCTTCTCACAATTTTTTTGTATTAAAAAAATGCTGTCAAGAATGGTTGTGGTGTGTTTGGCAGTTGGGCAGGTGGTACTTACAATTTTGTATGTGAGCCCCATATAAAAGGTACATCTATATGTTATAAGGTGCGAAATACCTACAATAACTTTTAACCAACGTACCCTAAGAGCACAAAAAAGTGATACGATAAAATTTCATGGAAATTTCCTACTATCCATAATTATTACCTTTATTGTTTACTCCATATAACATGTTCATTGAGTTGTGAAGTGGGATACTTTTGGTGTAAAATGGGGGGGGTGCCAAGACCTTCCACCCGGATGTTGTATGCTATGAACGGTTCGCCTCCTACTAGCGCTAACAGTGGGGAAAAGCAATGTCAACCCGGAACCTCGATCCTTCCAGATCATCCGGTCCGCGAGTCGGTAGTGTCTTGTTAAGAGATCTATCATATTCCACGTTCACGGAATGGCAGTATTGGTTCCTAGCTCTGATCAAGAAAACGCCGATTTCGTTTATTTCAACCGAAAATCCTACAGTTTCCCAAGTATGTGTCCCTAATTCAAATTTGGTGAGACAAAGAGGATCATCACAACCCGCCAGCCTGGTTATTCGAAGTGGCATGAGGAAGTAGGTCCGGGATCTGCCTATTAAGCCCCACGTCCCGTTACAGGCGGGATTGTGGCAGGAGGGAGGGAAGTGGGGGGTAGGAATCTACAGCAATAAGGTCTTTTATTGTCTTTCCAAACTTTCGCTTCCAAATTAATCGAGTTTTTTGTGCTCGATGCCCATCCCTGGACTAGCGCTACCACTCGCATGGCCGCCTGCTAAACTTTTGAGGAGGCAGCCAGCAGTTAACATCGGCCCGCACTTGACTAATACTGCGGATGAGAACAAAGTTAGTTAGCTGCATGTGGTCCAACTATATAGGCAGCTGGTTCGGTAAGCGGATTGCAGTACAGTAGTACTGGGAGGCACTTTTACACTATCATATATGCCGTAAGATAACGCTACCTAATACGCTTACTGACGTTCCCAATTACCGGGGCGGTAGTCTGACTGAGGCCTTTTAAGCCCGATTCCTCCGTACTTTTTGTACAGTAGGCTACACAGTGAGACACTTGTTAAAAGCCGGCTTATCCGAATAAAATAAAAAAAAGAAACCTTGACTCAACACATCGACAATCGACACGGGCGTTAAGATCTAAGATGTGCTCTAGTACCGGCACGGTATGCCCATAGACAATCCTAATGACTGCAGGCTCCGAAATGGCTGAATAAGGGTATATGCAAACAATTCATTCGTTGCTTCTCTCCTCACTCGCCAGAGATCATCGGTACAACTCTTGACTTTGCTGATTACTGTATGCATTCAATGCATACAGTATATGGGCCTTCGACTTTCACCGCCCGCGCGGTGTGGGGCGGTCTCGCCCGGCCCGAACCTGGGGTCTCTACACTCTACCGAGGCTCGGCCCTTAGTGGCGGGGTGAATAACTGAGCGGTTTTTTTTTGTCATTTTTCAACAAATCGTCGTTTTCGAGAAAGATCTGTGCAAAGGAGAGACATGAATCCTTTGGAGTGTTTATACCTTCCAATATTAGCTAGTATTTTTTTCTTTCTTGTCACTAATACTCGGTGGACTGTTTAGTCAACGGTTATGGGTTTGTAGGCAGCTAATCCGACGTGTACCGCAGTGGATAAAGCTCTCGAACCGGTTGCTACTAAGGGGGGCGACTTAGGATACACCACAATACGGCACAGACACACAACAGGTCGTGTAGGTGCTCTTCCCGTTGGGCGGTCCGCTCCCGCTCACGGAAGGTCACTCGTCGCAGTACCTTAACCAGCCGACGTTTAAAAGAGTGGACGGGTGGTGGTTGATTAACGCAGGTGCACGGTTCTGCTTCTGATGCTGCCGCAAGGGGGCGGGCCTAATGCTACATGCACCGGAGCTCCATTGAGGGCACAAAAAATGTACTGTAGCAATGTCCCAGTTGGCTGATCTGACAATTTGACATCCCTCCGGAGCTACTAGTCGCAGGATAGACAAAATATTGCCTGAATTTGGGTTTTGGCTTCGGTTTTCATATCATATATTCGTTCGATCGGCTTGCATGCATCCTCTTGTGAAGTCCCTGTATTTTACTTTCCTGCTTAGAATGACTTTCTTCTCCCCCCGTAGGCACTTGGTGGGGATACTAGGGCTTGGCACCCGATTTCTGCTATGTTCACCGGTTATCCCCGCCAGCTCTTTTTCTGGCGCAGAGCAGCAGCGGGGCCGGGACCAACGGGCTTCCGAACCGGGGATCCTGGCATTCCTCTGATTGGAGCACCTGCCCAAAAGTAAGCCACACAGCACTGTTCTCTGGTCTCTACAGCTTGTTGGCACTAACGAGCTTCTGGGTGCTTCGGGTGCCATAAACGATAGGGCGGTAATAATAATGCTGAGGCCTTCTAATCCATTAGGCTTCACGGCTAATTTCTTCGTCCGATCTACCCTGAATGTGCCAGATCACCGTTATTCTCCTGTCAAATTATCCTTGCTGGGCACAACCCTAAGACCGGAGTTTTTTTAAATTTTATTTTTACGATACGGTATACTCGCGTACGTATTCTGCTCAAATAAGTAAAGCGCTGATTAGATATATCGAATTGGTGGTCTTTGAAGATTATGTAGCTCGGAAACTGGCGGCTAATGTTTGGGGCCTTTTGGCGCCTCAAAATTATTAGGACCGGAAAGCTGCTTTGGGAGAAAATCACTTGATGGTGCTGCGAGGTCAATCATTTCCTTTTGGAGATTTAGACTCTTTCTTTTTCTTTTCGCGGCACGGTCACGAATTATCACTCACAGGCTCTGTGAGTCCAGAAAAATGTGGGCGAAGATAAGGGAATGCGCAAAAATTTCATGTGCGGAAAAGAAAAACTGGTGGGGGGCGATAACGGGAGAAAAGGGGATCACCAAGGGTACAAGAGCTCAATAGATTTCCTGGATATATTCTCTGATAATGCTTAGGCTCTAAACTATCGGGGGAAGAAAGAGGTGGAGGCTAGTCCTCTTGAGGGTGGAGGGCCGAATCAGGGGAGCCTACTATACCTCCCCAAGCTTGGCGAGTTAAAATCCTCGAATACGGGCGAAAGTTTTGCTCAAGCAACCATCAACCTTTCAGAAGTCGAGTCCACCCGCTTCCAATCACATTGCAGTGCTAGAATATTAGGCTAAGAGATAATGGTATGTTAGACCAGTGTGCCACTGAAGCCTTCGAGTATCGGGCTCCTTTGCCTCCCTCCGGGTATGTAGAAACCATCGGTAACCCTTGAAGTTGGCTGGGTGTTGAGCCTGCCTGGTTTATCGGAGGTAATCATACACGATGCATTAGAACACAATCACAAAAAAAAAAAACTCAAGCAACTGTAGCCTCTAGGGCGAAGTGGGGAGAAAGACCCAGAGGGCCTAATCCTTGGGCAAATGATTTGCCATTCCTTTTAAAAGAGAATAAACACTAGGGCATCGGATTAGGAAGTGGGGGTACGCTCACCCTGCAAAATCGAGAATCTAACGAGGAGGCTTCTCGGGGAGAATAGTAATAGTAGACTTTGCAGATATGCATGTGCATGTGCACGCGGTGGTCCGGTCCGGTTCCTTCAAAGACTACTCACAGGGACGCTCAACTAGCACAATCGGGCTGAAGAGAACCCAATTGAGCAGGCCAATGTGGAGATATTCGTGCAGGGCCCTTCGAAGGGAAATAACCCCCGAGGGAAGGGGCTGGCGTAGGGGATACTTCTTTACTCCGTGGGAGGCAAGTGTCGTTAAGATGATTTTTATGCAGGTGAACCTACCTATCACCTATGTCCCCAAGGAGCGTTTGCATAAATTGGGTGTACATACAAGTTTTGAAACCACACTGAGAAGGAGGTACTGTACTGTCCTAGTGACCATTAGAAACTGAGAATTTTCAAGGATCTCTTTCTGATTAGCACTTCAGGGCCTCTGGGAATGCGTAGTCGTAAGGAGAGTTTCGTCACGAGCATGTTTTCGGAGGATCGACCCGCTTCGCGACGATTCCAAGCTCCTATAAAACATCCATCAGTCGTTTAGCCAGGATCCACTAATGGAAGGTGCTATTCTGTGTACGTGGGGTCAGGTCTGGGATAGGAGAAGGTTATGAGAAGGAAATGTTGTGGTGATGAGCCTCTAAGATGAGGCAGGGTTCTTTGGCTCACTTGAATGACCTGGTACACTCAAAAAGATAGTGTTTCCAGAACACTATCTTTTGCAGTGTATCTTACTAGTATGCAGTGGTGGCTATGGTAACGGCCGGTGGTGCACTCAAAAAGATAGTGTTTTCAGAACACTATCTTTTCAGTGTATCTTACAGGTATCCAGTGGTGGCTATGGTAACGACCGGTGGTACACTCAAAAAGATAGTGTTTTCAAAACACTATCTTTTTCAATGTATCCCACCAGTATGCAATGGTGGCTATGATAACGGCCGGTGGTACGCTCAAAAAGATAGTGTTTTCAGAACACTATCTTTTCAGTGTATCTTACTAGTATCTAGCGGTGGCCACGGTAACGACCGATGGTACATTCAAAAAGATAGTGCTTTCAGAACACTATCTTTTGCAGTGTATCTTACTAGTATGCAGTGGTGGCTATGGTGACGTGCCATAGAACACTCAAAAAGCTAACTTTAGTGTTCTCAGAACGCTATCTTTTGAGTGTATCTTGCTAGTATTCAGTGAGAAGACCTATGAATATGGCCCCTAGAATGTAGAAAAGGATCATCCCAAAGACTCTGGAACCCCCATGTGAGTCTTCCCAGATATTCTCTTGGGTTGGGCAAAGGCCGCGCATTGTGGAGTTACCAAAGGTCAGGCTGGGCGTGTAACATCTATACCTAGCTACCGGTAAAGAAACACGGATGCCGGGGGTAGCCTTTAACGTCGGGTAGTTTGACAAATATCAGTCGACTTATAGTGTCTCGGTCAACTTTGAGCTATCGAGACCTGGTTTGGCTATATTAGCTAGTGCAACTAATTCTTTGAGCTTTAATTGTGGGCCTACTTGGTTGGTTTTAAAAAGCTTTAGGAGTTACCTAAGTTTCTTTACTAGTGGGTATCTAGCCTCCCTCTATATGATATACTACTAGGAAATCAGGGTAAGAAAGCACCTGCAAACAGTCCGTGAGAAGATTACCCCCAGCCCGTGTTCGAAGAAGTACCAAGTCCACACTTTAGTTACCCATAATATGACAGGCGCTTTGCCTATCTCTCGCCTACATTACGGCTTTCCTAGACTAGGAGAACTTCGAATTGCTACTAGACTAGAGGGATATCATGAATACAGACAGATCCTCAAATGGTCAGTTACTAACTTATTTAATGATCCTAGTTAGCACCACCCTCTAGCATACAAAGCACCTACCTAAACATTCAACTAAAGTACATAAAATAACCTAAGTCATCTCCCACTAGACTGTCAGATATAGAGCACTGCACCTCAGCTCCCTTTTGTTCTGAGCCTATCCCCATGCCAACTCCCCAAAATAAAGTAAAAATAAAACTATGAAAACAAGAATGTTTGCTCTACTACCATACCAGACCCCATGCTCAAGCGGATAGATATACTATAGATCCTAAGGATAGGCCATAGCGCACTAGGAGCGTCCCCCGCTTACATCAATAGACACGTTATACCTCAAATAAGAAACGGGGCCATACAGTAGAACCGATCATAAAGAGTCACTCGAGGCCAGAGAACTCCTTCCCTGCTTCTGCCCAATTTCGATAAATTAGGCTTAGCTTTAGCTGGAGCTAGCCAAGTAGTGGTAATTTGATTGTGGTATTATATTTGTGGTATTATTAGGAGCAGTCTGCAAGCTGGCTATCTCCGACAGTGTGATCGCCTTCAGGCGTGACAGGGGGCTGTCATAAACTGTCGTGTAGAGAACTCAGCCGCCAAGTGCTAGGAAACAAACGGGCTCCTATCTGCAGCGCATTTTCACGCCCTGGGGATAGTTGAGGTCCACTATACGGTGTATTCGAAGCTGGTTGGCACCATAGCCTTTCGGAAGGGACCCTTAGTCTGGCGCCAATCTGAATCTTGCAAAATGTAAGGAAACTGAGTTTTCACCACAGCAAGCGGTAGGACACATAGGCACCCCTAGGGCTATAGATACAGATACAAAATTATTTTATCACTACGAGTGCAAACAATGGGTCCAGAAATAGACACAATAGGGCAACGAAATTAAAAGCAAATCTTGACAATGAGTCATGACTAAAATAAGAACAAATCCAAAAAAAATAATAGAGCTATTATAAGAAAACATGAGGTAATGGAAATACTCGAATATCCTCGGGTTAAGCCTTGTTTCCTAGCATTCCAAATACCCTCTGATAGAACCTTTTCCACTTCTAGGATAGATATCCGAGATCTGTTCCATCAAGACAGCATGAGAATTAAGCAATATCCGGAGAATTCGATTCCTAGAAACCGACTCTTAAGGCCAAACCAATTCCCCGCCTCTTTACCAAATACCTTTGTGATGATAATAATCCCAGTAGCAGAAGGTTATATTAAAAAAGTCAAGGGGGGCAGGTAACCGGAAGCGCACAAAGTATGGAGGAGCGCTGAAGTGTAGACATGTGGGGCGCTATGAGAATCTGATGAAAGGATGTGTAGGGTTATATATGTAGAAGTTTTCACTACTTAAGTAGCCGTTAGCCAGCAACTTCCAGTAGAACATAGACCTCGACATCTCCCGTCAACACACCTGCACACGGTCGTGTCACCTCCATCACAGTTATGGAGGAATCGTGCTTCGAAATCTAGGATCGCCAAGAACTCTCATCTAAATTTGCACCAAACCTCGAGATTACCCATTACCCCAATGACTATGCCGTACTGTGCCAGCTGCCAATGACAACAGACACTAAATGAATTGCGTTCGAAATAAAGTGTGCAAGCTGAGGGATCGGAGAGAAAATAAAGACCCGCCAGATACGAGAACCGCAAGGTGGTACGGATTGGTGGTAGAAAAGGGGTCAAATGTCCTATATTTTCTTTTTCTTTTTTCATTGCTACTTGGGCTTGAAGCCATGGAACTTACACAGATGAGAGGTATCTGTATACAGTACTAGTCCCACTACTCCCCGCCGGACATGCTTCCCTCACATTGAAGCAATATATCCGACCAATTACCCTGAGTGGGCCGAGTGAGCATCCATGATCTGAACCACGCGCACACAGTGTGGATTGGTCTAGTGCTAGGGTTTACGAACGAACGAAACTAGCACAAGTCATGTCCAATCAATTAATCGGTCATTCGATCAACAACGGTAACAAATGGAATGTCACCACGCTCCAAGCTATGTCCGCGGCTCCCGTCGCCACCAGCTAGCAGCACTAGACGCGAAAATACCACCACACACGGCCCCATAGCCAACTCAACATTTTTTATTTTATTTTTAAAGTCTGATAAACAAAACAGATGTTCTTGAGTGACATTGGTATACTCCCAGACAAAAGGTGCAGAGCCTTGAGAACGAGACTTGCAGTGCTTGCACCGAGATAACGGGCAAATGGGGTTTGTGGCAGTGACCCCGCGAGTATAGCACTACTGAGGGTAGAGAGAGCGGCGTAGTAAATTAGGATTGTAGGGAAAGTCATTGCCTCTTGGAGACGCCTAGTGTTATGAAAGCTAGGAGTTGGGGGATATGCCAGAAGGGGCGAGAACCCCGTCGAGGCTAGGGGCATGCTACAGAATCTGATGGTAAGATTATTTTAACACTACTCCGGCCCGGGCCGAGCCCTTCACGGCTACTCACTCACGGGCAGGAAATACTTGACCAATCAACCCCTTCAAAAAGAACCAAAAACCACTGCATACCAGCCATAGCCATCGTGCGTGTTGCCTACAGACCTACCCCCTTTCAGTTTTCTCTCTCGTACCATCTGTAAAGCGAACCAACAATAAGTACCACGAAAAAAAACCAACCCTACCACACCCCAAAGTAAAAACGTAACAAACCCCCAAAGACTTTTCAGAAAACATATAAAACTGCGTATCTCGTCCTCATCCAAGCGTCAAAGACCTCGAACTCCGTCTAAGGATGACGGCGCAAATGTCTCATCATTAAAGTCCCTTCCTCTTCCTCTCTTCCCCTCCTCCACAAATTGCGAGGGGGGGGGGGGGGGAAGCAGACCTA
>Ga0307507_10004779_pt1 | contig 23375 bp, 8 predicted proteins | sample 7_EM_MG_FD_207223 | JGI IMG/M metagenome (GOLD analysis project Ga0307507, IMG submission 207223) | Populus trichocarpa ectomycorrhiza microbial communities from riparian zone in the Pacific Northwest, United States - 7_EM | ecosystem: Host-associated > Plants > Roots > Unclassified | place...
CTACTATTAAAACTGCATGGGCTATGCGAAAGGACTTTATAGTATTAATACTTAGCCTAGATATTAGCGGCGCCTATAATAATATACCCTATAAGCGTCTCCTATATATCCTTAGGGCAAAGGGCTTTCTAAAATGGATTATTTAGTTTGTTTAAGGATTTATAGGCCAGAAAGAAACGTCATTAGTCTTTAGTAGATACTAGAGCCCCCCTATTACAGTCATAACAGGAATACTATAAGGATTACCTCTGTCGCCTATACTCTTCCTCTTCTTTGTAAGCAACCTGCTTAACACCTTTAAGGAAGGGGCGACCTAGGGGATAGGCTTTATTAATGATATAAACCTAATTACATATAGGCCAACAGCCGCAGAGAACTGCAGGACACTAGAGAAAGCCTATAACACCTATATAGAATAGGCAAGACGATATGGAGTCCAATTCTTACTAAAGAAATACCAGCTAATCTATTTTATAAGAAAACGTAACCAATCTGCAGATCTTCAGCATACAATCTATATTTAAGGCTTTGGGGGTTAACCAGTTCAAGGCCTAAGGGTATTAGGAGTATGGGTAGACAGCAAGCTCTAGTAGAGCGCATATACGGCGCAAGCGGCCCATAAGGGCTAAGTATAGTATATTGCTATGTCTAGGATCGTTAATTCTATATAGGGTCCATGCTTCTAGAGGTCACGCCTACTATACACAGCAGTTATCTGGCCAACCATGACGTATAGATCTAGCATTTGGGCCACTAGAGAAACTAAAAAAGGCCCCCCTAAATCACTCCTTAAACTACTCCAAAAGGTCCAAATAGCCTGCCTTAGGAGTATAATAGGCGGGTATAAGCGAACGGCTACAGCACTGCTTAAGAAGGAAGCCAATATTCCCCCCCTATAACTATATATTAAAGCCGATGCAATATAAAGGGTGTAAAAGGAACGCAACTCTAACGTTATAAAGTATATTAAGACACGCCTAAACAAACTATAGAGGGACCCTAGGGTGCCCTATAGGAGAAGGAACCAATAACCCTAAAGTAGGGAAGATATATTAGGAAAACAGGTAGAGAAAGTAGAAGAAGAATAGTGCGGCGCTAGGGCCCAGGCCTATATAGAGGAGGAAGGGAGACGCGCAAGAGGCCAGTAAAGATAATAGTAAGGGAGAGAAAGGAGCTAAAGTAGAGTATAAAAAAGTACTGGAAAACCATCTACCGCAATATAATACTGGTTGGACCGACGCTGGAGAGACAAATAGGAGTTAAAGGTATAGAGGCAGACTTAGGTAAGGGGAACCCAAGCCATAGTATAGGTAATGCTATGGGGGGTAAATACCTAAGGGCTCCAAGAGGGCCTAATAAAGGCAGAAAATACAATAGCAACACTCTTAAGGATAGGAATAATAGGACTAAAAGATTGGCTTCACTAGGTGGGTGTCCTAGTGGATAGCCTAAGGTGCGAATATGGCTGGCTAAGACAGACACTAAAATACGTAATACTATTATGCCCCTTACGCACTGGCTGAGAAGCAATACTCTCAGCAGCTAGCACAGAAAACTATAATACACTGCTCTTAATATAGAAAGGCCTTAAGGCGGCTACCCGGTGGCTTATTGGCTAAAATGTACTAGACCAGTTCCGGGTTACAAAGGAAATAGCAATAGAAAGCAAAGGGGCGAGTAATAGGCGCCCCTTAATAACTCTACAGAAGTAGAGTACAGTGTGTGATACTAGCGCGTCCGTAGGTTTGTTACGGCAGCAGTGGTTCCCAAGGAGGTTAAAAAGTAAGGTAGTAGAGCACCACTGGTGACTCGCAGGCGACTTATAAGCGAGCCCCAAAAGGTGGGGAGACGGATCACGGGGTTTTCTTAAATAGAGTTTTCTCCCTATATGTATATAAGGAGTAGTCCGCGTGGGCCTAATAGGGATCTGAATCGGACGTTAAGTAATAAATAATAATAATAATATTTTATGCCCCTAGATATAACTTACTTATATTATTAAGTTAATATAAACACTAATTAGTAAGCGCGTATAGATTAGTAATTACTTAACACCTCCCCCTAAGCAATATATAACAGTAACCACCTGTTTATATCCTAGTACAACCTACTAGAAGGTTAGAAGTTGGGGATTACGGACTATATTACCATCTCTATATACTTATTTAAGTCTTAGTATAGTTTACCAGAAGTTTATAGATATGAATATTGTTACAGACGCTTTAAGTACGGTGTTACGACTACTTAGAGAAGAGTCGGAGGAAGCTAGTTGGTTGGTATAGGCACGGTCCAGAATAGAGCCGGTGGAACTATATAACGAGGAATAGTAACCGAGGTCACGTGGCGTTAAACGTATTGACTGTATTAAACGGAAGGGACGTTATATTTAATATAGATAACACGTACCTTACGTACAAGGGAGGATTTCTTAGGAGTATGGTTATATATTTAAAGGACCTTAGTCTCTACTATAGATAGTTCTTTCCTTGTAGTAAATCTTAGAATACAATTAAAGTTAATCTGTTAGGCAACTACTCCACTAGTTGTTATTATATTATTAACACTGTTCTTACCTATATATCTAGCCTAATAATAGGACCCACCATAGTTCCTACTATAAGGTTCCGTTACATATTTACTACCAAGGTTATAGTATTGAATAAGGTTGAACAATATGCCACCTAAAGCACTAGTCGCGATGCCATCAACGGCAGCCACAACCTTAGGCTTAGGAGGAGATACCAGTATAGTAGATACGGATTCTTAGTTAATTATAAGAGGTTAGTTACAGGAAATAATTAATCACTTATAGGATAATAGTAGGATACTTAAAGAACGCATTAATAGAATTAGAGTAGCAAGGGTTAAGTTACCTTTAATTAAATAGTTCTTAGGAGAGAAGCCAAAGCTTAAGGGATTTCTTACGCAGATGCACTTTAAGGTTATACAAAAAGAAGCGAAGTTAGCAATATTATTAGATTAAGTAGCCTATGCAGAATTGTTCCTAACAGGGAGAGCACTTAAGTGGTTTAAACTATATCTTACGGAGATATAGGCTAATGGCATAACAACTACTAACTAGGATGTACGGTATATATTTGCCAGTTAGAATAGGTTTGCGGAACAACTAATGCAGATATTTGGAGACCTGGAGGCTATAACTATAGTAGAACAAAAGCTTTAGAACTTAGTATAATATACTTTAGCAATTAAATATACCATATAGTTTTAAACACTAGCTATATAGGTTAAGTGGAATAATAAGGCGCTTATAATATAGTATAAATAGGGACTTAAGGCTAAAGTCTAGGACGCGATTATCCTAATAGAAGATGCGGAAAGTCTATAAGACTTAATAGATTAGTTAATAAAGATTAATAATAGGATCTATTAAAGGGAATAAGCTAAGAAAGGGCAAGACAGAGTTCCACAGTTATATAAGGCGCAGAGTACGCAATAACCGACATAGAGTTAAAAACTATAAAATGGCGTAGAGCTAATAGACCTAAGTGGTACCAAAGAAACCTAAAGATGGGAAAAGAAACTATAGAAACCTAGAGGTTAAGGATCTAGTAATTAAAGGACTAAGGAGTAAAGGCCAAACCAGGGATTTTAGTAGTAGAAGATGTTTAGGTAAACTCTATAGCAAAATTAGTGGTTTAGAGATGGAGCTTATATAAATTACGGAAAATAAGGTTATTTCGCCAAAGACTATAGAGGTGGTTAAAGTAACTATATAGTAAAGGGAACGAGACTAGTAGACAGTATATATATATAGAGGGACGATAGTGTACTATAAGGAATAAAAGAATATTTAATTAATAGTTTTGTGTTTTGTTATAACAACGCATACCAAATTCATAAGGACGCTAAGTATGGCGCAAGCTATTGGCTATAGGAGCTATTATTATCTAAGTTTAAAGAAACCAACGAACTAGCTTGTAGATTGGACATTAAAGACAACAAGTTTAATATAGGCGAAGTATTTACTAACAATAAGGTAATAAAGGTAGCTTACTAAGAGCATATAAACCTTAGAGAAGTTAAGACAGAAGTAGAGACTAAGACCATCACAGAATAAGGTTCAGTAACGGGTATTATAACTATCGGGAATTAGGCAAGCGGTCATCACATAACGCCGCGGCACTAGCGTGGCGAGGAGTCTTAAGCTCCTCGCCTTCCTCATTCCAATAAAATGAAGCTATTAACCAACATCACTATAACCTACTCGAGTAGTCGTTATTGGTAAGTCACCCTATATAACCAACACTGATCAGTGGTTAAACACACAGTCAACTATAGAGCAGCTAGGTTATCAACAGAAGAGACAGTCTCATACAGGGGTTCCCGGTGATACTGTGCTACCTTAGGCTTGCGGAAAACCAGTAACAGAAGTATCACTAAGTACTAGGAAATACCAAGTTGCGTCCATTACGCAGAATAATTACGTTTACGAAGATTTGGTTAAGTACTTTAGGTCAGAAGTGTTACTAAACCTAGGGTCCCAAGTCAACGTCTAAAACGCGTTAACTACGCCTTAAATTGCCTACCTTTTAACAGCAAACCTACGAGATCCTACAAAGCCGAAAATCCTACCTACCTTTAACGTATGACACCCCGTTGATTCTACTCCTATTATGGCGTTAACCTACCCAAAAAAGTACGAGAACGACATTAACCCAGAGATATAGAACAAAGACATTAACCCTATAAACGCCGAGCAATAGGACCTAAACAGATTCTTACTATACTATATAGCACAATACACAGACAGCGAATACAATGATACTGTGCTATAGTATTGCATGAAGAAGGACTTTGTTGGATGGATAAAGGAAACATAGGCCCTCGCGAAGAAGAATATTATATAAGACTTCTGTAGCTTCCTATGGGAGAATAGAGTATTCGTACCTATAGATAGGGGTACTATTAGAGACAATATTTAGGAGCAAGTTATTGACGTAAAAGAAGAGCACAAATGGACTCTATAAGAGATTGAGATTGAGCACTAAATACGCGCTATAAAGAAGTTTAACTCTTAAGGGAATCCTAACGGACAACTATAAGCAACACCACAGATAACCTTAGGCTATTAAACACCTCAAGTTCCTCAGGCTGCCGTATCTTAACCCATGCCTTAAGCTCCGTCCCACCAGAGATTCTTAACCCCGTCCCACTTAAGCGCTGAGACGTTCCCTCTAACCCCTACCGCGCCTTAATAATCTCCACAGCAGTCTCCGCAGCAGTCTCTGTAGCAACCACCGCAACGACCTCTATAGCAACCTCTATAGCAACCTCCGCAACAACCTCCGCAACTACTACGCAATAAGCAACCCCACCCGCTATATCAGCAATACGGACAGTGGAATGCTTATGATAAGATTAGACTGCCAGAGGTTTAATATTAAAAGAAAGAATTACCAGAGGTTTAATATTACAGTATATTTTTGGTCATGCTCAAAAATTGTGCTAGTAGCTTCTATTACAGCAAAATCACTGGAAGATTATATGACTTAAGACCTGCAATTAGCACCGCTATTTACTTGCATAAGGCACAGCAATTCTACTTTAATAACTACCCTTAGCAGGAGCTCGATTACGGCGAATACGACAGTTATAACAACGGCCAGTACTGGACCGATTACTCCTATGGATGAAGTGGGTATGGACGAGGCCGTGGCAGCGAGGATAGATATGGAGGCTCTGGCTACCGCGGAGGAGGCCCTTGTAGAGGGTACCGTAAAGGATGGATAAAGAGGGAGTAGAAGATATGGCAATTTGAGGTTATAACAGTTTAAGATTTACCACTTGGTTAACCACTATTTCTTTAGCAGATTTTAGGACAGCGAGACTTATATTACAATGGCAATAGTAAGTAAGGAGGATCGATATTTGTTACGCTAGTCAAGCAGTATTTGTATATAGATGGCAACCACAAAAGAAGAGTTGCCAGTGTCGGGAATTAGGCAAGCGGTCGTCACGTAACGCCGCGGCACTAGTGTGGCGAGGAGTCTTAAGCTCCTCGCCCTTCCTCATTCCAATAAAATGAAGCTATTAACCAACATCACTATAACCTACTCGAGTAGTTATTATTGGTGAGTCACCCTGTGTGACCAACAATAACACCGTTAGATATAATTTCTATCGCTTCACAAGATAATAGAAGTAATGTTTAAAAGAAACTAAGCAAGTAGACAACTGCTAGTGCTAGCTTATTACTTAATAAAGGCAAAAGGCCACAGGCTTAAGATTCTTAAGAAGAGATATAAGACGCTTAAGATTCTTAAGATAAGATAAGACACACCTAAGGACCCACAATAGACAAAAACCGATGGGAAAGAGTAGTTACTTAGTTTATAGACAAACAAATAAGTATAGGACGCAAGTTTAAGAACTATAAGTTTAGGGAACAAATAAGAACATTAACAGGAAACTAAAATTTTAAAAAACAAATAAGGACTATAGAAATTCCAGGTAAACATGGTATTTAGCCTAAAGATTAAACAGTTAATACTAGAATTAAGAAGTAAGACAACTTCTAAGATCTAGCTGCAAGACGTAGAAAATAAGAAACTATGGATAAGTTCAGGACAAGAATTATTATATAGCAAAAGCAAAAGCTAGATAAGAGGTCAGCTATACTAGGTTATATAAGGGATAGAGCACCCGTACGAAGAATTATTAATAGGCCAAGTGCAGGGATACCTAGGGTAAAGTAGTTGGATAAACTAAAATAAGAGGAGGATCTAGATATCCTAACTAAATTCAAAGAAAGACATACCAAAGGATGTTATAATATAGCGATAACAAGGTACTTTCTAATAGACAAACCATACACACTAAACCAGTTGTATAGAAAGTGGTATAGGTAACAACACAACAATAAATAGGAAGACTTTTATATATAGCTAGACAAAAAAGTTATCCAAGATTAACCCATTACAGAGAAACGCATAAACTACATTAAAGGAGTATTAATTATGATATTAAGGAACCTAGAAGAAGAATCTAGGGACTAAAGAAGTAAACAACAAATCTTAGTACTAGTAGCAGAAATACTAGTAGTTAGGTCAACTAGGTATAGGTTTAAACTTAAGGACAAAGATAAACTAAGAGTTAACCTAAAATATATAGTGTATTATATACTATCGTGGATAGCTTGTATGGATAACATATATAATATATATAAAGCACTAAAAAACAAGAACCGGAAGTACCTAATAAGGATATATTAGGCACCCAAGAAAAGATAGTTTAGGGATGCTAAGTATATATATAAATGGCACCTAGTAGAAGTATAAGGTTAAGAAGACTTAATACTTTAACCAGGAAGATTCCTTATAGAAAAATACCTAGATGGATAACAGTGGTGGGAGTGCTCAAAGAACACTTATCTATGGTATATAGAGGAAAAGAAATAAACTAAGTATTAGCCTAAATTGGACTAAGTATAAACAGAATCTAGCAGCTAATAATTAGAAAAAGGGGAGGCGTATAGAACTAGAGGGAACTAGTATTAGAGCCTTAGACCCTTAAAGGAATTTAAGGACAATACCTAAATTTATAAGTTAAATGGCAAGATCAACAGTTTAAGGCATTAGTAGATAGTGGAGTAATAAGAAACCACATATCACTAAAGGCAGTAGAAAAGATGGGGTTACTATATAGATAAAAGAAACACTTATATCCACTTACAATAATTTTAGGAGATTAGATAGCCTATAGAGGAGGTATTATTAATCTTAAAACAGGACCTATTTAGTTAACTATTAAAGGGAGACTAGTGAGAATGTCTTTTAATATCCTACTGTTAGGACAGGACGAGGCGATACTAGAAATACCTTGGTTATAGGAGTACAATCTAAAGATTAATTAGGTTATAGGTCAGGTCGATATTAAGAATACTTAATAACGCAAAGTGCGACAGCAAGCCAAGTTGGTATAGTACTAAGTTAGAGCGATATATAAAGAGACTAAGCAAGGCTTAAGTCATATACCAAAGAGATACTATAAGTATGGTAAAAAGTTATGGTTACTAGAAAGTAAAAAGCTGTTAAAGTATACAGCATAGGACCACAAGATAGAATTAAAAGAAGGAATAAGTCTAAGGTTCTTTCCAATCTATAAGCTTACTAAAATAGAGTCAGTAGCGCTTAAGGAGTTTATTCAGGAGAACTTATAAAAGGGATATATTAAACCGTTACAGTTATTGGTAGGATATCCAGTACTATTCATCCTAAAGAAAAACAGAAAACTTAGGATGTGTATAGACTATAGATAGTTAAACAGCATTACTAGGAAGGATAGGTATCCTTTACCCTTAATTAGCGAGATCTAGGATAGGATAGGCAACGCGTAAATCTTTATAAAGATAGATCTAAGATGGGCGTACTATCAGATTAGAATTAAGGAAGGCAATAAATAGAAGGCAGCTTTTAGGTCAAAGAAAGGACTATACAAACCATTAGTTATACAGTTCGGGCTTATAAACACACTAATAATGTTCTAAAAGCGAATTAATAGTGTATTAGGAGAACACCTTAATAAGTTTGTTATAGTATATTTTAACAATATTATCATCTACTTAATGAGTGAGGAAGAACATAGAGAACATATTAAGTGGGTCTTAAAAAGACTATAAGAAAAAAAGATACTAGTAGCAATTAAGAAATGCGAGTTCTTTATAAGGAAAACTAATTTTATAGGATTTATTATTAAGCTAGGAAAAATCAGTATGGACCTAAAGAAAGTCAAAGCTATAGTAAGTTGGCAAGAACCAGAGAATATTATATAGTTAAGGTTGTTTCTAGGGTTTTGCAACTACTATAGAAGGTTTATAGCACAGTGGTTAAAAAGCATTAAGCCGTTCACAAGGCTAACGAAGAAAGAGGAACCGTGGGTTTAGGGTAGTAAATAGAAAAAGCTATTTTAGGAACTTAAAGAGTTGTTTACCCAAGAGCCAGTCCTTAAGATCTATTAACTAAAGTTAGAAACGGTTATTAAGACAGATATATTAGACTTTATACTAGGAGCATGTTTGCTACAGAAGTACTAGGACACATAGCATCCAGTAGCATACTATAGTTGGAAAATGACACCACTAGAGTTAAACTACGACATCTACAACAAGGAGTTATTAGGTATAGTAGTAGCACTTAAGAAATAGAGAGCATTCTTATAAGGCACAGAGAAACCATTTGTGGTTAAGACAAACTATAAGAACCTTATAGGATTTCTAATAACAAAGGAACTTAACCAAAGACAGGTTAGATAGGCGGAAATGCTTACAGAATACCATTTTGAAATTTAGTATACCAAAGGTACAGACAATACACGAGCAGATGCTCTAAGTAGAAAGGCTAAACTATAGAATAACGAAAAGCCGTTAGGGGCTTTATTGCGAAGGGATTAGGACAGATTAATTAGGTACAATTATCTAAGAATTGCAGCAACTAAAGAAAGTCAGATCTATGAATTACTAGAGAGTAATTGGATATAAAAGATCTAAGAAGTATAGGCAGAGAATCCAGACTTAGAGTAATACAAAAATAAAAAAGCAATATATGTGCCTAAATCTATCGCAGAAGAATTTGTTAAGGAATTCCACAAGGGAATAATATAAGGACACAACGGGTCTATAGGACTAGTGTTAAGACTTTAAGAGGAGTATATTGTTTAAGAAATCTGGGGACTAGCAAGATAAGTTATAAGGGAATATCTAGATTGCTAAAGGAATAAACCGACGAGGTATAGGCTATATAGAGGGCTATAACCTATTAAAATACCAAAAAGACTATGGGAAGTTATATCATGGGACTTTATTGTTAAGTTACCAAAGTTAAAAGATCCTATTACGGAATAAGATTATAACGTGATTTTAGTAATAGTAGACAAGCTAATAAAGTGGGGATACTTTATAGCGTATACAGAAGAGATATTAGTAGAAGATGTCGCTAGAATCTATATAAAAGAAGTGTTTGTAAGGCATAGAGCACTAAACAAGATTATATTAGACAGAGATCTAAGATTTATAATAGCATTTTAGGAAGTGTTTCTGGCAGAATAAGAAGTTCGCGTAGTAACCTCTATAGCGTATTATCTGCAGACAGACGGATAAATAGAAAGACTAAACTAGACACTAGAATAGTATCTAAGATATTATATTAACCACATACAGAACAATTGGGTATTGTTATTACTAGTTATATAGTTTGCATATAATACAATACCATAAAAAGAAATGGGAACATTACTATTTAAGGTAAATTACGGGTACGAACCAAGAACATCGTTATTGCTATATTAAGCAAAGAAAACGAGTAGCACAGCTAAACAAAGAATAGAGATATTAATGAATCTTTATATAGACCTTACGGAAACAGCTAAACTAGTACAAGAGCGAATAAAAAGGTACTATAATACTAAGAGATCTAAGGAACCAGATCTTAAGGAGGGAGATAAAGTATAGCTACTATACAAAATTTTTAAGAGTTGATGACCAAGCAAGAAGTTAGACCACGTTAGACTAGGACCTTTTGAAATTATATAAGGAATTTTATCAGTCACGTTTAAGTTAAAGCTACTAGCCAAAATAAAGATCTACCCTATATAATACATTACAATGCTAGAACCAGCACACGGAAACGTTAAACCACCAGTGTACAAAGCAGACACGTATAGAGGACAGGAAGAAGATAAATGGCAAGTTTTAAAGATTATTAGCTATAAGGACGTAGATAATAAAACATAGTATAAAGTAAAGTGGATAGGCTATAGTGAGATTACCTAGGAACCACTAAGCAACCTAAAGAACGCTATAGGAAAGGTAAAGGAGTATCAAAAAAAAGCAGGTTAGGTAGCATTAAAAAAGGATCGCCGAAGGACGAGTTACCTAAGAGGGACCTATAAGGAGCAACTACTACGTTACTTAGAGTTGTTTCCTTCTCTAGAAACTTTACCCTCTCGTTACCTAGCTTAGACAGACCCTATTAAACAAGTTTCTACTCCTTAGAACGAACCTTCTCACGAACACGTTTAAGACGTTAAAGACGAGCATAAGCTAAACGTTAGGCTTTAAGGACGCGTGCGGACTCTTCTAAGGCACGTCAAACCTCGAGCAGCGCTGAGGCCAGCTCACCATTAAGTTTCATAGTAGTAGATTAAACATAAGACCCTATAACAAGTTACTTAGGGAACTTAAAGACTATTAAGAGTTATAGGACGCGCACACTTAGCGTTAAAAACAGAGCGAACGTTGTAGAACGATTAAACGTTTACTTTAGTGCACTTAGAACAGAAGGAGGGTTGCCAAGACAAAGAACTCGCTAGAGTAACGCAAACTAACCCCTCTTTCACACACCTAGAGTAAGGAATTGCCATTACTTCACCAAGTAATAGTATTAAAGAGACAGTATGCAGGCGGCGCTCTACCCAAGAAAGAGAAAAAGAGGCTTTAGGTATAATAAGTAAGGGTATTAACCAGACTAATTAAACGGACATTACACCTCTAGTAGACAACTTAGAGATGTTAGGAATCTTTAAGAACAAAAATAAAGAGGAGGGAGATGGTATTACAGACGCTTTAAGTACAGTGTTACGACTACTTAGAGAAGAGTTGGAGGAAGCTAGTTGGTTGGTATAAACACGGTCTAGAATGGAGTCAGTGGAACTATGTGACAAGAAATAGTAACCAAGGTTACGTAGCGTTAAACGTATTAACTGTGTTAAACGGAAGGGATGTTATATTTAATACAGATAACACGTACCTTACGTATAAGGGAGGATTTCTTAGGAGTACGGTCGTGTATTTAAAGGACCTTAGTCCCTACCGTAGACAGTTCTTTCCTTGTAGTAAATCTTAGAATACAATTGGAGTTAATCTGTTGGGCAACCACTCCACCAGTTATTATTATATTGTTGACACTGTTCTTACCTACATACCCAGCCCAATAATAGGACCCACCGTAGTTCCTGCTATAAGGTTCCGTTACAAATATAGACCTTTATAGAACTCCCTGCCCTCCTACAAACCATTATAGACCTATTAATCGCCTTTATAGACCATTACAAGACCTTTTAAACTATTACGGACCATTACAAGACCTCCTCTACCTGCTATAAGCCACTACCACCCGCTATAAGCTCCTCTTAACCCATTACAGCTTATATAGATATACTACGCTATATAGCATAGTAGATACAAGCAAGCAGATTAACGAAGGTCAAGAGAAATAGAGCTAAGGAATCAACCTTATGTCTATAACTAATGTTAACAACTATATTAAATTCAAAATCCTTAAATATGGATATTTTAAGCTTATAAATAACGACCTATGGGAGTAATATAAGGAAGACTTTACGGACTTTATAGAAGCTATTTTTAAGGCTTGCAACCCTATTACTATCTATAACCTATAAGCCCTTTTACATTACTAAGGTATATAGGTTAAAAGGGATAAATAAGTTACTGTTATACGGTCCTTATACAATATAATATATAAGGAGGACTAAACGGAATAGACTAAAGAGGAAATCCTAGACCATATTAAAACTGGTAGGCTTTTTGCTTCCTTTAAACTTAATAGGATCTCTAGCCTTATAGCTGACCTATTTAACCAAATTCGTCCTATAAACCCTAGTGGCTTTAGAATTAATCTTACTGGCTAAAGCATACCTAATACTTAAGTTATGGACCACAATACCCCTATAAACCAAAATACGGACTAAAATACTGTCACAGTGCTGCAATGAAGTAGACTGAATAACTACGTTGTGCTATAAAGAAGAGAAGAAGGTAAAAGGGGGTATCGTATATAAATAGTAGGGCTAGCCGCCAAGGCGCTAGTGGTGGGCCAGCCAATAGTAGGAAATAGTATGCGTCAGGTCAGTGCCGTAACAGTACTCCCCTCCCTAGAAGGTTTGGTCCCCAAACCAAATAAATAACTTCAAATAGGCAGTACGCGGGGCCACCTGTTTTCACTACAAAAAATACTAAAAATCCTAATTGGTTGGCTTAATGAAATAAAGTTTGGCGCGTGGCGCTCTTGGCGAGAATCTGACCAATTAAATAACTTTAACCGCTGGTTAAAGTTCCATAACATCTTAACCACCATAAATTTTAACCTTAACCATTGCAATTTAACACAGTAGTCAGCAACGACCTTAGCATGACTTTTCCTTATCTTATACCCAGTCTGGGGGTCCTGGCTTCTTAGGGTGTTGCTTATGGAAGCGCTATACAGCTTATTTGTAACCCTTTAGATCCTCTTCTAGCTGCTAGGTTGTGTCCTTGTGATATTTTCATTTAATCTCATAAGTTAGGCCTTGGGAGTCTTTGTTGTGTACATTAAGGATTTTTTTAAACTCCTATTTGTCTTCTATGTTGCCATTATTATCTCTCTCTACTACTTGTCCTTGTATATTATGGCGCTCCGCGGTATTAATATTTGCTTAGCTAGGGATTTCTTTAGTAGCCTAGAGGCGGACCTTAAATATATAGAAGGATTTATTTACTCAGATGTAGTCCGGGAGGTCTATTATAACTGCCCCTTAGTATACTGCAAGTATAGGGTATTGTGACGGCTCGAACCATTAAACAAATGTCTTAACGAAGACTTGAACAAATGCTTCCAAGATGAAGCAAACGAATGCTGTATTACGAAGATATCAAGGTGAGGAGCAAGAGAAGTGGTGAGGCCACGTCTAAATACACAAGCCAAGCCCTAAGCGAACCCCTAACTAGGTGACGCGCCCCAGCGCCGTCACAGGTATAGGCCGTCCTATTTATTGTCCCATTTCTTCTTAGGTCTATTTATCTTTATATTTTCTAAGCTAACTATAACCATGTCGCCTTTATAGAATAATAAGCTCTTGTCCCTATAGGTATTAGTATTATCTTTATAGCGTTGCTATAAAATCTGGGCTAGGGCCTTAAGCTATATTAATATCCGCTTAAAGCGGTTGGCTATAGAGTCTGCGTAGAAGAACTCCTTCTTTGCTTATACTAATAGTGTTAGTAGGCAGGGGCCAGTAGGCTTAATTCTGAGGTGGGGGTTAAAGCCATAGTTTACAAAAAATGGGGAGATGCCTATGCTCTTATTAACTTAATTGTTTATAGCAAACTTGGCAAGCGGCAGGTAGTTGACCTAGTTGTCCTATATAAAGCTAACAAAAGCACAGAGGTACTTATTTACAGCAGCGTTAACAATTTTGGGTTAGCTGTCCGTTTCTAGGTACTAGGCTGAGCTTAGTTATAAGGTTATTTTAAGGCGTTTGCTTAGTCATTACCAGAAGTCGCTAACAAATTATATGCCGCAATTAGAGATAATCGTGGCTAGTGCGCTGTAGAGCTTATATACGTTATTAATAAAGCTATTAACTAGCTCCTTTGTTAAGAGTCCTGTTACTAAAACAAGGTGTTACATCTTAGTTAGGCAGTCCATAATAACAAGGATATATTTATATATCTTACTATAGCATTAGCATGCTAAGAGCGTTATAATATAGTTAATTGAAATATCGGTCCATAGGCAAGCAGGTAGTTTTAGTAGCTTTAAGAAACCAGGCAGAGTAGAGTAAAGGGTCTTAGTGCAAAAACATAGGGCATAGTCTTTAACGAAGGTAGCTATGAACTTGGAGATTCCCAGCTACCAGTATGTTTGGTTTAAAAGGTTAAGAGTCTTAACCTAGCTGGGGTAACTAGCAGGGCCGCTATTATAAGAGCAATGGATAACTTCTAGGTGGAGGTTTAAGGCGTTAGGGACGAAGAGGCGTTAGCGGAAGTAGATCTGTTCGTTAACAATACTGCATTCTAACTTATTGTAATAGAGTAATTTCCTAATCTTCTTTAGCTAACGGCAAGCTTTCCAATTATATAGGGCTGCTACTATATCTCTTGCGAGTTTATTCTCCTAATATCCTAACCAGATTAGCTTATCTAGTGACTTTTTAGCTATTTTAGGGTCTAGAGCAGCTATAAACTCTGCATTATTAAAGTTACGGGATTTGTGTAGTAATTCTTTTAAGATTATAGGGTTAACTTTCTAGGGCAGTATAATAACCTGGGCTTGGTAGCGGAGGCGTTTATTATTAGCGTCCTTAGGTTTCGTTTCTAGTAGTTAGCTTAGGGCGTTAGGGAGCGTAGCTTTGCTGCTAGGTCTGTATATAATCACAAAGTTAAACTATAAAAGAAATTCTGCCCACTGGACTTGGCGTTAGTTTAGCTACTTAGTAGTTATAAACGTCTGTAGGTTCTTGTGATTAGTAATAATTTTAAACAGCTCCTTAGTTCCTTATAGCTTAGGACACTATTCCTCCAAAGCCTTAACAATGGCTAATAATTCTTTATTATAGATCTTATAGTTATATTCTAGCGTAGAGTGCTTTATAGAGAAGAATGTAACTAGTCTTAGTTTGCCATTATTATTATACTGGGAAAGGACTCCACTAGAAGCCCAATTTAATGCGTCTATCTCTACCACTGTTTTCTTTATGTAGTTATAGTATGCTAGTACTAGTGCTAAAGTAAAGGCTCTCTTAAGGGCCTTAAATAACTTAGCTTGTTCTAGTTCCTATAGCCATCCAATGTCCTTTCTAAGAAGTTTTGTTATAGGTGTAGTGACAGCAGAATAGCCTTAGATAAATCTACAGTAAAAGTTTACAAATCTGAAAAACTGCTGTAATTCCTTAACTAAGGTTAGGTTCCCCTATGCTTATAAGGCTTAGACCTTTTTTAGGTCCATACTCATTCCTTCTATTAAGATAATTAAGCTAAGGTACTTTGTCTTTATTATATAGAACTCTAACTTGCCAATATTAATTTAGAGGCTAGTAGCTTTAAGGCGGCGAATTACCTCTTTAACGTACCTAGTATGCTTAGCTTAAGTTTTAGAAAATACAAGGATATTGTTAAGGTATACTGTGCAATAGTTGTTTAGTACGTTGTAAAGAATATAGTTAATATAGTTCTGGAATATAGCTAGGGCATTACAAAGGCCAAATAGGGTTATTAGCATCTTATAGAGCCCAAAGCGGGTAATAAATGCTGTAAGCCATTTATGGCCTTTGGCGATATGGATCCTATTAAACGCGGCGATAATATTAAGCTTAGTATAAAATTTGGCGCTATATAGGGCATTAAGTGTCTTACGGATAAGCGGGAGCGGGTATTAGTTCTTAATAGTGACGTTATTAAGTCCTTTATAGTTATAGCAGATCCTTACCCCTCCTTTTAGCTTAGTGGTAAATAGAAGCGGGGCTATAGTAGGGGACGTTAATTCTTAGATAAAGCCTTTATTAAGCATCTTATTAATCCATTTCTTAATATATTAGAGCTTAGTAGGGAAGAGTAGGCGGTTCTTATAGTACGGGGGCTACTTTTCTAGCATAATTTTAATTTTATAGTCCCATAGGCGATGTAGTAGGAGCTCATTAGTATTCTTTAGAAGAAACCCCTTAATATAGTGCCTATGTTCCCTTAGGAGGCGTTATATAATATTATCCCTAGTTAGAGCGGGCTTGCCTTTTATAAACTTCTTAACGTCTATATCCATAACTTTACGGCAGAGAAACTTAGTATTTATAGTCTAGAGGTTTTCCTTAAGGAAATGGTGAAAATAACTAGGGAAGACCTTGTAGGCTTCTCCCATTATATAGTCACCATTAACTAAGTGGTAAAAGGATTTCTCTATTAGGTCTAGTATCTTAACTAGTTTAGTAGGGAGTTTATTTATTAATTGTTTCTATTCTTCTTACTCTACCAATTCTACTAGCTCCGCCATGTAGATCCTTATTACTTTTACACCTTTTTATTTATAAAACTAGGCGAAATTTATAGCGCGTATGTTTATAATATCGTCTAAATTGGGGCGTATTTGGTCTTCTCCCAACATTGTAGCGGGGCTAGCTTGTCTTAATTAGCTCTTAGGAGCGGTTCTTAGGCGGCGGCCTTGCATAAGGCGTGTGGGGAGTGGGTATAAGGTTAGGCGTTATAGTGGCGCGGTTTCTATTATCTGGGTCTCAGTAGTTCCATGGCTAGTCCTTGCTATAACACAGGCTGTAGTGTGCGTATATGGCATATGGCTTAGTTCTAGGTGTTAGGCTAGGCGGCTAGGGTTTAAAAGGTGTCTGGGTTGGTGTTGGATTGTTAGTAGCAGTAGCGCAAAGCGGATCTTCTTCCTTGATCTTGGCAAGGCTAGCTAGCCCATTATTTTAGTCTTAAGTACTAGAGTAGTCCAGTCTTTTACTGTCTTGTTACTTTGCAGCTACTTAGGTTCCCCTTTATTAGGAACATCTTCTACTATTAAGGCTTTATATATAGTCCTAGGCACTAGGCTTAGTAGTGCCGAGTATCTATATAGGGCGTCCCTACTACCGTCGGCTATCCCCTATAGGAGGCAGTTCCTAAAGCAGTAGTCTGAGTTAAAGCAGATCTTAAGCTCCCTAAAGCTAGGGTGGGGCTTATGCTTTTAGAGCTAAGGTATACCTAGGATAATTGGGGTAGTAGGTAAGAGTTTAGTAATAAGAAAGAGTATAGCTTTAGTATAGAGGCCAATTAATATTTGGGTGGTGAAGTAGTTTATAACAAGTGAGGTTGGAATACTGTCTATAAGGCGTAGTGGCCTAGGCGCTAATAGTTTCTTAATTGTAATATTATACTTTCTTATAATAGACTCTTTATTAGTAAATCCCATCGCTATACTACTGGAGTCTACTAGGCTTACTATATTAATATAAACTTAGGGGTATAGGTTATATAATAAGGAGAGCTAGGTTTAAACAAGGATTAATTTTTTATTACTATTTGCTAATCTAAGATTAAGTGGCAGCTTGCTAATAGAAAGAACTAATTGGTCTAGTAATAGGGACCTAATCTTCTTGTCTTCCTCCTTATATGGTTTGGACCCTTAGATGTGACTTAGTTTAAGGGTTTGCCTTTTAACAACTGGGGTATAGGGCTGTCTTGGCGGGGCGGTTTAGTGTTAATCTGGCTGGCGGTATTGGTCTTGGTTGGGGTATAGGAAGATGACACCTTGCTGACAACGTGGCCGTGTTTGTATTTGGTAGCATAGAGTTGCTAATGCTGGGTACTGTTGACGGGTTGGGCTCCCATATAGGGCATTGTTTAAAGTGGCTGAGCCGTAGGGTTAAAGGGGGGGAATTATCTGCTGCGGCCATAATGGACTCCGCGGTTGCTGTGTCTATAATAGGCTCCACGGTCGCCGCGTCTATAATGGACTCCATGGTCGCCGCGTCTATGGTTGTTAGTTTATATTATTTAACAGGCAGGCATTAGGACTGGGTTTGTTGTCTTGTTAGGGTTATAGGCATCCTTTTAGTGGCTAGGCAGGCCATAGGCAAGGTATAGTCTATTATTAAAGCGGCGCTTGCGCTCTGTGTTTAAGATTCTATTAAGGTCCATAGGTTCTCTAGTCGCTACTAAAGTTAGGGTTGGCGTAGGGGTAGGGGCTTAAGTAGGTAGGTGGTGGTTAGTGTTCTTAAGGTTGGCTTAGTGTGCATAGTTTATAAGGTTCTTAGCGAACACATCTATCTGCTTGCTCTAACCTGTATAGTTGCTATTATTAATTTTATAGGCAAGTTTAAGTACCAGCTCTTCTATCTTTAGAGAGATAAACTTTTGGAGTAGGTTTACCTTCTATTTATCTGTCTTCCTAGCGCAGACTATTAACTTATTAAGCTCTCCCTTCTAGGACTAGTAATTATGCTTACCCTAGGGGAAATGGTTAAGCTTGTTTTTTGCGACCTGGGTTATATTAATCACCTTATAGTGGGCAGTAAGCTCTTTAAGCATATTTTCCTTAGTGGGCCATTTCTATATAGATATATTATTTGGGTTCTTATATATAAGCTCCAGGCCCTGCTTAATAAACTTATAGGCTTTACCTTTTAGTATATCCAAGATATAAAGGATCTAAGATTGGACTGTGTTAAAGTAGTCCTAGTTATGGTTAAAGACTCCTTTAATCTTAATGTGCTAGGTCTTAAAGTTAGCTTATCGTTCTAAGGGGGTACCTTTTCCGCTAAATATTAGTAGGTCTTTAGACTTCTGTTTTTTCTGCTGGGTTACTGCCATTGTTATAGGGGTTGATTATTTTAGAACGGCAATAGTCTCTGCCTAGGAGTTAATAGTTCCTATCTAGGAAGTAATAAGGGTATTAAGGCTTTTATTGGCTTTCTTATTAGCGGTATTTATATTATACATAAACTATAGTCCCGCTTTAATGTTGCTGAGGAACTTATTAGTATGGTTAACAAGGGTATAGTAAGCTTTGTTGGCCTTAAAGGTTTTAGGGTATAGTGGGGAGCGGCGGATTGTCTATGTGATATTAGGGTGTATCTGTGTAAAGAAGTCTATAAAAACTTCGTGGGGGTTCTAGGTTTTGGCCATTTTGGTGTTGTTAATATTGCCCATTTAGGTGGTCTTTGGCGCTAAGAAAAAACTAAGGATTGTTCTAGGACTGTGCTAAATTATAGCGTATAGACGCGTTGGTGTGCGTAGGTTGTGATTGTTCTAGGGCGGAGATAACTGGGATATAGGGAATTAGTGATCGCGATGGGGCGCAATTGATAATAGCACAAACTATTACAGTGCTGCAATGAAGTAGACTAAATAACTACGTTGTGCTATAAAGAAGAGAAGAAGGTAAAAGGGGGTATTGTATATAAATAGTAGGGCCAGCCGCCAAGGCGCTAGTGGTGGGCTAGCCAACAGTAGGAAACAGTATGCGTTAGGTCAATGCCGTGACAAATACTTCCTTTATTTAAGTTATAGATCCGCAAACTACCTAAGTAAAGACCTATAGCAAGAAACTAGCTAACCTAGCTAAGCTCTATACTAACGAATCTAAGTATAGTGGTAAAAACGATAACTTTAATTTTAAACTAACTATTTTTACAGACCTTTGTTAGAAGGCTAATATTCCCAAATAGGAATTTAGCTAAGCTTATTCCACTATGCTGCGTGGCCTAGCCCTTAACTACTACTATACCAACTGTAACGGAACCTTGTAGCAAGAACTACGGTAGGTCCTATTATTGGGCTGGGTATGTAGATATAAATAGGTTAACAATATAATAATAACTAGTAGAGTAGTTACCTAACAGATTAACTCTAATTATATTCTAAGATTTACTATAAGGAGAGAACTATCTACGGTAGGGACTAAGGTCCTTTAAATACATAACTATACGCCTAAGAAATCCTCTTATATATAAGGTACGTGTTATACATATTATATATAAACGTATACTGCATATACTGCGTATACCGCGTATAACATTATATAACTCGCTTACTATTTCTTGTTATATAGTTCCACTAGCTCTATCCTAGACTATGCCTATATTAACTAACTAGCTTTCGCCAACTCTTCCTTAAGTAGTTATAATATTATACTTAAGCTGTCTGTAATACTATCTCCCTCCTCTTTATCTTTGTCCTTAAAGATTTCTAATATCTCTAAGTTATCTACTAGAGGTGTAATATCTGTTTAATTAATCTAGTTAATATCTTTACTTATTATACCTAAAGCATCTTCTTCTTTACAAGCGTAATATTATGCTTATACTATTGCTGCTATACTATTACTTAATAAGATCATGCTGTCTCTATATTCTTATTATGCAAAAAAGGGGTTAGTTTATATTACGCTAGCAAGTCCTTTGTCTTAACAACCATCCTCTTATTTAGAGTGCACTAAAGCAAACATTTAATTGTCCTATAACGTTCGCTCTATCTCTAACGCTAAGTGTGCGCGTTCTATAACTCTTAGTAGTCTTTAAGTTCCCTAAGTAACTTGTTATAGGGTCTTGTGTTTAGTCTACCGCTAAAAAGCTTAAGTTAGAGCTGGCTGCTGCTTACGCTAAACTTTACCAGTCTTTAAAAGAGACTGCTTTAGCCCTTAAGGCTCAACGTCGCTCCTTTAAGGTTTAGTAGGCTGCCTTTGCTCAGTTAACCCGTCTTAAAAAAATTCATAAGAAGGTTCGTTCTAAGGAGTGGAAACTTATTTAATAGGGTCTGTCTAAGCTTAGTAATAAACAAGTAGAGTTTCTAGAGAAGGAAATAACTTTAAGTAATATAGTAATTGCTCTTCTTAGGTCCCCCTTAGGTAACTTATCCTTTAGCGATCCTTTTTTAATGCTCCCTAACCTACTTTCTTCTAATACTTCTATACCTTTCCTATAACGTTCTCTAGGTTGCTTAATGGTTCTTAAGTAGTCTCACTATAGCTTATCTACTTTACTTTGTACTATATTTTGTCATCTACGTCCTTATAACTAATAATCTTTAAAACTTACCATTTATCTTCTTCTTGCCCTCTATACATATCTGCCTTATAGACTAGTGGCTTAATATTCCTATATACTAGCTCTAGCATTACAATGTGCTGTATAGGGTAAATTTTTATTTTAGCTAGTAGGTTCAACTTAAATATAACCAATAAAATCCTTTATGTAATTTTAAAAGGTCCTAGTCTAATATAGTCCAACTTTTTACTTAGTTGTTAACTCTTAAAATTTTTGTGTAGTAGCTATACTTTATCTCCCTCCTTAAGATCTGGTCCCTTAGATCTCTTAGCGTTGTAATACCTTTTTATTTACTCTTATACTAGTTTAGCTGTTTCCTTAAGGTCTATATAAAGATTTATTAAAGTCTCTATTTTTTCTTTAGCTATACTACTTATCTTCTTTACTTAACGTGGCGATAACAATAATCTTAGCTCATATCTATAATTCGCCTTAAATAGTAATATTCCTATTCCTTCTTATAGTATTGCATTATATACAAACTATATAACTGGTAATAACAATACCTAATTATTTTATGCATAATTAATATAGTGCCTTAGATACTATTCTAGTGTCTAGTTTAATCTTTCTATTTATCCGTCCGTCTGCGGATAATACGCTGTTAAGATTACTGCGCGAACTCCCTATTCCGCCAAGAATACCTCCTAAAATACTACTATGAATCTCGGATCTCTATCTAATATAATCTTGCTTAGTACTCTGTGTCTTGCGAATACTTCCTTAATATAGATTCTAGTAACATTTTCTACTAACATTTCTTCTATATATGCTATAAAGTATCCCTATTTTATAAGCTTGTCTACTATTGTAACGGGCTTGTATAAATGCTTCTAAACCAAAGCTTGTAGATTGCTACCATACAAGAATACTAAGCTAAGGAGAAGAAGGAGAAGAAGACTATTAGAAACTAATGAGATACAAGGGGTCGCCAAGGCGATAATAGCAAGCGAGCCAATGGCGATTTTCCATGCCGGGCATGGAAAATCCTGATTGGCTAGCTCTACGAGTAGTGCTGGTAGATTGCCCAGAAATGCGGCGAATTGCCCTAGAAACGGCAATGTAGCAGGTAACGCGCTCCAGCACCGTCACATCACCCTCCCCTCCCAAAAAAGCCTGCCCTTAGGCTTTATCCGAGTTCTTTGTTGTTGTTTAGATTATCATAGTTATCTAACCCCTTTTCCTAGCATTTAATCCAGCTGTTTAATTTGCGTGGTGGTCTAGGGAGGTCTGGGTGTCCATAGCCTTGGGGGCTTTTGGTATATTAGCGTTATCCTTACTTCTTTTAGCTCTTGCTACATCTTCTAAAGGTTATCTTTTATATCCTATTAGTATATCATCTTCTATATTAGCTAGATCTCTGTAATTTAGAAGTTGTTTACATTACTATTCGTTCCACTTTTATAAGTAGAGTCCTCCTTAACTGCAGTGCTTTAGGGGAGTATTATTGTTAGTATAGAGTTCCTACCGGCCTTGCGGCGGGTATCTTCTTAGGCAAAGGCTAGGTTGCAGTCTCTAACATCCTATTAATAAATAGGGTCAGCCTTTGCAGCTAATGTTCTATAGTTGGTCCGAATTTCTCTAATAAAGGAGGGTAATTTCGGTCTATTCTCCGGCCAGACAAACTGTCTTTATTGCACGTTTAACCAAATATTAAAGTAGAACATCCATTTTTGGCTAAGGATTATATTATAGGACCCTAGGTCTAGGATGCAGAAGGGTATACTAAACTAGCATTGTCCATTAATAGCAATATATAGCTTTAGGACATAGGTAACCAGCTTACCAGCTTGGCTGTTATAGCCTTTTACTTAAATAGGCTTCTCTAGTTAGGTAGCATTTACATTTAAAAACTTAGCAACGTTATTTATATAAGTAGTATTTATAAAGGTAAAGCTATTTGCTCCAGTGTTAATAAGGGCATTTGTATTAACTCTATATCTATTTTAAGATACTATATATAGAACTATAAAGTGTTTTCCACCTATTAGCTAACTTAGATTAATCTCTTTAAGATTAATAGGATACCCTAGGGGGGAGTCTTTCCCTAG
>Ga0307507_10004780_pt1 | contig 23370 bp, 6 predicted proteins | sample 7_EM_MG_FD_207223 | JGI IMG/M metagenome (GOLD analysis project Ga0307507, IMG submission 207223) | Populus trichocarpa ectomycorrhiza microbial communities from riparian zone in the Pacific Northwest, United States - 7_EM | ecosystem: Host-associated > Plants > Roots > Unclassified | place...
AGAAAGGCCTTAAGGCGGCTACCCGGTGGCTTATTGGCTAAAATATGCTAGACCAGTTCTGGGTTACAAAGGAAATAGCAATAGAAGGCAAAGGGGCGAGTAATAGGCGCCCCCTAATAACTCTACAGGAGTAGAGTACAGTGTGTAATACTAGCGCGTCTGTAGGTTTGTTACGGCAGCAGTGGTTCCCAAGAAGGTTAAAAAGTAAAGTAGTAGAGCACCACTGGTGACTTATAGGCGACTTGCAAGCGAGCCCCAAAAGGCGGGGAGACGGATCACGGGGTTTTCTTAAATAGAGTTTTCTCCCCATATGTATATAAGGAGTAGTCCGCGTAGGCCCAATAGGGATCCGAATCGGACGTTAAGCAATGAATAATAATAATAATAAGGTCTTTATAATAAGCCTATATAAGATTAACCGGATTATTAATAAAAGGGAAGAAAAGCTAATTAAGGAAACTGTTATAGTGCTGCAATAAAGTAGACTGAATAACTACGTTGTGCTATAAAGAAGAGAAGAAGGGTAAAAGGGGGTATTGTGTATAAAGAGTAGGGCCAGCCGCCAAGGCGCTAGTGGTGGGCTAGCCAATAGTAGGAAACAGTATGCGTTAGGTTAGTACTGTGACAGTACTCCCCTCTTTAGAAGGTTTGGTCCCCAAACCAAATAAATAACTTTAAACAGGTAGTACGCGGGACCACCTGTTTTCGCTATAGAAATATTAAAAAATCCTAATTAGTCGGCTTATTAAATAAAGTTGGCGCATAGCGCTCTTGGCGAGAATTCTAACTAATTAGACAACTTTAACCGCTGGTTAAAGTTCTATAACATCTTAACCACTACAGATTTTTAACACGGTGGTCGGCCATAACCTTAGTATGGCTTTTTCTTATCTTGTGCCCAATCTGGGGGTCCTGGCTTCTTAGGGTATTGCTTATAGAAGCACTATATAGCTTATTTACAACCCTTTAGGTCCTTTTTTAGCTGCTAGGTTATGTCCTTATAATATTTCCATTTAATCTTATAAGTTAGGCCTTAGGGGTCTTTATTATGTATATTAAGGTTTTTCTTAAACTCCTATTTATCTTCTATATTGCTGTTATCGTCTCTCTCTGTTACTTGTCCTTATATATTACGGCGCTCTATGGTATTAATATTTACTTAGCCAGGGATCTCTTTAGCAGCTTAGAGGCGGACCTTAGATATATAGAAGGATTTATTTACTTAGATATAGTCTAGGAGGTCTACTATAACTGCCCCTTAGTATACTGTAAGTATGGGGTATAGGCCGTCCTATTTATCATCCCATTTCTTTTTAGGTCTATTTGTCTTTATATTTTCTAAGCTAACTATAACTATGTTGCCTTTATAGAATAACGCACTCTTATCCCTATAGGTATTAGCATTATTTTTATAGCGTTACTATAAAATCCGGGCTAGGGCCTTAAGCTGTGTTAATATCCGCTTAAAGCGGTTGGCTATAGAGTCTACGTGGAAGAACTCCTTCTTTACTTATACTAATAGTATTAGTGGGCGGGGGCCAGCAGGCTTAATTCTAAGGCGAGGGTTAAAGCCATAGTTTGTAAAAAACGGGGAGATGCCTATACTTTTATTAACTTGGTTATTTATAGCAAATTTAGTAAGTAGTAGGTAGTTAACCTAGTTGTTCTATATAAAGCTAATAAAAGCACGGAGGTACTTATTTACGGCAGTGTTAATAATTTTGGTTTGGCCGTCCGTTTCTAGGTGCTAGGCTGAGCTTAGTTATAAGGTTGTCTTAAGGCGTTTACTTAGTTATTGCTAGAAGTCGCTAATAAATTATATACTGTAATTAGAGATAATTATGCTTAGTGCACCGTGGAGCTTATATATATTATTAATAAAGCCATTAACTAGCTCCTTTATTAAGAGTCCTATTACTAGAATAAGGTGTCGCATTTTAGTTAGGCGGTCCATAATAATAAGGATATATTTATATGCCTTACCGTGGCGTTAGTATACCGGCAGCGTTGTAATATAGTTAATTAAAATATTGGTCTATAGGCGAGTAGGTAGTTCTAGTGGCTTTAGGAAACCGGGTGGGGTAAAATAGGGGGTTTTAATGCGAAAGTATAGGGCATAGTCTTTAACAAAGGTAGCTATAAACTGGGAGATTCCTGGCTACTAGTATATTTGGTTTAAGAGGTTAAGAGTCTTAACCTAGCTAGGGTAACCAGCGGGGCCGCTGCTATAAGAGTAATGGATAACTTCTAGGTAGAGGTCTAGGGTATTAGGGACAAAAAGGTATTAGTAGAAGTAGATCTGTTTGTTAACAATGCTACATTCTAACTTATTATAATAGAGTAATTTCCTGATTTTCTTTAGCCAATAGCGAGCTTTCTAATTATGTAAAGCCGCTACTATATCTCTTATAAGTTTATTCTCCTGGTATTTTAACTAAATTAGCTTATCTAGTGACTTTTTGGCCATTTTAGGGTCTAGAGCGGCTACAAACTCCATATTATTAGAGTTATGGAATTTATATAGTAATTCTTCTAAGATTATAGGGTTAACTTTCTGGGGCGGTATAATAACTTGGGCTTAGTGGCGGAGGCGTTTGTTATTAGTGTCCTTAGGTTTTATTCCTAGTAGTTAGCTTAGGGCGTTAGGGAGCGTAGCTTTGCTACTAGGTCTATATATAATTACAAAGTTAAACTATAAAAGGAACTCTGCCTACTGGACTTGGCGTTGGTTTAGCTGCTTAGTAGTTATAAACGTCTATAGGTTCTTATGGTTAGTAATAATTTTAAACGGCTCCTTGGTCCTTTATAGCTTAGGATGCTATTCCTTTAAAGCCTTAATAATAGCTAAGAGTTCTTTATTATAGATCTTATAGTTACACTCCAGTATAAAGTGCTTTGTGGAGAAGAATGCGACCGGTCTTAGTTTACTGTTATTGTTATACTGGGAAAGGACTCCGCTAGAAGCCTAATTTAATGCGTCTATCTCTACCACTGTTTTCTTTATATAGTTATAGTATGCTAGTACTGGTGCTGAAGTAAAGGCTCTCTTAAGGGCCTTAAATAACTTGGCTTGTATTAGTCCCTATAGCTATCCAATATCCTTTTTTAGGAGTTTTATTATAGGTGTAGTAACAGCAAAATAACTTTAGATAAACCTGTAGTAAAAGTTTACAAATTTAAGAAACTGCTGTAATTCCTTAACTAAAGTTAGGTTCTCCTATACTTATAAAGCTTAGACCTTTTTAGGGTCTATACTTATTCCTTCTATTAAGATAATTAAGCTAAGGTACTTTGTCTTTATTGTATAGAACTCTAACTTGCTAATATTAATTTAGAGGCTGGCAGCTTTAAGGCGGCGAATTACCTCTTTAACGTGCCTGGTATGGTTAGCTTAAGTTTTAGAAAATATGAGGATGTTATTAAGGTATACTATGCAATAGTTATCTAGTGTGTTATAAAGAATATAGTTAATATAGTTCTAGAATATAGCTAGGGCATTATAAAGGCTAAATAGGGTTACTAGTATCTTATAGAGCCTAAAGCGGGTAATAAATACTGTAAGCTATTTATGGCCCTTAGTAATACGGATCCTGTTAAACGTGGCAATAATATTAAGCTTAGTATAGAATTTGGCGCTATATAGGGCATTAAGTGTCTTATAGATAAGTAGGAGCAGGTATTAGTTCTTAACAGTAATGTTATTAAGTCCTCTATAGTTATAGTAGATCCTTACCCCTCCTCCTAGCTTAGCAGTAAGTAGGAGTAGGGCTATAGTAGGGGATGTTAATTTTTAGATAAAGCCTTTATTAAGTATCTTATTAATCCATTTTTTAACACATTAGAGCTTAGTAGGGGAGAGTGGGCGGTTCTTATAGTATAGGGGCTGCTTTCCTGGCATAATTTTAATTTTATAGTCCTATAGGCGATATGGTAGGAGCTTATTAGTATTATTTAGGAGAAACCCCTTAATATAGTGCCTATGTTCCCTTAGGAGGTGTTATATAATATTATCCCTAATTAGAGTAGGTTTGCCTTTTATAAACTTCTTAATATCTATATTTATAACTTTACGGCGGAGGAACTTAGTATTTATAGTTTAGAGGTTTTCCTTAAGAAAATAGTAAAAATAACTAGGGAAGACTTTGTAGGCTTCTTCTATTATATAGTTACTATTAACTAAGCGGCGGAAGGATTCCTCTATTAGGTCTAGTATTTTAACTAGTTTAGTAAGGAGTTTATTTATTAATTGTTTCCGTTCTTCTTTTTAACTAATTCTACTAGCTCTGCTATATGGATCCTTATTACTTTTACGCCTTTTTATTTATAAAACTGGGCGAAATTTATAGCGCGTATATTTATAATATTGTTTAAGTTGGGGCGTATTTGGTCTTCTCCTAATGTTACGGCAGGGCTGGCTTGTCTTAGTTAGCTCTTAGGAGTGGTTCCTAGGCGGTGGCCTTGTATAAGGCATGCGGGGAGTAGGTATAAGGTTAGGTGTTATAGTAGCGCGGTTTCTATTATTTAGGTCTTAGTAATTCCCTAGCTAGTCTTTACTATAACGCGGGCTATAGTATACGTATATGGTATATGGCTTAGTTCCGGATATTAGGCTAGGCGGCTAGGGTTTAAAGGGTATTTAGGTTGGCGTTGGATTCTTAGTAGTAGCGGCGTAAAGCAGACCTTCTTCCTTAGTCTTAGCAAGGCTAGCTAGCCTATTATTTTGGTCTTAAGTGCTAGAGTAGTCCAGTTTTCTACTATCTTGTTACTTTGTAGCTGTATAGGTTCCCCTTTATTAGGAACACCTTCTATTATTAGGGCTTTATATATAGTTTTAGGCACTAGGCTTAGTAGTGCCGAGTATCTATATAGGGCGTCCCTACTACTATCAGCTGTCCCCTACGGGAGGCAGTTTCTAGAGTAGTAGTCTAAGTTAAAGTGGATTTTAAGCTCTCTAAAGCTAGGGTAGGGCTTATACTTTTGGAGCTAAGGCATGCCTAAGATAATTGGGGTACTAGGTAAGAGTTTAGTAACGAGAAAAAGTATAGCTTTAGTATAAATACTAATTAATATTTAGGTGGTAAAGTAGTCTATAATAAGTAAAGTTAGGATGCTGTCTATAAGGCGTAGTAGCCTAGGTGCTAACAGTTTCTTAGTTATAATGTTATATTTTCTTATAATAGACTCTGCGTTGGTAAATGCTATTATAGTACTACCTAAGTCTACTAGGCTTACTGTGTTGATAAAAACTTAGGGGTATAGATTGCGTAATAAGGAGAGTTGGGTTTAAATAAGGATTAATTTCTTGTTACTATTTACTAATCTAAGATTAGGTGGTAGTTTACTAATAGAAAGGACTGATTGGTTTAGTAATAGGGACCTAATTTTCTTATCTTTCTCCTTATATAGTTTAGACCCTTGGACGCAACTTAGTCTAAGGGTCTGCCTTTTAATAACTAGGGTATAGGGCTGTCTTAGTAGGGCGATCTAGTATCTGTCTGGCTGGTAGTGTTAGTCTTAGTTAGGGTATAGGGAGACGGCACTTTGCCGATAATATAGCCGTGTTTATATTTGCTAGCATGGAGTTGCTAATTCTAGGTATTGTTAATAGGTTGGGCTTCTATATAGGGTATTATTTAGAGTAACTAAGCCATAGGGTTGAAGGGGGGGAGTTGTTTACTATGGCTATAATAGACTCCGCGGTTACTACGTCCGCAGTTATTAGTTTGCGTTATTTAATAGGCTGGTATTAGAATTGGGTTTGCTGTTATAGCGGGGTTATAAGCGTCCTTTTAGTAGCTAGGTAGGCCATAGATAAGGCACAGTCTATTATTAAAGCGGCGCTTGCACTCTATGTCTGAGATTTTATTAAGGTCTATAGGTTCTTTAGTTGCTACTAGGGTTAGGGTTAGGGTTAATATAGGGGCAGGAGCTTAAGTAGGTGGGCGGTGGTTAGTATTCTTAAGGTTGGCTTAGTGTATATAGTTTATAAGGTTTTTAGCGAATATATCTATCTGCTTGCTCTAACCTATATAGTTGCTATTATTAATTTTATGGGCAAGTCTAAGTACTAGCTCTTCTATTTTTAAAGAGATAAACTTCTAAAGTAAATCTATTTTCTATTTTTCTGTCTTTCTAGCGCGGACTATTAACTTATTAAGCTCTCCCTTTTAGGACTAGTAATTACACTCGCCCTAGGGAAAATGGTTAAGCTTATTTTTTATAACCTAGGTTGTGTTAAGGACCTTATAGTGGGCAGTAAGCTCTTTAAGTATATCTTCTTTGGTAGGCCATTTCTATATAGATATGTTATTTGGGTTCTTATATATAAGCTTTAGGCCCTACTTAATAAACTTATAGGCCTTGCCCTCTAGTATATCTGAGATATAAAGGATCTAGGATTAGACTGTATTAAAGTAGTTCTAGTTATAGTTAAAGACTCCTTTAATCTTAATGTGCTAGGTCTTAAAGTTGGCTTATTATTCTAGTAGGGTGCCTTTTCCACTAAATATTGGCAGGTCTTTAGACATCCGTTTTTTCTACTAGGTTACTACTATTGTTATAGGGGTTAATTATTTAAGAGTGGTAATAGTTTCTATCTAGGAGGCAATAAGGGTATTAAGGCTTTTATTGGCTTTTTTATTGGCAGTGTTTATATTATACATAAACTATAGTCCCGCTTTAATGTTACTAAGGAACTTATTAGTATGGTTAACAAGGATATAGTAAACTTTATTAGCTTTAAAGGTTTTAGGGTATAGTAGGGAGCGGCGGATTGTCTATGCAATGTTAAGGTATGTCTATATAAAGAAGTCTATAAAAACTTTACTGGGGTTTTAGGTTTTGGCCATTTTAGCGTTATTAATGTCGCCTATTTAGGTGATCTTTAGCGCTAGAAAAAAACTAAGGATTGTTCTAGAACTATAGTGGGTTGTAGCATATGGACGCGTTGCGCGTAGGTTGTGATTGCTCTAGGGCGGAGATAACTAGGATATAGGGAATTAGGGATCGCGATAGGGCGCAATTAATAATAGCATAAACTGTTACAGTGCTGCAATGAAGTAGACTAAATAACTACGTTGTGCTATAAAGAAGAGAAGAAGGGTAAAAGGGGGTATTGTGTATAAAGAGTAGGGCCAGCCGCTAAGGCGCTAGTGGTGGGCTAGCCAATAGTAGGAAATAGTATGCGTTAGGTTAGTGCTGTGATAGAAACTAATAAGGAACTAGTTAAACATCTTCTTTCTACTGTCTATGCTAAGTATAAGGATATATTTTTAAGGGCGGCTTTAGACAAGTTACCCCCTTACTAGATATACAATTATAAGATTTAATTAGAAGCCAATAACTTGCTAGGCTATAGCCCCCTCTACTAATAATTAACGGATAAGCTAAAAGCAACAAAGCAGTACTTAATTAATAACCTTAATAAAGGGTTTATTAAGCCAAGTTAAGCCCCTTTTACTTCCCTTATTCTATTTATAAAAAAGCCTAGTAGAGGCCTTTGTTTTTATATCGACTATCAGAAGCTAAATGCTATTACTTAAAAGGATTAGTATCCTATTTCTTTAATTAACAAAATCCTTATATATCTAAGCCGGGCAAAGATCTTTACTAAACTTAATATCCGCTAAGCTTTCCACTAAATTAAAATAGACCCTATATTTAAAGATTTAATAATATTCTATACCTATTACGGGTCCTATAAATATAAAGTTCTTCCTTTTAGACTAATAAACAGACTGGCTACATACCAAAGGTATATAATAACGTTCTTTTTAATTACCTTGACAAATTCTGCACAGCATACCTAGACGATATCCTTATATACTTAGATAACGAACTTAAGCACTAAGTTTATATTAAGAAAGTCCTAGAGAGATTACGGAACGCAGGCTTGTAAGTTAATATTAAGAAATATAAATTTAGGGTAAAACATACAAAGTACCTTAGGTTTATAATAAGTACGGATGGGATTAAAGTTAACCCTAAGAAGGTTAATGTAATCTGCAACTAGCAGCCCCCTTATACTATAAAGGGGATCCAGTTCTTCCGTAGGTTTTTATAATTTCTACTACCAATTTATCCATGACTATAGAGTTGTGGCAATGCCTCTTATATAACTTACCCGGAAAGACACGCCTTTTGTCTTTAATAATAACTATATAGAAGCCTTTAGAGAGTTAAAAGATCGGCTTATCTCTTCTCTAATCCTTTATTACTATAACCCAGACCTTAAATTAATGCTAGAGACGGACGCTTCTAATGGAGTTATAGCGGGAATCCTATTATAGTTATATCTAGACGGCGAATAGTACCCTATTACCTTTTTTTTAAAAACAATGGACCTAGCTAAGTGTAACTACAAGGTATATAATAAAGAAATACTAGCTATTATCCAATCGTTATCTTAATAGCGCGTAGAGCTTAAAGGCACAAACTCCTGGATTAAAATATATATAGATTATAAAGCCCTAAAGTACTTTATAACTATAAAGCAGCTTACTAGATAATAAGCCCACTAGGCCAAAATACTTTCTAAATTCTTCTTTATAATTATGTATTGTTCTAGTAAGTAAAATACCAAAGCCAATATACCAACCCAAAGGGAATAAGATGTAGGACCCTAGGATAAGCTAAAGACCTAATACTAGACGCGCGCCCTCTTTTATCCCAAATAGCTTAACCCGTAAATTCTTAAAGAACTAGACTCTAAACGGAATGAGCTAGCACCCTTAGAGGGAGCAGTCTTGGATAAACTAATAGGGCTAGTTAACTACATCCTAACTATAAACCGCACGGCTAACTTCCTAAAAGCCCTCTATAACTAAGCCGCGAAGGAGGACCCTAATTTAGAAATGGAAGAAAAACTGCTTCTATACTAAAAACGGCTTATAGTTCCAGATGTTAATAACCTACAAATAGAGTTAATCCGCGAAGCCCACTATTAAGTCTCTATAGTATACCCTAGTTATAATAAGGCCTACCAACTACTAGCGCCCTATTACTACTGGTAAGGGCTTCTATCTAATATGGATCAATTTATTAGAAACTGCCACGCCTATAGACGCGTAAATGCTCCTAGGGATTAAACTCCTATGTGGCTATAACCGCTGCCAGTTCTAGAACGCCCTTGGCAATATATTACTATAGACTTTAAGTCATTTCCAAAGGACGCCCACAGCTATAATACAGCCTTTATAGTGGTTAACTAACTATATAAGCAATCCGTCTCCCTCCCTTATTTTAAGACTATAACTGTAAAGGATATAGCCCGCCTCTACGTTAATAATATCTATTAATTTTATAGCGCCCCTAAATTAATTGTCTCTAACTATAGCCCCTAGTTTATATTAGATTTCTAGAATAAACTCTACCATATCCTTAGGATTAAAATTAAGCTCTCTACTATATTCTACCCTTAGACTAACGGCCAAACCGAGATTATAAACTAGTACCTTAACTAGCGACTACGGCCCTTTATAGACTACTATTAGGACAACTAGTTGGAATTACTGCCTATAATAGACTACGCGCAGCTTACACTCCCCTATAACAATATAGGGATATCCCCATTTAAACTGCTCTACGGGTATGCACCACAAACGTCCTTTAATTGGGATAGGCCTACTAAACCTACTACGGCCCGCGAATGCCTCAGCCATAAAGAGGCCTGGGCATTTGCTAAAAGAATATATAGAGCCTAGGAGACTGCTTAAACAATTATAAGAAAGGTATAAGAAAAAAAGGAGTCTGATATAAACCAATATTATCGCGAGGAAGACTTCCAAGTAGGAGATAAGGTATAGGTGTTAATAAAAAACTGGAAAACCTAGAGGCCAAGCCGCAAGTTAGACCACTAAATGGCTAGCCTATATAAGACTCTTTAAAAGGTAGGACACTTTTTTAAGATTAAGCTACTAGAGTTAATAAGGATCTACCCCGTCTTCTTTCTAAACCGGCTATAAAAGGCTGTGGATAATCCACTACCTAGACAGTATAACGACCCCCCACCACTAATCTAGATTTCTAAGGACAAAGAATGGGAAGTTAAAGAAATCCTAGCAGTAAAAAAGGGTTATAATGTCTTAAAATACTATATAAGCTGGGTAGGCCATGACGACGACTTAGAGTGGTACCCCATATCTGATTTTAAGTACTCCCCCTATAAGCTACGGGACTTCTACCTAGCCCACCCTAACCTCCCTAGACCACCACGTAAATTAGATAACTGGATTAAATGCTAGGAAGAAGGGTTAGATAATTACAATAATTTAGACAATAATAGGGAGCTTGGACAACGCCTAAGGGCAGGCTTTTTTAGGAGGGGGGGGTGATATAATGGTGCTAGAGCGCGTCACCTGCCAAATTCTGCCATGCTGCTGCCATATTCTGCTAACCTACGATTGGCTTGCTTACCGCTAGCGCCTTGGCGACTGCACCTTTATATATGTTTACTATGGTCCTGGCGACCCCCTTCTTCTCTTCTCCTTAGCTTAGTATCTTCATTAGATAGTAATCCACAAGCTTTAGTTCAGAGGCATTTATGCGAGCCGTCACAGAAGGTAGCTTTGTCGGATTCGTTAAGAAGGAGGACTCTCGCCTGTTAATCGAGCCGCTACGTGTTTTAAAGAAGAGTGCATATTAAGGGCAAATTGATAATAGTATAACACAATTTTAGGTGGATATTACGGCTTTGGTAGGTTAGGTAAGTTCTATATAGCTTCAATCCGACTATCCCTAGTAACTAGGACGATCCTTACATATAGGCATAGGCGCTCGCTACAATTACTATATGCAGTACAGTTAGTGGTGTTAGATAATCTATATTCTCTAAAGGCGTGGGTTACGTACATAAGTTACGTGCACGGAGCCCGTGTACTGTAAAGTCTCTTCGTAGCTTAAAGCCCTAAGGGCTTATTAGAAGCATTAATCAATAATTAAGTTAAAATTATTAATTAATTAACCCATTTCATCAATAAACTGCTCTATACGAACTTCGTAACAGTTATAAGCCTAGTCCGCCGACTTAAGAAGCTATTTAGCTATTACTTAATTATTTAAAGAAATTCTACCTTATCGTCAAACTCTGACACCTTATCGTTAAGGACGCAGACTCTGATAGAAATCCTACCTTAATCGTTATAGGACGATTCTGATATAAGATTCTATGAGATTCCACAAGATTCCACAAGAAATCCTACCTTAATCGTCATAGAACGATCCTGATAACAAGGACGATCCAGATAATAAGGACGATCTAGACAATAAGGACAATCCTAACAATAAAACACTATCTTAATTCCTCCTTTGCCTATTAGTTAAATGACTCTACCGACAAGTTCGTTAACTACGATCATCTTTAATAAGCTAGAAGACTGGGAGTAATAGCTATAGCAACTCCAAGCCCTTATAGACTAGCAAATTTAGGCCTACGTTAACCTAGCCATAGAAGCACCTTAAGAAGATCTATTTGAAAAACTACCTTATCTAAAAGTTATAGATTTTAATAAGGATATAACCTTATATATACAGCTCTTAACAAATCAATAGAAAGCGTACGAGAATAGTAGACAATACTATAACTAGGACATAAAGTATTTCCTAAAATAAGAAGAGTACCTTTAATAGATTCGCACCTAGATCACGTCTATAGTATTAATTTAGAAAAAGCTACTACTTAACCCTTCTTTAACCGTTAAGGAATAGCTATCTTGGTTAAAGGAGAACACAGAACCTACCTTATTATTTATTAGGAAGAAGGTATAACACTAGTACACGGAAGTCCTTAAGGGGTTCAAACACCTATTAAAATTAAATTAGTAGTTAGATTAATAGGAATATATAATATTACTAAAAGAGAAGTATAAGATCCCTTAAATATCCAATAAAATCTAGCTTTAAGATTTAGCAGAAGTTATTTGACCTTTTAGCAACGCCTACTATATAAAGTACACTACCGAGTTAAATAACCCTTAGAAGCTGAGATCTTCCAAATACCGTAGAGTAGCAAAGGAGCTGCAAGAAGGACTTAGAACACCCTTAAAGAAAGCCAATACTACTATAAAAGGAAGTACCTTTAATGTAACCTTCGCAGAGCAAGCTATTAAGGATCACTCTAATACTACTAAAGGTTTACGAAGAGGACAAGCCTTAATACGTAATAGACGCTTAAAGAGAGCCAGGACACTAGTAAATAAGGAGACGTTATATAAGAAGCCAACACCTAAGTACTTAGCGTATAAAATACAAGGACATTATATTTAGGACTATTAGTGTTTATTTAAAGATAAGAGACCTGCAGGAGTTATAATCGGAGATACACACATTAAAAAGGCACTAAAGAAGGTAGAAAAGAATAAGAATCTCACCAACCAAGTTATAAAGATCAGACTTAAAGAACAAAAAGACAAGGCTTAATAATAATAGGACGAGAAAAGTTATAAAATAGTTAAGATTAAGGGAGAAGCTAAAGCGATATTCCTAGAATTATATTACACTAGTTAACTCTATCCACTAAAGCTATTAACTATTCTTGACTTAGGAACCACTCTTTATATCTTTAATAACCTCTCTTATTTCTATAACTTTAGGAAAGCTCTAAGACACAAATATATTATTGCCGGCAGCTTAGAAGTGCTAATACTAGGCTATAGCAATATTACTATCTAAGTTATAAAACTAGATAAGAGCAAGGGAATCCTACGTCTTAAAGACGTTGCCTTTTATATAGACTTTAACACAAATCTAGTGTCGTTCCATCTACTTTAAAAACAAGGGTACTACTAGGATAATAAAGAAGACAATAATCTTCTAGTTTAAAAAGATAACACAATCCTATATTAAATAGAATAACATTACGGATAATAGACTATTAAATATATCTGACCAGGAAGTCTATTAGCGTTTAATATAAACCAACTACTACGCCAATAATAAAAGTGCGGAGTATTGTTAAGAGACATTCGTCTAAATGCGAAAGGTAATACATAACTATAGTATCTGCGTCTAGGTTATCTAGGACCTATAAGCCTTCATTATCTAGGTCTTAACGCCCTAGGAGTTAAGCTTTAAGGCCCTAAAACGACGGAATATTAACACTGTAGTCTCGCCAAAATTAAGCGTTAGGTCTTAAGAAGGTTCTTAAAACAGAAAATTAATAAACCTTATTTTAACCTCTATATTAATTGGACTAACCTTAAGAAAGCGCATGCCGGATTTGTACAAGTTATGCTTATTTACGATACCTTCTTAGGAAGATCCTTCCCGTATTTTATAACAACGCATAATAAGGAGAAGGAGACACTATAAGTGCTTAAAGATTTTATCTAATAGATTTGTCTAAGGTATAACCTTAAAGTTAACACCATTAAATCAGACAACGAGCTAGGGAGAAGGAAAACCCTTAAATAACTACGGACTTAAGGGATTATATTTAAGCCTTTAGCGCTATATACCTAAGCTTAGAACGGTACCGCTAAACGCTTAGGGGGTGTAATTATTAAGAGAGCACAAGTAATAAGAATTACTGCTAATCTACTATATAACTTATAGAATAAGATCGTTAACTATACAGCCTACTTTAGAGATTAAACGCCACGGGAAAGCAATAGATGGAAATTACTATATAAGAGGTTCTATACCTTTCTAGCAAATAGGAGATTAAGAAAACCGCAACTAGCGCACCTAAGAGCCTACGGCTATAGGGTATACGCAATAACATTAGACGCCTAGCTAAAGAAGAAAAGGCTAAGCAAGCTAGATCCGCAAGCCTATATCAGCTACCTTGTTAGCTATAACTCTACCAATATCTACAGGATCTAGATCCTATATAAGGGTATCGTTATTTCTACAAGGGATATTATCTTTAACGAAAAGACGTTCTTTAACGGCAAGTAAACGGACATCTTAAAGGACCTACACGCTAAATTAGACACGCTAATTAAGAAGATTTAACTCCCTAATACCCTAACTAAGAACAAGGTTCTGCTGGAAGATAATAAAAAGGTATTTAAACCGTTAATTTAAGAGGAAGACGATAACGTTAATAATAAGCCAGTTTAAACCTTTAATAAGTTAGCAGATCTTAACCTTATAAGAGCTCTTAAAGATACGTATCATACGCTACCTCTAACAGAAGAAGATAAAGAATCTCTATATACCTTTTACATTGAGTATCCTACAAAGTTAGATATATAAGATACTAATTAGGACATTGTTAACTAAGTAGGAGATAGGTATTACACTTAGGGGGTATTCAACAACTTAGTTAAAGACTTGTTTAAGGAAGCCTATAATAATAGGTTTAAAGACTTTATCACCAAAAGGATCACCTCAGCCTATTATAGCGCCTTTATAGCAGGAAGGAAGTTTAACCTTAATAGTTAACTTAACGATAATAAGCTAAAATTAGGCAGAATACGTAATATTAAATTACACAGAAAGAACTTACCTGTAACGGGACTAGCCCAGTTACAGTAGGAATGTCTTGGTGAAACACTTAACAGATAAATTTTGACGCTTTGATCAAATTCTGCCAAATTCTACTAAGTCGATCAAATTCTGCTAAATTCCGCTGACTCGATCAAGTTCCACCAAATTCCACTAACGTGATAGAATTTGGTTGAAACCTGTCAAAATCCGCGTAGGCTCGTGCCCACGCGTCCGCTGCCAAGACCTTAAATATTTAGTTACACGTTTCCTATATTCCTTTTTCTTCTTTACGTAACGTCTTGTTCTCTACAAGAGCTATATATCCTTAGATTTAGATAGAATTTATATTATTCCTTCAAATCTTCCTTAAAGCCTCTTTACGCCCTTATATTACGTTGCGTTAAAAATAACTACTATTAAAATGGCAAATGACCTTGAATCCCACGCGTTAACCACGAGCATTATAACCCTAGTTAGGGAACAGTTAACTATAATGCAAGAAGCCTTTACAGATGCTTTAGCTTAGCAGCAGGCTGCACTAGAAGCCCAGTATCAGCGATTAATGGAAATACTCCGCGAAGAACTCCGTAACGTTAAAACACTTACGTTAGAGACCATAATACCGCCTATAAATAAAATTGAAGTAACTGTATCTGAGCCTAGCCCCTTAAACGCGAACTTTGAACTAGTAATAGTAACTTAACCTATATTTGTAACAAATTTAATACCTATTATAAAATCCAAAAAGCTTCCTAATCCTCTAATATTTAATAGAAATTGAAACAACCTACGTCCCTTTATAACTAAGCTCCGTCTTAAACTCTTAACAAACTATAACTAATACCCCACTAAAGCTAGCAAAATTAGCTATAGAATATCTCGTTTAAGTAAAGATGCTGCATAAACTATAGATCCGTTCTTCCATAACGGCACCTTTATTAATTTTAAAATCTTTATCTCCCTACTAGAACGAACGTATAATAACGCCAGCCGCGAATATATAGCGGTTACTAAACTTAAAAACCTACGATAACGGAACCAAGAATTTACCAGCTTCTTTTTGGAATTTTTAGGCCTTATTAGCAAACTAGATTGGAATAAAGCCACTAAAGTTGCTGCCCTTTAATAAGCTATTTTGGATAAGATTAGAGCCTAGTTAGTAGGCAGGGAACTGCTAAAAGACCTACCTAAATTCGCTATAATGTGTTAATGAATTAATAAGGATCTTTAATATAATAAATAACCTTCAAGGAAGGGGCGACCTAGGGGATAGGCTTCGTTGATGACATAAACCTAATTACATATAGGCCAACAGCCGCAGAGAACTGCAGGACACTAGAGAAAGCCCACAACACCTATATAGAATAGGCAAGACGACATAGAGTCTAATTCTCACTAGAGAAATACCAGCTAATCTATTTTATAAGAAAACGTAACCAATCTACAGATCTTTAGCATACAATCTATATCTAAGGCTTTAGGGGTCAACCGGTTCAAGGCCTAAGGGTATTAGGAGTATGGGTAGACAGCAAGCTCCGGTAGAGCGTATATACAGCGCAAGCGGCCCGTAAGGGCTAAGCACAGTATATCGCCATGTCCAGGATCGTTAATTCTACATAAGGTCCATGCTTCCAGAGGTCACGCCTACTATATATAGCAGTTGTCCGGCTAACCATAACGTATAGATCTAGCGTTTGGGCCACTAGAGAAACTAAAAAAGGCCCCCCTAAATTACTTCTTAAACCACTCTAAAAGGTCCAAATAGCCTGCCTTAGGAGTATAACAGGCGGGTATAAGCAAACGGCTACAGCACTGCTTAAGAAGGAAGCCAATATCCCCCCCCTATAACTATATATTGAAGCCGATGTAATATAAAGGGTGCAAAAGGAACGTAACTCTAACGTTATAAAGTATATCAAGACACGCCTAAACAAACTATAAAGGGACCCTAGGGTGCCCTATAGGAGAAGGAACCAATAATCCTAAAGTAGGAAAGATATATTAGGAAAACAGGTGGAGAAAGTAGAAGAAGAATAGTACAGCGCTAGGGCCCAGGCCTATATAGAGGAGGAAGGGAAACGCGCAAGAGGCCAGTAAAGACAATAGTAAGGAAGAGAAAGGAGCCAAAGTAGAGCATAAAAGAGTACTGGAAAACTATCTACCGCAACACAATACTAGTTAGACCGACGCTGGAGAGATAAATAGGAGTTAAAGGTATAGAGGTAGACTTAGGCAAGAGGAACCCAAGCCGTAGTATAAGTAATATTATAGGGGGTAAATACCTAAGGGCTCTAAGAGGGCCTAATAAAGGCGGAAAATATAATAGCAACACTCTTAAGGACAGGAATAATAGGACTAAAAGATTGGCTTCACTAGGTGGGTGTCCTAGTAGATAGCCTAAGGTACGAATATAGCTAGCTAAGACAGACACTAAAATACATAATACTGTTATATCCCTTATACACCAGCTAAGAAGCAATGCTCTTAGCAGCTAGCACAGAAAACTATAATACACTGCTCTTAATATAGAAAGGCCTTAAGGCGGCTACCTAGTGGCTTATTGGCTAAAATATACTAGACCAGTTCCAAGTTGCAAAGAAAATAGTAATAGAAGGCAAAGGGGCGAGTAATAGGCGCCCCCTAATAACTCTACAGGAGTAGAGTATAGTGTGTAATACTAGCGCGTCCATAGGTTTATTACGGCAGTAGTGGTTCCCAAGGAGGTCAAAAAGTAAGGTAGTAGAGCACCACTAGTAACTTATAGGCGACTCACAAGCGAGCCCTAAAAGGCGGGGAGACGGATTACGGGGTTTTCTTAAATAGAGTTTTCTCCCTATATATATATAAGGAGTAGTCCGCGTAGGCCTAACAGAGATCCGAATCGGACGTTAAGCAATGAATAATAATAATATAATAAATAAACTTATTCTCTAAAGCTAACTACGCCGTATGTTTAAAACTTTATAAAACTAATATATACCCTAAAACGCGATCCCTCTCCAAACCCAAAAAGTCCTATATACGACCCTATGGACCTTAATACTACTTGATTTTATATACCCTTAGAAACTAACAAACGAAGAACTTAAGCTATAAACGGAGAATGCTTCGGATATAGTAAAAAAGGACATATTTAAAAGAATTGCCGAACTTACCCTTTTAAAAAGGTCCGCTGTAGTTCCTCCTAGTTATTAAATCGCACTCGTTCTTTAAGTCGTACTCGCTTCTTAACTTGCACATCGGCAAAATATAGTACCCTTTCAATGGCCTCAATGGTTGGTGGTTGACGCAATTGGCGCGCAGTTAAGGTCATTTGGCAACTCGACCGACTAGCCTATGTTGTGTTTTTTTAACACGCAGCCTGTGCGCAACCTGCCAGTAATCTGCGCATTTGGCAACCATAATTATATTTACCTCTTTTATACTAATAACATATTTTAAATAAATAAAGGCTACTTTAAAGCTATTTATAAGGCTAGCAAAATAAATAATATTATTTTAGATAATTTAATATAATATAGCGATGGTTCTCCGGAGAGTCTCCGGGCACAATCATCCCACACAACCACGATTAATAAGCAATTAGTAAGCCCGCACAGGCCATTATCGCCAACTTAAACTCCGATTTGAATAACAAAGCACTATTTACACGTGTAATACTCTAATATTCGGCCGTCTATTTCAACAGGGTCCTTTCCCTTTTTATTACCACGTGTACGCTTGGCCTTGGGGGACCTAATAGCAAGTGCGCTAGCTTTATGAGCCTCATGCGCGTCTGCAGAAGCTCCCTATTGCTATTGCTTTAATTTCGACGGAATGCCAACCTCTTTTCGCTTAGGATTAACAACCTCTTTTGGCTTAGGACCACTAGGATCCTCGTCAGTATTACTTAAGATTAATGTAAAATTACCACAAGCTAATTAAGTATAGGTCCTTTAAGCTCTAGTACGCGCCGCTCTGCCGGATTAATAGAGTAGGAGAGGTGGCGGCTCTTGATAATTGTTAGGTGCTAAATAGTTCGCAATAGGCTCCTTCTTACCAATATTTTGGTGAGGGTCGTCCAATATGGTACCGTAGAGTACTTCCGCGTTATTAAGCCATGAGTTATTGTCCTCCGCTTCTAAAATGACCACCTTGTCCTCCAACCCCCCTAAAACTTTGTTATATAGCACCGATGGTTTGTTAAACGGTTGCTGCTCATTCTCCTTAATATCCATATCTACTTCGTTAGCTGGCTCTTTGTTTTGGATTAGAAATTGGCTAAGATCTATGCCGCTGCTTGGTACCTGCTCCTTCTGCTTCTGGGCCTCCTCCTGCCTTTTCTTTTAAAGCTTTTGTATAGCGACGTTGGCAGCACGTTCAGCAATCTCAGCACTTGTTTTACTCCGCTGATTGGCCTTACCGTGCTTCTTTTTAGGTGGTGGCTGCTAGCGAGCCTTTGGAGGAACCTTAAATGGAGCGCCCTTAGGTAGTGATTGAAGCTCTGCCTGTCTAGTTAAAATAGTTATTTGAGCCACCTTAAAGTCTTTAAATTTATTAGCAAGCTCGCCTATTTCTTTAGTAGGAAGGTCCTTAATAATATTAAGAAGGTAGAGAACTGATAGCTGGATCCTAGTAAGAGCTTCTAGGTGCCCTAGCAGAGGGTCGCCCTAGAACGCCATATCCTTAATATATCGCGGCTGCCAATCCGGAGCAGTAATTAGCTTTGTTGCGACATACTAGCAAGGGTGGATTAAAGCTGGCGATATAGAAAGCCTCTGTATTAAGCACCGAATAAGCATGTGACGACAGGGGAGGCTGTATTGGTAGGGGTCCTTGTAGTCGCAGTTGTCCTGCTTCCACTCCCAATCGGCCCACTCCTGCTTTTTCTTATTCGTCGAAGCTCTTGCGCCACGCATAGAGTTGAAGATTTGCTTAAGCGCGTAGTGTGTTACTACGCCGTTGATCTATGTGAAGTAGTGCTAAAAGAGATCTAGGGTGATAGTTTAGGGGAGGGACATTTTAGATGTATATTCGGATTTGATTAACTCCTGGCATAGTATTAAAATCCACCTCTTTAGCTTAATTATAGTATTCTTAAGGCTTAATTGATAATTAGTAAAGCATTTTAATCCTCTATTAATACCCTCGCCTTGTTGGCTTGCCGCTATACCTAAATTTGGAAGGTATCTAGTGAGGGAGTAAGCGGTTGAGGAAAAGTTAACGTTAAAATAAGGTTTTTAAGCCAGGGAACAGAATATCGCCACAAGACATTTGGATGAGCTTTACTATAGGCCGGCCTATAGTAAAGCTTATCTAAATACCCTATGGCGATATTCTATTCCCTAGCTTAAAAGTTAACCTAATATAGAAAGCTTACTAAAACTTACCTAATATAATAGGTAATTATCTGGCTCTTTTTTTCAACGTACGTAGTCTAAAACTACACCTTATTGCACGGGTGTAGCTTATCCAGGACTGCCTTTTGATTAGCTTTAAGCTCTGCTACCGTTTTAGATTTTAGGTAAGGCTAAAATAGTTTCTTTACTACCTTCCTCTCCTCCGCTGAGTAGCTATGCGGCCTCTTGGCCTTTGTCTGGATCCCCTTATTAATCCGCTTCTTCATTGCCTTTGCGGTGTGCTACTGGTAGTACTGGAGAACAACCGCAATTAACTGCCCTACTAATAAGGCGGCCGCAAGGCCCTTACCAAAGTCGGCGATAATAACTTTAGGTGGCCGTTTCTAAAGCTTCTACTGAGTAGACTCTAGTAAAAAGGTCTAATCTAGCTAAGACTCGCTCTTAATAAACGACTGCATTGCTAGAAAAGAGGACCCCATATTAGTAACGCCAGTTATAATACCCAATAAGAGCTTGGATTGATTAGTATTAAATATAGCATCTATCTGGCAGCCAAAGTTGGTAATAAACCTTTGCGCTAAATCTACTTGGATAGGAAGCCAGAACACTAGCTACTGGAGACTTTGGGTAATTAGACGACCTGATTCTGGATTAATTATATAGGTATATTGAGACCGGTACTTAAATTTATGCTAGTAGAGAAGCAGCTTAAGGGCGCTAAGCGCTTGTGGCTGGCCCTTAGCTCCTCTAGGAAGGCCGCTTAATGATTATATTAAGCTATAGTATTTCTTCTTGCTTATATGTAACTCCCGGGTAGAAAGTTAACGCTATATAGTAAGATAGGTCTCTTGTGTTGCCCTAAGAGCGTAGGCTTTTATAGCTGCCTCTTTAGCCTCTGGTAGTCGATCCTGGTGGCCAATATAAGCAAGGGGATTTGCAATGAAGTTGTGTTCTGGAGCCTCTGGAGCCTCTGGATTAGAGTGCTTGGTATACGTAATAGTCGCCACCCATCCTTTAATATTACCTATATGGCTAGGAAGCTTCTTCTAGGCCACCTAAATATACCAGCCGCAGTTCTTTTGGTGTACCTTAGTGCCCTCTTGCTGCCGGTTGCTGTTCTTGCCGCAGAAGTTATCTAACCTGCGGTAATTCCGGGTGTGCTTGCTATGGTGTTTACAGCCAAAGATATAGTGCGGCCGTAGAGCGGTTTTATTGCCTGAGGATAGTATAACAATAAAGAAGCCTTTACTGAAGGCGTAGTCCTGGTATCAATTAAACGCGGCGTTAGGGTCCTTAAAGGTCTCACCATTATATAGCTCTAGAAGGTGGTGGGCGGGTATAGAGTTAACTACCTTTTTTACTACTAGAGCTAGGTCTGGGTGCAAATGGTAGTTTGGCTGCCACTCTGGACGTTAGATCTCGACTTCTGGCGACGGCGATTAAAGCTATTGCGGAAGAGGATTATTTGTATCGTGTACCAAAGAAGCAGAAGCAGCACGATATTTATAATTGCTGAGGTTTGGAGTTCTAGGAGGTGGTAGAGGAGAGAATGACTCCTGCGTAAAGGCCTGCGCCAAGCTCTCTACATCCGCATACTATGGCCGGCGAAGCTAAGATGGAGTTAACAGAGCCTAAGGAACCTTATGCTAAGCGGCTGGAGTAACCTGGCGAAGGGGGGATAGAGTATTAAGGACTTTAATGGGGTTGCTCTGGCGATCACTAGGTTTTCGTACTAGAGCAGCAGAGGCAGTATAGGCTGTAGGGCGACGCTGCAGGAGCTTATTAAGGTCAGGAAGAGTTAAATTGATATTAAACAAAGAGCTATCGGCCATGCTGTATAGTAGGAAGTTAATATAGGCTTTGCAAAGTGTAGATTTGGAACAACTCTATAATAGAAAATTTCTAGAAAACTTGCTGTCAAAGTAGTCCAACTTTAGCGTTATATCTTTAAACCTAGCACTAATATTTACTTAATAAGCTGCTTAGGACTTATAGTCTGTATAATAAGCTATTAATTCTACGCCCTAAACTAGTCTATTTACTACGTAATTGGGTAGATATTCTATGGTGTAAGTTGCGGTAAGGATATGCTTTTTTGAAGTTCTTCTGCACTATTAATAGTGGCCCGTGCGTATACATTAGTAAGCGCTTATTAATCGTGGTTGTGTGGGATAATTGTGCCCGGAGACTCTCCGATGGTTCTCTTCTACCTATCTACCTATTAACTTACCTACCTGTCTATATCGCCTACCTATCTATATCGCCTACCTGTTTGCATCTGCCTACCTGTCTATATCTGCCTACCCGTTAGCATCTGCCTACCTGTCTATATCTGCTTGCCTATCTGTATCTGCTTACCTATCTACATTACCTACCTGTCTGCATCGCCTACCTGTTTACATCTGCCTACCTGTCTATATCTACCTACCTATCAGCATCTGCCTACCTGTCTGCATCTGCTTGCCTATCTGTATCTACTTACCTATCTATATCTGCCTACCCGTTAGCATCTCCCTATTTGTGCCTACCTGTCTGTGCTACCTTGATTCAATCAATCGATCGAATCGTTTATAGTGCTCGCTGGCTAGTCGTTGTCGTCTAGCTCTAGCGACGGTCGTCTAGTTCTAGCGACGGTCGTCTAGCTCTGGCGACAGTCGTCTAGTTCTGGCGACGGTCATCTGGTTCTGGTAACGGTCGTCTGGTTCTGGCGACGGTCGTCTGGTTCTAGCGACGGTCGTTTGGTTCTGGCGACGGTCGTCTGGCTCTGGCGACGGTCGTCTGGTTCTAGCGACGGTCGTCTGGCTCTGGCGACGGTCGTCTGGTTCTAGCGACGGTCGTCTAGTTCTAGCGACGGTCGTCTAGCTCTGGCGACAGTCGTCTGGTTCTGGCGACGGTCGTCTGGCTCTGGCGACGGTCGTCTGGTTTTGGCGACAGTCGTCTGACTCTGGAGACGGTCGTCTGGTTCTGGCGACGGTCGTCTGGCTCTGGCGACGGTCGTCTGGCTCTAGCGACGGTCGTCTGGTTCTGGCGACGGTCGTCTGGTTCTAGCGACAGTTGTCTAGCTCTGGCGATAGTCGTCTGGCTCTGGCGACGGTCGTCTGGTTCTGGCAACGGTCGTCTGGTTCTAGCGATAGTCATCTAGTTCTAGCAACGGTCCTCTACTAGCTGCCGTTCTAGTGCCTCCCTAGGTAGGGAGGATGTAAGAAAGGAAAGAAGGGTAAAAAATAAGGCGGCTATATAGGCAGAGACACGTGTAGACGCTATTGGGAATATAGCGGGGACCTAATACAGAGCTTCGTATAGAGCCTCTATACACAGAGCTTCGCGTAGAGCCTTGTGCAGAGCCTCTATACGTAGAGCTTCATATAGAGCTTTATGTAGAGCTTCATGTAGAGCCTCCGTATGTAGAGCTTTGCGTAGAGCCTCGTGCAGAGCTTTGTGTAGAGCTTTATATAGAGCTTCGTGTAGAGCCTTATATAGAGCCTTATGCAGAGCCTCCAAGTAATAAAACTATATAAGATTATATAAGATTATATTAGATAATATATAATAGTTAAATATATAGTATATAACTTTACCTTAATTGCATGTTAAGAAATATATA
>Ga0307507_10004781_pt1 | contig 23368 bp, 17 predicted proteins | sample 7_EM_MG_FD_207223 | JGI IMG/M metagenome (GOLD analysis project Ga0307507, IMG submission 207223) | Populus trichocarpa ectomycorrhiza microbial communities from riparian zone in the Pacific Northwest, United States - 7_EM | ecosystem: Host-associated > Plants > Roots > Unclassified | place...
GTTATTATTTCATGCCATGGTTGTTGTGACATGAGCACTATTGAGGGAATGTTGGTGATTAATAGTGTTATTGGCACAAAAAATGACATTCTCTACATAGGAAAACTTGTGTGCGCGTAAAAAAAATTACATGAATGAAAAATTTGTGTTCGCCACTCATGGGAATAAAAAAAATACATAAAATGGTGTGCTAGGTAGGATTAGATAGACTAGATCAACACCAAATCTAAGATGGGGTTTTGGGCTGAAATTTCCAACCATTTGGGCTACTCAAATGGCTTGAAAAATTCTAGTTGTTTAGGCTTGGCCCAAACGATTGGAAAAATATTTTATTTTAGGAATATATTATTATCATTTACCCCCAAGTCTTTTAAACAATTATGTTCAAAATACTTTAACTAGTGAAAATGAGAGAAGAAAATACTTATTGTATAAACATTACCTTTGTTTGCATTACTGACTATGCTTGCATGAAAAATGTTACCTTTGTGGACTTTGTTAACATGAAAGTTTTTAATTCTTTATGATTATAAAAAGCATCGTGTAAAGAGATGTTGTGTTGAATGGAGATCCTGATATATTTTTGTTTTGAAGTCATGGAGATTTTAATCGAGACATGAAAATCTTATCATGGAGATGTTTCATGGAGATATGTTTGCAAACTTGGAGAATTCAATGGAGATATAGAGATCTTACCATGGATATTTTCATGGAGTCATAAAGAATTTAATGGAGAACTCACTGTAGAGATTTTCATGTAGAAACACTACTACTTATTGAGAAATTTAAAAGATGAAGATACATTTCTATAAAATAATCTAGAGATTATCTTAATTTTGGAAGCTCATCATGGAATGTTCAAACTTGCTTCCTTTCTTATTATGGTTGTCTTTTTTTCTTTACAAATAATTAAAGATATCCTCTAACAATCAATCTTTCTAAATTTGTTTTCAGGGCTTGACATTCCTTAGTGTCATGCCTATGGTCATTGTGGGAGCTTGTTAGGGTTCCTAATGTTTGAACCATTTTCATGAAAGTGGGTATTGCATATAATTTCCCCCCCTTAATGGCAGCCAATACCTTAACACGTGTGGTGGTGAGAGGTGTGGTCAAGAGCTTATAAATGTCAGACGATCATGGACGTATCCCTTGATGTTCCTTTTTTATGCTCTAGTGGGGACTACTGGTGTTGTAGAGATTCTATTATTTAGAAATGATGATGTCCTTGTTTGTTGACTCTTGCTTCTTCTACTCAAATATGATTACCCTCTGTTTGTTTTATATTGAGGAGAGTCCTATTAGGGAGTGTAATGTGGATCATCCCACGAACACCAATGACCCATTACACATTCTAAATAGGCTCATTACAAGGTCCAAAGCGAAGGCATGAAAGACGCATTGAATGGGCTAGATGTGCAAGTTTCAGCCAAGGCTAAAATTGGGGATCCTTTAGAGCATAAAGAGGAGGCCTTATTATATTTAATCCTTGTGTAAAAAGAGCTCAATCCACCCTTATTTAGGCTATGGAGTTTCGACAACAAAGTTCCCAATTTTATATCAATTTTGGCCAAACTTGCTACATGATGTTTCCATGTGTTTTGTGAATTCCTAACTAGTTTTGAATTTCCTATTATGTGTGAACATTAATTATTTTCTTTATTAGGATTTATTATTTTTATTTTATTTCCTTGTCAAGTGAGGAGAAAACATAACAAATGAAATAAAGAAATCAAAGCTGACTTAGGAAACACATTTTGTGGCAAAGCTTCCTTGTTGTGTAAGGATAATAATTCAAAAACTTAATTGTGTTTCCTGGTATTGGAAGGATATTAAGAGGTGGCATAGAGGATCATTAAAGGCAATATCATTTTCCTTCTAAAAAAAGGATAAATACAAGGCTAAGATCAAAATTCTATTATAACTTGGAAACCAAAGAGGCGACAACTTCTCCTTTAGTTCCTAGGATTATTGAGCAACATTATAGGCTATAAATAAGTCTTGTATAAGACCTACAATGTTTTTCTTCTTCTTCTTCTTTCACGACAGATAAAAACTCAGGACTTATGAGCTTTATTTTTATTTTGTTAGCTATAGCCCAAGACTTGTTTGGACTTAATTAATATTTTGTTTTCAACTAGGATCCAATGCTTATTTAGATAAGGTTTGGACTTGCTAGTAAAGGTTTTGGTCAGTTTTTGTAAGTGGGTCAATTCAGTTCACAAGGGTAGATTCATTAGGGTTAATTTCTCATAACTATTTAAACACATGTAAACCTAAATTTTGGCACCTTTGATGAATAATACTTCTGAACTTTTCAGTTTTAACATGCGAGAGAGATTCTTGTATTCTTTGGTTCTTGAACGAACTAAATCTTACTTATCGAATATTAACTGACTTCATGGTGTCATTCAACTTCATTTCAATAGTGTTAGTGCTTTGGGACAAGTTTTCATTGTGTCACACTCCTATCAAACCTCTTTCGGCTTTCTAGAATCAGATCTCAATCTTGATTGTAGGTTGCGTATCCACGTGATCACGAGGTTTGCATCAGAGTGTATACATGTTTTCCCATAATAAATAGTTGTAAACTCTATTTATCAAGGCCTCAATAGTAATTGGTTTGAGTAGATTTTTTATGTTTAACATTTCCTTGTTGAATCTCTAGAGATAAGCTCTAATGTTTTCATATTCTCGTTGGTTGATGATAAAGAGCTTAGTTATGCTTTTTTTTAGTTGGAATGCTAAAATTATGGAGAGAAATTGGATTTTTCATGGTCGTATCCTGAGTTGTTAGTATAACTGAGATTGATCGCGAGTTCACGAGCTTTCCTAAAAAAAAGTTAACTATTAAAATATGAGATCTTCTGATGTTTAAGTCATTAAATATAAAAAGAGTATAGTGTGTATGGAAACAAATGTACAAAAAAAAAATGAATGGCATGATTTTAACTTTGTATGGTTGTATGTTGAACTTGTATTACTAGAAATTAATGTGTCTTCTTATTTGGTCTAAGTATATTTATACACCTAGAATTTGAAATTTCTACATGGAAAAGGTGAACTTATCATTAATGAAAAAACTAATGTTGCCATTGACTAGTCATGATGATGCATACTATTTATGCAAATATTGTGATGAATAGTCATGATCACAATAAAATAATGCATGCTTTACATTGAAAAATCCATGCACGCGTGGAAAAAAATTTGTGCATAAAAATCATGTGACGACCTAAAAAAATGCGTAAACAAACATGCCGATCAAGATTACACTAACCGGGTTTGTGCTGAATTTTGAGCTGGAATTACTGCCAAAACGGCTGGAAAAATTCATATTTTTTTAGGAAAATGTGTTTATCAATGATCACACTAAAATCTTAATTTTTGCCACCTATTTGTCAATGGACTGCTGTTCGGTTATCATATGTACTTTGAAAATATTTTCTTAAAAACAGCATAATCAAAATTTGACAGCATATATTAGGCAACTTAGGTCAACTTATAAATGTGAATGCAATCTTCATGAAATATTCAAACTAGCAACCATCATGGGAAAGCAGATTATTTTGACAATGGTTAGATGCAATAATTTTCATTTATTGTTGCCAACTACAGATAGGGGAAAAAGAAAACAAAAAATTATATGTCAAAATTGAAGCACATTCAATAATCATGTTCCTACATGTACATTCATTCACAAGCTTCTCGTAAGATATATCATCATGTCCATACAAGCTTGCAATGGAAACAACTAAACTGTCGTGTTCAAAGAATGCCCTCTTCCAAAGTAGCTTCAGCTGCTAGTTCACCAATGCTTGTACCAGCAATATATCCACCAGACCATGCATTCTACAAAAAGAACAATTGATTAATCAAATATTGTTCCATCCAGAAGGAACTAAATAGAGGACACTTGTATCTGATCATGGGAATCCATCTCTATAAATACAGTAGTTCCAACATTCTGGTAAAAATCAAAGAGACTAAGACAAGATTATAGAGATCTTCATTATCTGCTTATCAATTTTCAATGAAAAAGAAATTCACTTGGCCCAAAATTTCACTATAAAAGCGATTTTTTTGCAGGAAAAGCATTCCACAGTGACTGAAGGCTTGCATTGACTTTACATAGATCTCCGAATGGCAAAACAAAGTTCCTAATTTTCTAAAATTTCACATAATTCATTTATCAATAAAATATAACATGGACAACAGATCCAATCTCAAAAAGAAAAAAGAAAAAATAGGTGCCAAAGGGTGCCTTTATACCTGGAAGTTAAAACCACCAGTTACCCCATCAACATTCAGCACCTGCAAAAAAAATTTAAAATTTGACACCATGAATGGTGATCAGATCTCAAACACTATCCAACATGATCTCACACAGCATTATTAATTTAAATTCTAGATAGATGAACTTGAGTACAGAAGTTGGAACTATCGCAATCACACTGAAGGTTATTTTCTACCTTGTTCACAAAAAGAAACAGGAACCTGAAATGTCTGAGAGTAGGGAACATTACCTCTCCTGCAAAGAAAAGACGTGCACATTTCTTGCTTTCCATTGTGTTCAAAGAGATCTTCATGAAGTAAAAGGAAATCAAGTTGTGGTTCTGGTAACACTAGAAAATGAGAGAGAGAGAGAGAGAGAGAGAGAGAGAGAACCTCAGATAAAGGAACACCTCCAGCAGTGACAAATTCATCCTTATACTGGCCCTACATTAAGAATAAAAGCATAGCTACTCAAGAAAGTGACAGAATTCAAAGAAGGGAGCTCAAATACTAAGAGTGAAAATTCTACCTTTCCTGTTATTTCAAATGCACAATGCTTTAAAAGATGAGCAATAGAAACAATGGAATTGTTTGATATGGAGGCCCACAGTGCATCTCCAATCAGACCCTGCATATTAATAACAAAGAATGGCATGTGCAATTAATATTGTGCTGGAGCATCAACAGATGATAATTTACTTCGAAACACGCAAGCAACCTCTCGATCCACAATATATTTCCAAAATCTCTTTGTAAGGCTGAACCCCAATGGCCATGAATTAAGTGCCTTTTGTTTCTGCAAACAAATAAAAAATATGATAGAAGTAAACCAAGATTATCGTAACACAACCTTAAAGCAAAGCAATAAATATCCCACTACTTGCAAAGCATGAAAATAACTGCAGTCTTGTAGATAATGAGGAACTGAGGCACATTTGATCTGCAGAGACTGGAAAAGCAGATTTAATCTGGCTTTTATCCAAGACTCAATAGAGTTATTACAAATCAATTCTGATTTCCAGTAGTTGGCAACCAGACCTGGAACACATCATATTCCATTAGGCTTTTCAATAGCAGTTTAAATTAATGCCATAGCATGTTTTCTCTTCTCTGGTGGTTTGGTTATGCATAAAGAAAAATCATAATTTAAGAAAAATATCAGCTCTTTTCATAGCATCATTAATCAGCATTTGTCAGAGGTCGATCACCAAGAACAGTTCTATGTACTCATGTTACCCTCATTTAAATGAACAAGAAATTTATAACACTGATCTACCAAGCTCTGGTAAACCAGAGAGAAATTTGGCTTTGAATTACCCCACTATATTAGCAAAGAGGGTGAAGGACCACTTCCAAATTCATGAATAACTCAAGACTTTATGGAGAATGCAAAAAGCTTGAGTAGTGAAAACTTAGATCAAAGATTACTGCATATTTATGCTTGTGTCGATTAAGGATTGACTTCATGTCTTCTATATGCAAATCAGGAACAAAATCCACTATAAGTGTGCCTGCACCCAAATGCTATCAAGATTATTGAAGAAAAAAGGAATGGAGAGAGAGAGAGAGAGAGAGCGTAAAACTTTATATTACCTTTGTAACCTGAACTGAACAGATCACGTGCCCCCCAAGCAGAAAGACGAAGAATCACAGGCCCACTGAGCCCCCAGTGTGTCACTAACATGGGTCCAACCTGAAATTTGATATCTATTAGTACTTCCTACACTCAAGTACATTTACATCATATCAGCCAGATAAAACATGCCTGTGTAAGGTGTGGTGTGTTCCTCAGAATGTTTTCTAATTTCAGCTTCACTTCAACCTTCGGAAATGTAACCTGAACATTACAAATTGAGAAAATTAACACTTCAATATTGATATAACACACTGTAACTTGTGATGAAGAGCAACTTGTTTCATGGTAATCTAGGATGTCTGGACAGACATGGAGTTATTCGAGTCCTATCAAAATAATGCATATATCATCCATTAAAAAAAAGTAATCCATATATATATTGAAAAATATCAAGTCATCACCTGAATGACTAGGAAGCAGGGTATTCAATGTAGAACCTTGAAAAGAGCCAATTTCAGAAATGCATAATTTCACACTAAATGTCATGATGAATGGAAATTTATTTCATGAACCTGCTGCCTAAGATAAAACATCAAGTACCATAATGAAAGAGATTGAGCACCACTAGAAATTTTAGTAAGTGTTTTTTATTAACAGCAAACTGAGGGTTCTCATAAGCAACTTCTAGTACAATAAGCAGAGGCCATTCTAACAGTCAGTCCAAGCAATCACGGTTTAAGAAAATGCATAGTCCATGCAACTAATAATTACACATTGTTCAGTAGAACTAATTTTGTTGATTACAACTAAAATAGTTATATTTGTAATATCTCAAGAAATAGGGGGAAAATAGGCAGACAATTGTTAGGGACTCAGGATTAAGACCCACTGTCTTTCGACTCAATATAGATCTGATAGTACATTTGCAAAAAGCTACAAAAGTAGCATATTAAGTGTGAATCAATTAAACAGAAGCATTACCCCTGATAATTCTGCTAGTCCTGAATCTGCAATCTTAAAAGTGAATAAGCTCGGTACTGGATCTACAATTGAATGACCAAGCTGAGCTGCAAGACTATGACCCTGTAATAAGAAAACAAAATATCACAAGAAATTTAAGTACCCACATGGTGATGCAAGTGAAACATCCATCTATCAGTACCTGCTGGCTACTCCCACTGGCAATCAATAGATAATCAGCTTTGACATTTTCAACGAAACTGACTGTACGTTTCTCAAGCTTCAAAAGAAACTTTCCACCAGCTTCAACAGATGCACTTGATACAACTTTTCTATTCTGCAATGAAACTAGGAGAAGAAGTCATAGTTCAGAAAGTATAGCTTTCAAGCATTCCATAATATTGAGGTCATAGTAAGCTATCTAAAATCATATTACAAGAGGAATAAATGATATATCTGTAGCAGAAATAATAAGAAAGTTGCCCATCATCTAAAACATTTCTTCGAGATTCATAATATCAATATCCCTTACAACATCATACACTATTGGATTTACTATTGGAAAGGAAAATTGTCAAACAAACACCATCATTTTAAGCTAAGATTAATATAAAAAAATCCACACATCCTCAGTCAAGAAAACAAACCTCCTCTATGTTTGGCTTCAGACAGAAGACAATCAATTACTGAAGACGAGCTGTTGCTGGTGGGAAACACTCTTCCATCCTCCTCAATCTATGGGTATACAAGAATAAATAGCATGTGCAAGATGACTGACGAAGTGTAATACATGCAGTTTCAGAGACAACCTTTAAAGCCACCCCATGATCAGTAAACCAGGACATTGTATCTGCTGGGCCATGCATGTCAAAGAAAGAACCTTTGAATTCTCTGTGACCCCTGGGATATTGTTCCGCTAAAATCTGCAACCAACCCAACACAATGTGAATTCAACAAATTATGTATATGCAAGAGGATCCAGTTTCTAGATGTCATTAGACCTGACAAAAATAACACCACTGCAAAGTCCATTTTAACACTTCATTGAAGCCAAGCTTTTCCTTAACTATTGCTCAGTATAGTGTAGAAGGTTAAAATATTAAATGCTCCTACAAAGTTTGTGGTCATTAAGCATGTCACTGTTATCTCATGTGTTTGAATTCATCAAACACAACTAATACCAAAAATAAGGGAGAGGACTATCCTGTTGGCCCTGATCTCCTTGAATTCTTCATCTTTGTTGTCATGGGATAATATATTTTTTTTTTCAACAGCTCTATTCCAGATAATTAGAGAGCAACAAGCAGAGCCATGGCTAAAATTGTCACAGATTTAAGGAGATGGCAGCAGCAGATAGTTGTTTCGTTTATTTTTCCTATTAGAATGTGGGGGAGATGAAAAATACTTTTACAAGATTAATGGTTATCCATGCACTGAAGACCTCCAATGTCTAATAAAAAAACTGCACTTCACTATGATTGCTTAATTAAACTATCCATTTTAGTTCCTGTTTCCATTTGCTTCTCTAGCCACTACTATCAGGCTGGGGTTAATCTTCATCAGAGAGATTGACCCCTATCATGAATTTTCTGTGAACTTATTATAAGATATGATATTACAGATATCTATAGTCAGCATCCTGCAATTGCAGTTAGGACAAATTATCCAGTACCCTTGCTTGCTGTCTTTGTTATGATGGTCATCGAAGTTGGAATGTGGATCACTTTGACAGAATGTCCAATCAACATTCAGTCACACGCAACTGAATGACTGTCATTCTTGACTGTGACACTGCCAAAATGAAGGTTAGAGATGCCACCTGAAGAACTAAATTTTTTTTATTTGACATATATAACAAGTAGCTTTCCTCAGACAACGGTTTTTCATCTGCAACTAAGAAAAGGTGGCTACTGCTAGGGGGCACGTCCATGTTTATGAATTTAAATTTTTGGAATTTTATTCTGATGTATGCACTTGATTAATTGCTAAGCAAAAACATGGAATAGTTGTTTTCTACTAGCTTCGCTTTAAAAGGCCCTTTCCTGATGGCACTTACTTTGTGTTAACAAGGGGAAAAAAAAACTACACTTAATACCAGATGAAAAATAATCCGAGCAAATATGAAGTGAGCAACTGTAAAGAAGCTAATTTAAGTGCAGCAATTTCTCTACTAAGCTATTGCATTGCAAAGAAATCCTGTGCACTAACACTGCAATAAGCATTGAAAATCATTCTCTTAGTTATCCCCTTTCTAAGTATTACCGAAATTTTGAAAAATAAAGATACTATAAAGCTCTATGTTTTACTTAAATTTCTTGTTATGCCTGACCACCAACACTGATATTTCATTTTGCACACTCCAAGAAGTAACATACTAAACAGTGGTTAGAAAAAATCCTTAAGAAAAAAGCAGCAATCTTCAGATGCTCTACCATGAGAAAATCTCATTAAGACTAGTAGAATGTGCCATAAACTAGTAAGAAAGGAATAACATGAAAAAAAAATAGAAGTAACCTATATTCCCATTAAAGGGAAATTCAAGAGTCATCAACAAAGCATAGAACAGCAACATGAAATTTCAAAACAAACATAATCTTAATATAACATTTATTTCAATGGAAGCATTTGTTGTTTTACACTTACCTTAATGTCAGAACATTGCCCATTTGTCACGTTGCATCTGCCTCCCCCTGATATTTTCACCTGTAAATGTAAACACCCACAATCAATATGCCAAAAATCACTCAAGAAAGTGCAAACTGAATTCTGTAGTATATATAAGCAGGATCCCAGAAAGGAAAGAAAAAGAAAAACATGACCTTAGATAAAGGATTTCCTTTCTCTACAACAAGGACATCAAGATTAGGAGCCAGAGTCTTGGCTCTAATAGCTCCATACACTCCAGCTGCTCCACCTCCAACAACTACCAATAGCTCTTCTTTACTTGACTGCATGCCCATAAAAAACAGGCCAAGAAAATAGTATAGTGATTAGTCAAGTAGTAGAGTAGAAACAACATGGATGATGGGACCAACTACAAATCTGTACCTTTTGGGCTGTAGGAATGGCAGTTGCAGTAAATTTGCGTTTGTTGGGATTGAAAAGGAGATGGTAATAACCACTACTGGAGTTAATACTAGCAGTTCTTGAAGATATTCCAAATTGGAGAATGAAACGCGCTAAATGGAAGCTCATCTCATGGATCCTCCTCCGCACTCGAATCGCCTCTCTAGTTTAGAGAACTTTTTCCTTCAAAATGACGCCGTTGAGTGCCTTTGGGTACTGTTTCAAGGGATTGCTGTTGGGCTGCGGATTTTTTTGTTTTAAATTAATTTATTTTATTTTATTTTATTGTGTTAATATTAGAAATAAATTTTAAAAATAAAAAATTATTTTACAGTAAAAAATATCATAAAACACAATTTTGTAATTTTGACATTTAAAAAGCAATCGAGTCTTTAGTATAGGTGTGGACATAGTTTTTAAACCTGATTTGGTGGTCGATCCGGAATAATAATCAAGTTACGGGCAAGATGGATTGACCCAATCAACCAAAAACAAAAACTTTTATGATCAATAACCATGGCAAGATGGATGCTACAATATAATGTAAACTCAATAAATAAAAAAAAAACTTTTATGATCAATAACTAAGGCATAGGGAGTTTTGGTTCAACTTACGTGTTCATAATGAGAGTAATGTTGTCTCCTTTAAAAAGAATCCTCATGCATAAATAATAAAAGAGTTGGAAAATTAAGAATGTAATTACCTAAGGACTTTCTGCTTTTTTTCTTGATATTGACTTCTTCAGCATCCTCCAAAACCAAATTCATGCACCCATCAACCCCAGCCAACCATAAAAACACCATAATGACTTAGAAGTAAAGCAATATAAAAGCTGATCATGGATATGCTCCAGGCTTGTATGAGCAAGTCCCAAAGAACAAGAGTTTGGAAACAGAAACAAAAAGGTAAGCATTTTCCACCTATTGTTCATCAAGAAATCCAAAAGACATTTGAAATGGGGAATTGGATGGGTGATGATTACTTTTAATGGACTTGTTAATCTCTGAAGCACCTGAAAATCTGAAACCAACTTAAAGCACAGATGTGTAGTCCCAAAATATGTGCTTCTATATCATACTCAGAGGAAGTTGTGCAAGGCCACGAAGAACATTACTAATCATAACACATATACTTTACTATTGATACTAAAAAAATTAAAAGTATGGACTCTTAGTTTCAAAGCAAACAACACTTGTTCATAAAACCACTCAACTACTTGTAAGAGCCTATTGATTTTTATCTGATTACATCTAAGTATCATAACACATATACTCAAGAACAACAACTAAATCCAATGCACCACCAAATCCTAAAAAAATCCCAAATTACAAATTATTCCAAGAAAACCAAAAAAACAAAATCGTAACAAAACCTATTTTATCAAAACAAAAACTGAACCATAAAAATCATAACTTGACAACAACAAACAATAATTTGTTTAGATTCAACAACTTACTTTCGATTAAAGGAGAGAAGAGAATTAAGCCATCATATAAAGTATTGGCCATAACGTTGAAGGGCGAGTTTTGGGTCATCAGCAAGCTTGAAATCAAAATCGAAACCACGAGATTTGAAAGAATTGAAGAAGACTGAGTGGGAAGATTTGAGTGACAAGTCGTCGAGGAGGACTAAGAGGCAACGATCTGTTGGAGAATATGTGGAGAAAGAAAGGGAGAGAGTGAGAAGGAGTGTGACCGATAGAATTGTTAAGATCGAGAAACTGTTTCTTCCCATTTTTACAGTCTTGGCTGCCTAAGTGAGAGAGAGTGAGAGAAAGACGGGGGATTAATTGATAGTCAAAAGCTAAAGCAAAAAACGACGTCGTTTAACTTATATATATATCAACAGTCGGGTCTCAGCTGGGTTTACCCGTGTCGACCGAGTTTTTCCGGGCCAATTCCCTGACGGGTCTTTTCATCAACCCAGCTCCAGGTCAGCCGGATCCTTGGCCGAGCCGGGTTTTAAAACTATGGGTGTGGATTTAAATGTTGAATTAAAGTGGCAGTGCATTCCTATGGTCCACAACTTGAAATAAAATCAATCTTGAAAGAAATACCGACATACAAAATGCCATCATAAATGACAATTGTGTTTAATGCAAATGCTTTTCTTTTTTTGGTTTTATTTAGTGTACAAGGTAAAACAAAATATCATAAACATAAAATCCTTGAAAATGATATTTCTTATGTTGGGGTTTTCCTTTTTCTCACCTTGTGAATTAAATAAAAATAAAAATTATTGTAACTAAATTAAAAATATTATTGTAATTAATTAAAAATACCCTTTAAGATTTTTTAAATGGAAAAATATTTTTTTTCTTAGATTTATTTTTCAATTAGTAGGCCAGTAATGTAATTAATTAGACCCTATTTGTTTTTGCGTTTCAAAAACGCTTTTGAAAAAATTTGAAATTGTTTTATTTTTTTCTTTACTTTAAATTAAATGTTTTTTAGTGTTTTCAGATGATTTTAATGCGCTGATATCAAAAATGATTTTTAAAAAATAAAAAAACATCATTTTGATGCATTTTCAAGTGAAAAACACTTTGAAAAACAATCACAACCACACTTCCAAACCTGCTATGATTAACTTCATTTAGTTTTGTGGCCATGTTGAGGTCTTTTAAAATATTGACATGTGTTGAATAAACCATTGTAGTTAAGTGTTTGTATATAGCTTTGTGTTAGTTTTTGAGGTTAAGATTAAAAAAATTAGATTTAAGAAAAATAATCTTAGTTGTGATTTTAAAAAAATAAATGTTTGATTAAAACTGTTCTGAGATAAATTTTACATGTAAAATAAATAAATAAAAACATATCTTTATTATAAAAAACAAATTATTTTAACTTTTACAAAATTAAAATTTAAGATACAATTATTTATACAATAAAAAAATTAAAATTATTTAATTAACAAAATAACTTTTTTATTCTAGCACTTCAGAAGCATTACTGATGAAATTAAGATATTATTTTCATAACAACATTCGTACATGATAGTGCTTGACAACTACCGTTCCAAATCTAACTCCAGCAAAGATTGAAACACTAAAGTAGACATATATAACACTCTCTGCATACATCACCTAAAAGAACTAGCCTTAAGGAGACTTTGAACACCTAGTTAAAATTGTAAATTCCTGAATAAATCTATAAAAATAATAAAAGAAAATTTTATGTTAAATATGGAAAGTAATAATTAAATAATGATGATGATGATAGTTTTAAGAATTTGAAGTAAAATGTCATGTACAGGTGTTAAAAAAACAAAATACAAAATACTTGGAAAATAAAAAACATAAAAATATGAATAAAATTTTAATGGAAGTGGATTTTACAAAACTAAAAGTACTAGTATATAACTTAATGAAACTCAAAATAGCTCGAGTAAAATTAGATATAGATAGGTGTCGGGATTTAAGAATTTTTATCTGAAAAACATAAAAATTACCATTGAGATACATAGAAAGAATGTTGGTTATTGGGTTAGGCCTGATTCGCTCATGAGAGATGGGTCTAGTCCAAGTATTTAGAGGAGTTACTAAAAAAAGTAACCATGAGGGATAAATCTAGTCCAAGTATTTAGAGGAGTTACTAAAGGAAGTAATTGTTTCCTTTACTTATATATATAGAGACATAACCCATATGAAAAGAGTTGTTTTTCATTTGTTGAAAGAATATAGTTCTCTTTTTCTTTTCTCTCATCTGGACTTTTGCTTGTAGAAAGCTTCTTTATCATCACACAGCTACATGTACCTTCTAGTTAAACTCCTCTCACTTCTCCTCAGTTCATCGTCTGAGGGGTTCTAATCCAACAAGAATTGGGCTACATTCCATTCTTCTTTGGCATTGGCCACCCTACTTGAAATTTGGCAAGAGTAGTGCTTATGAAAGGTCTTCAGGTGGCTCTTCAAGCGATGGAGTTTAGAGGTGAGCTGATATATTGGATTACCTTGGATTGTTGTCTACCATACTGAGTTGACTATGGGAAGGAAGTCTTTTTTATCAGCCCAAAGGTTTAGGAATTTGAAAGCGGAACAAGGTCGGTGTTATAGGGTGACCAATTTGAGAATCATAGCACTGTGATCTGATAAGTTCCTTGGCATGAATTGAGAATGGATAGCTGACCATTTTTCATAAAAGGAGGAATTTCCAAAAATCCAATCAAGCTTTTTGTGGATGGTATTAGCCCCTTGTTAGCCATTATACCAAGTGTATCTCATGCCTGACTATGGGACTTACATGAACTCAGCCTGCTGGATACAATTGCTAAAGTCATTGTTGTGATAATTCCATATGGTGCTCTGACACGACCAAAAGATTGATGTCTTCTCCCAAATGTAGGAGTGTCGTAGTGATAAATAACCTGACAAAGACCGGGGTCGAACCACAGGGAGGTTAACTATATAAATTATAAATAATAATAATAATAATAATAGTAATAATAATAATAATAATAAGTTGAAGAGAGTTTTGAGATGTGATATTGATATAAGGATTAAACAATGATAAAAACAATTGTCAAGGTTAGAGGATCCACTAATGGTATTTCAAATAAGTATAGTATAAACTCTTATTATTCAACTGGAAACCACACACAAAGGAGGTTCCAATCAGATTATAAATTGTTAACATGATTACATTAGCTATCTTATTCGAATAATGCTAATACTTGTAAATGTTGTCAGGTATTCATGATTATAACTTATGTTAACAACAAATTAAGTTCCTTTCATAGCACATGTGTCGGTTATACCATACGGTTTGTGCTATGAAAGTGCTAAGTATTTGTTGTACCATGATTATACAACATAAATCTAGATTAACCATTTAACAAGCAAAGTATTAAGAGTGAATAAGATAACAAATACAAAACATGTTAGTATCAAACATTAAAGTCCATGTTGAGTTTATACTATACTTATTCTTACACCATTAGTGTAACCTTTTCACATTGACATAATAAACTTAGCCAAACATAATGAAAAAGAGAAACATAAATAAATAAGATAAGAACATAAATAAGATATAAGTTAACTAAGTAAAGGAAAGGAAATGAAAAGCATAAACAAGAGATTAATATAAACAAAACTTAAGCATTACAAAAATATAAAGAGAGAGCAAGAACATGATCTTGATCTGGAAACCAAGATGCCTAAATGCATGGCAAATGCCTCCTTTTATAGGCAAAAATTTAGAACTATTGATTTGATGACTAATTGTTGAGTGGGTGGCCACATCTTGACTTGGTGATAATCCTTATCTTCTTGTTTGAACAAAACGTCATTGATAACGTCAGCATTTGAACAAATTTTTTGCATGAAAGTTCTAGGAAATTGTCTCAGCTTTCCAACAAAAAATGAATCGGTGCATATGGACTTCTAGAACTCAAGATATGGGCTGAACACTGAACAGTGTCTGGGCTGCAGGACATATTCCGACTTCTCTGTTGTTACTAAGATTTGGACTTCCAAACAGCAGAATTAAGTCTTGCATTCTGTATGAATGTTTTAGGCCTATGTCTTAAATTTCTAACCATATAAACCAAATTAAAATCCAAGATCTACAGCTCCAGATATGACCCAATGACTAAACAGTGTTCCAGTTTGGACTAAACCAACATCTCTTTTCTAAGCTTAACACTCTCTTTGTCTTCTCAATTTCAGTAGTTAAACTCATCAATTAATCCTTTGATTTATGTGATAGGCCTGCATTTAAGATGAAAATTTATCATATATTTAAGGTATCTTATAGTAGTAGACTTGTTATTATAAAATATGATTTAGTTAAGGAGTTATTGATACTTCAAGTGCAAAATGATGATATAAAATCTTAATAAAAATGCACTTTTAAGTACTAATCATGCTCCCTCCTGCCCTATCTCTTGATCTCATGGTAGCATTGAAATCTCCCATCAGAAGCCAAAGATAAGCGGAATTAAAAGGGCTTTGTAAGATGACATGGTTCCACATAGGTTCTCTTTTAGTAGGGGTGTTGTATCCGTATATGAAGGTTATTCTGAGGGGGTTGTTGTTATGAGGATAAATGATCTCACAGGTAAGCCATTGGTGAGAGGTGTGTATGCATGCTAGGTGGAGTTTTTCGAGGGTTCTAGCCAACTAAAATATGATAGTGGTTGGAAGAGCTTAAATTGGATATGAATTTCTAATTGGGGAGGCCAATGCCTAATTCTACTGCATCCATGTTGCTGGCTGCTACCTTGGTTTCCAATAAACCTATGATGTCTAGTATGTTTTTGTTGGTCCAATCCTGAACCATTTTCTCTTTTTGAGACCATTGAAGCTCCTAATGTTCCAACTTCCTATATTGATCATTTATTGGTGGGGGAAGGAGGCGACTGTCAGTCTTTAGAGGTGTTAGAGGCCTTTAACATCTTTTCATTTCCTTTCTTCTTTCTTTTTGTGACAGGAGTGAAAGGGGGAGGGAATCTTCTTGGTGTTCAGTGAGGTGGTTTTTGACTATAAAGGATGCTTCATTTTGGGTTCTAATTGGATCCATTCTACTACTAATTATACAGTCCTCAATACCAACAAGGAGTTGAATTTGTTCAATGGCTAGAATGTCGTTACCTAATTCATTGTCTGATCCAAACTCCTCGGCCTCTAGTTCTTCAACGGTACACTCTTTTGATTAGGCCTTAGGAGGCAGTGAATTAGTGACTGGAGGGATGGTGTTTGGGAGAGGGAGGTGGTTTTGATTGGTTTGTAAGGAGGCTGAGGGGGGAGCTTTGTATTTGAAACTATGATGGGAGGTAGAGGAGGTTCTATCAGAATAGGTTGGGTTATAAGAGGGGAGGTCAGGTGATGGTTTTGCGGTTAAGAGAGGTCCTGGTGTAAGTTTGGTTCTGTTCTGGTTTCGTCTTTGTCTAGGGGGTGGGATCAAGGGTGAGAGGGCAACAGTGATAAAAAAATCTTGCATTGGTCACATCTTGGGGGTTTCCATTCGTAATCAATCTTTGTTGGGATAGGTTTGTTAGATAGGGGACTTACTATCTCAAACTTGTGGACAGTAGGGAGGGCTGCAAATATCTCAACACAAACTCTTGCATGTTCTAGTCTTGTATAGTTATAAGTTTATTCATCACAGGATAGAGGTTTCCCTACCATGTTCGTCAATGACAGGAAGGGTAACCCGTGGAGTCGAATCCATATTGGCAGGGTGGATATCTTGTTTTTGTTAAACAAGAATCTAGGGTGCCATTATTGTAGTATAATGTTTTTCCCTCCAAACATCCATGGACCCTTCACCATCATGTCTTACATATCAACTTCTGTTCTGAACTGAAAAATCATAAAACCATTGGTTGCGGTCATGATGTTTTCCAAACCATTTTGCTTCCAAGCTCTGAATGCTATGGTATTTACTTACTGGTAAGACATCCTATATCTAGGGAAGAAGCTTATCATGCACCTTGTCTCTGCCTTCTCCAGAAGCATATCTTCTGGGATATGTAGTTTGGTTCCAACTGGTTGAGGATTTAGAGGCTCCAGGGTGAATCTGATACTCTAACCCTTTCTGCCTAAGTGCCCTGGGTAGAGTTCTGAGCTTGTTGTTTATGTTTAATAGAGGGGTTTTGTAGGGGTTTGGTTTGTTTTTTTTTTTTTGGGGGGGATGAGATTTTAGGGTGGGAGCTAGTGTTCTCTGTGTTGGTTGGATATCCATGATGGATAAGAGGTTGTGTTGGTTTGCTAGTTTGGTTATAGGTAGAAGTATATCAGGTATTTGAGTTGTCTATTATTGTAAGGGGACAATGTTTTGCATGAAAAAGGAAAAACAAATTGCAGGGAAAGGAAATTTGCTCTTGGGAGGGTTGATGTTTTTAATGTAAGGTTTTTAATTTAAAAAAAAAAATCGGTTTGATGTTTTCTTTTAGTTGTGATATGCAGGTTCAAAAAAAAAATCAAGCAAGAAGTCGGCTCATGTCCAATTCAATCAAACATTCATCCTTGAAAAAAAAAAGGAGTAACAATTTTCTAATCTTTATACTTTTCTTCTCTTTCTTTTTAACATTGAGGATAATGTAAAACTTAATTTTAGATATTTGATTATGTTGAATGCTTGAGATGGCTATGCTTGCTTGGAAAGAAAAAAAAACTTGCATTCGTATGTGAGTGACACTTGTTTAGGATCAACATTACACTTTTGGATTCATTATTGTGTTGAACATTGCATGCTTTAATTTGGGATAGATAATATCTTATAAAGCAAGATATAGAATACTTTTTTTTCCCTTAAGATTATTGAAGTACATTTTTCTTTGTAAAAGTTGTGTGAGTTGTGTGATTATACATAAAAGATGAGTGTGATGCTTTACTTGTGATCATCCCTTTTGATCTAGTCCTAAACAAGGTTTAAGTAAATAGAGTAATAATTATTAGACAATTAAATAAATAAATGTGTACAAAGTTCTATCTACTCCAATGTTTTGAGTTGCTTAGAAATATAAGTATGCAAAAAAGCACTTTAAGTTTGTGACTTTGTGAGTAACCGGGTGCATTTATCATAAATGTTTGTATTCGCGTCAAAAGGAAAGTGATCACTTAAAGACAAAGAATAAATAATATCTCTAAAAAAAAATTTATATATAGATATTTCTCTAGTTTGTTACCTTGTTTGTAGTAGTGAGAAGGGAAGATTACAAGTTGAGTTTTCGCGTGAATCAATTATGTTGGTTGCATGATAAATACGATTGAATTTGGAATTTTGCATGGATGTTTGATTTAGAGAATGTGAGTATGCTTATTTTTCTTTATTCGCTATTGTGTAAACTAAGTTACAGATACCAATGTTTGCATGATAGGTCCTTTAAGTGTGATGAGTCGAGCATAATTATGGTTATTATTATTCTTTTTATTTCAAAGGTTTTATGTTTTGTTTTGCTTGAGGACTAGCAAAATCTAAGTTGGGGGGGTGTGATTGTGCATCAAAAGTATCATTAAGTCTCTTATTTTACATATGTATTTATTGTTTTTATTTGGGTTTTTTATAATAAATGATGTGCTTTTTGGTAATGAAGTTTCGTTTAATGTTTCAATAGGTTTTTGGAGCTTAAATGAATTATTTCAGAGAATTTAACGTCGGAATTCGAAACAAAGAATTGAAGAGAAATTTAGTTGAAGATTGAAGCAAATCTTGGTTCAAATAAGTGCTCCAAATTTGCTCCAAAAATCAATTGAAACATTAAACGAAACTTTATTACCAAAAAGCACATCATTTATTATAAAAAACCCAAATAAAAACAATAAATACATATGTAAAATAAGAGACTTAATGATACTTTTGATGCACAATCAAGGGTGATGGAGAGTTGATAGGTGCTCTTTCCTAGGAATAAATATTTGGTCAAAATGTGGATGAGTTATAGGGGGGTACTTTGGCAGTGGTCAGGAGGGGTTCTGGTGGGCAGTGCTGGAGTGGTTAATTCGATAGCAAACTTCTCTATAGGTCGCCAGCTGCTCATTCTCTCTTTTCATGGTAAAACACTCATTAAAATGTTCTTAAGAAAAAAGAAAAAGAAAAAAAGAATGATAAGGGATGAAATTGAAAAATAAAAGTCAATTAGAGAAATGATATAAAAAATAACAATTAAAAAAATGATGATCAAATCTAATGTAAAAATCAAATCAAATTAAATTTCAAGGGTTGAAATTGAAAAGAAAAAGGTGGTAATTAAAAGAATGAGGATCAAATATAATATAAACATCAGTTAAATTTTAAGGGAAGAAATTAAAAAGAAAAAAGTAGCAATTAAGAAAATGAATGCCAAATTTGATATAAAAATCAAATTAAACTTTATTTCAATGGATAAAATTAAAAAAATAATAATAAAAGAATCTAAAACAATCAAAGATTAATTAAAAGAATGAGGCTATATCTAAAATAAAAACAAAATGAGAGGATGCATCTTATTTTTTGTTTGGCCAGCTCCTATCCCGAGGTCATGAGAGAGAAAAGAGAGGGAAGAGAACAACCCGACTGCTGCCAAACCACTGAGAACAACAATACACACGCCAACTCAATGGAAGCGTCACTATTCAATAGTGTTGTTGACACGACGATCAAGCATTTTTGGCCACTGGAGTAGAGAACATGTGATAAGTATTTAAAAGTATATTTTTATTAAGATTTTATATCCTTATATTATACTTAAATTATCATTAAATTCCATAATTTAAACATGTTTTATAATAACAATTTTGATAATATAAGATATATTTAATTTATGGTAAATGTCCAATTTTACATGCAAGTTTGTAAAATAGACACATCTCACAATTCAAAGGACTGATTTATATGTTTAATTATTGAACGAGGTTTATGTGAAGAGACAAAAAGAGGGCTGGGCTCTAAGAAGAAATTCTAGTTGGGCTAGTTTTATTCAAACTGAAACACCATTCGGATTTTAGGTTATAATTAGAGTTATCAACCTCATATTCATGTGTGGTTTATCTTGATGGAAAGCTAAGACGTAGACCTATAATATTAATGAAGACAAGATTCAATACTACCATTTTTAAGTTCAAACTCTAGTAACAAAAGAGAAATCTGAATCTATCTTGCAACCTAGATATTATTTAGTATTCGGCCCATATCTTAAGTTCTAAAAGTCTAAATAAGCCCATTCTTTTTGTGTTGAAAATCTAAGATAAACATTTACAACTTTTATGAAGACTACATGTTTAGATTATGATATTATCAATGATATTTTGTCCAGATACCAAATTAATAGTTCTAAATTTTAACCTATAAAAGAAGACATTTTCCATACATCTAGACATCTTGGTTTTCAGATCAAGATCGATGCTCTTACTTTTTTTATTTGCATATTTTATTTTTCAAGTTTGTTATATTCTCATTAATCTCTTATTTATGCTTATTTTTTTATACTTAGTTAATTTATATCATAGCTATGTTCTTATCTTATGTATATTTTTATTCTTAATTATGTTTAGTTAAATTTATTTTTACCAAGGTGAAAAGGTTACACTAATAGTGTAAGGATAAGTATAATACAAACTCAACAATTACTTTAATGTTTAAATTCAAGAAAATTTATTATTAACATGTGTTATAATTGTTAGCTTAATTAATTTTTATACCTCCCTTATTAAGTGGTGAGTCTTGATTCATGGTGTACAATCCTTGACATAACAAATACTTAATTCTTTCATAGCCTATTGTATAGAGAATCGACACCTGTGTTATGAAAGGATCTTGATTTGTTATTGATATCAATTAGGACCATGAATACTTGACAATATTTACAAGTGTTGACATTACTCAAATAAGGTAATTAAATATAATTAATACGATCATCTTAATAACTTAAATGAGCCATTAATGATAAATCATCTGATTAGTACCTTCTTTGTATGTAATTTCTAGTTGAGTAATAAAAGAAGTTTGAACTATACTTATTTAAAATACCATTGGTGGATCCTATAACCTCAACAATTATTTTATCTCTATTAAATCTTTACATTAATATCACATCTTTTAGATCTCTTTAACTCTTTTCTTTTATTATTTGTGGTTATGTATATTTAACCTCCATGTAGATTGACCCTGGTCTTCCCGAGTTATTTATTACTTTGACACTCCTATACTTTGGAAAAGATATTAATTATTTTATCATGTCAAGTTTTTGGCATAGTTGTCAGGGAGGTAAGTTAGTGTACAAACTATAAATGTTATTCTTGTTTTTCTTTTCATTTTCATTTTTTCTTTTTTATTTTCTTTTTCTCTTTTCTTTCTACACTTACATGAAAGTTTGGTCACACACATTAAGTGGTAGACTTTCTAGGAATTCTTTATCTTATTTAGAAAACATGGCCGAAGAAGATAACTAGTCACTTTAAAATGATAATAATCGTTTTAGAACACTTAGAGACAACATGAATCCAATAAAAACAGGTGTATCATCATGTATAGTTTTCTCTCTTGGTGTATCTCACTTTAATTTTAAGCCATGTATCATTCAACTTTTATCCAATTTCTATGGCTTAGACTCAAAAAAATTCATACTTGTATTTGAGAGAATTTGAAGAGGTTTGTAACACTTATAATGATTTATATTGTAGCATGAAAACCATTAGACTAAAGTTTATTCCTTTTTTCCTTAATATATTAAGCTAAAACATGACTACAAAATCTTAAGTCAAGATCTGTTTGTGCTTGGGATGAAATGCAACAACAATTTTTAAAGAAGTTTTTTTCTTCTCACCAAACAAACTTTTTTCAAAAAACAAATCGCTACCTTCACTCAAAAACCAAGAGAAATATTTTACCAGTGTTGAGATAGATATAAAGACTTGTTTAATACTTGTCCTCATCATAGTTTTGAAACATAAAAATTAGTTTCACACTTTTGTAAAGGTTTATTACCAAAATATAGGCAAATGAAACTTTTGAAGATAAAAACCATAATGAAGCAATATAGTACCTAGACTTAGCTAAAAATACCTAAAATTAGGACACTACAAGCACTTGTGAGGCATTGAGTAAAACTCAACCTTTTAGATCAAGTGGAGGCATGTATAACCTTAAGGAAGATCATAACCTTCAAGCTAAATTTGCATATTTAGCTTGCAATGTTGAGGCACTAGAATTGAAAAAGAGTGGTCAATTAAAATTTGTTCAAGAAATTATGTGTCAAATATATGAAACTAATGAACACTTAACCAATGATTATCTATATTTGTCATATTTCAAGGAATGTGTCTATGAACAAGTCAATGCTTTAAGCAATTTTCAAATGCCAAATTCTAATCCATACTTGTAAACGTACAATCATGGTTGGATACATCATCTAAATTCTAGTTCGAAGAGTAATAACAATAATGAACAATCTTCATAACCACCATCTTTTCAAATACACTACAACTTTCAAATTTCTCAAGGATATGCTTGTCTTTATGTTCCTCATCTTATCTTAAGCAAACATTGTATGCATTCATTGAAAAATAAGAGTCAATCAATACTCAAAATGCTTAAACTATGGTGAATTTGAAAGACCCTCTTGCAAAATTCATATCTACTCTTAGTTTTCAAGAGAAAGGTAAGTTTCCTTTTCAACCATAGTAAAATACCAAAGGACAATACAACTTAAGTACGAGTGACTTAGGGAGCCAATATATGGATTACGTGAAATCAGTTATGACTCTTCACAGTGGTAAAGTTATTAAAAACCTATTCTTGAACCTTGTGAAAAAGATGATGAATCAATCTTTGAGGGTAAGGAAGATGTTGAACCCGAACATTGCAAAAAAAAAAAAAAGGACTGATTCTCCACCAGTACTTTCATTTTTTCATGCCATAACTAACCAAAGAAAAGTGAATCACATTTCTAAATCTTTAAAATTTTCAAATAGCTAAAGATCAATATACCTTTGTTGGATGTTATTAAATAAGCACTCTCTCATGCTAAATTTTTGAAAGACTTGTGCACCATGAAAAGAAAACTGAATGTGAAAA
>Ga0307507_10004782_pt1 | contig 23367 bp, 26 predicted proteins | sample 7_EM_MG_FD_207223 | JGI IMG/M metagenome (GOLD analysis project Ga0307507, IMG submission 207223) | Populus trichocarpa ectomycorrhiza microbial communities from riparian zone in the Pacific Northwest, United States - 7_EM | ecosystem: Host-associated > Plants > Roots > Unclassified | place...
TGGGGTGCTGGGGGGGGGGGGGCGAGCAGGGGGTCACAAGAAAAACTTGTGGGAAAGAGGACAACAAACCTCTTTGTCGAGCTGCGAGACGAGATTTTGGGCCTTATCTTGGAAAGACATGTTGGCTATGGGTTGCTGTTGGGAGGGCGAGTTGGACACAGGGACAGGGGGATGGATGACGATGAAGTTGTAGGAATTAGGCTTCCACGGAAGGGTATGTTGCAACGAAGAGCGTGTACAATGAGAATGGAGAGAGATGAGGGGAATCGGGAAGAAAAGAGATAGAGAGGGAGGACTGTAAGATTTAAGTGGGAAGAAAGAGAAGGAAGAGGAAGGAGGAAAAATTTGAAGAGAGAGAAGATGGATGGGTGGGCGATATCGGGGATGGACGGCTCTGATGATGCTGGGATGTGAAAAAGAGTTATTGTGGGCAGCAGAGCTAGCAGAGGAGCAGGCTAAGTACTAGTACAGTAGCGAGGTGACGATTCCTTTCTAACTCGGATAAGATATGATAGCTAACTTACGGTAGTCCAGAATAGAAAGAGAAGGCAGAGAGAATGGAATGGAGGAGGATCCGGTCTGAATGCCCCAGGCGGCAATCTTGAATTGACAGGGTGGCCTTGAAGTGAGGGAGTTGGGAAGTCCGTTGACCAACTGCTGCAACTGGACCAGCAATAGGTGTTCCTTTTTTTTTCTTTCTATTGAACCACGGGGAACCTGAACTAACTAGGGGGTTGATAGTATCTGGACTAATTTTTTTTTTCCCCCTTCTCTTGATGCAGCGAGGGAGTAAAAATAAAATAAAAAAGATGGTGAGTTGCTTGCTTTAGTCAAAAGCTGTTGTTTTCTCCTGTCTGCTGTTGTTGGCATTGTCGGTGGCTTGCGTTGATGCAATGCCGGCCAACACCCAGCGAATTACGTCAATTTCTGGTAACTGAGGCACATATCATACCGTTCTCGAGCACGATGCCAGTACCAGTATCTGGTCTGCCCTGCAATAGTGTAACGGCGGTCAATTTGTTTGGAACAATTGTCACCCTGTCACCCCTAGATAAAGGGAAGCGTACGGGATCTGTGTCTTTGTGATAGCCTCGAGGATACACCTCGATCACGCCGATTCTTGATGAAATACTATTTTTCCTCCAGCTGGAGCAAGAAATAACGAGCAAGAGAACTACCCGTACCCTTCACCCCTAAATCGGATACTTATGTAAGCGGGGGGGAAATATTGTGTCTGTGCGGACAAAACTTTAATGCCCATTGCCCATAAGTTACCGATATACCGTAGTATCATGATGGCCTATACCGGCACCGGCATCAAACCTGCTATCATAGCTGCTCCCAAAGATAAGATGTAATTCCTTTTCCAGTATTCCCGATTTCCGAGTCTTACAATCGATACTGGATTTGGATGCTAAAATTACTGTAAAAGGCCTTCTTTCTTTGCTTCCGTCCCCTAAATTTCCCATCGTGGGGATAAAAGTAATCTAAAGATGACTAAGCACTGGAAACAGTCCGTTACATGTTTGAAACCCCAAGCTGTCGTTGTCCGGGCGACAACCCATCTCCGGAGACAACCTTTCTGTGCTCGCCCTCTCTGGCCCCTCTCGCGAAAAGAAGCAGCAGAAAAGAAAAGGAAAACAACTTGTACGCTCTGCGTGCCTTGTCTACCATAACAACACGTCCCCCTCGATAAACATCGAGGAATTCTTAGCTTCTTTGGCCCTTCTTTTCATCTCCTCCAGCTCTGTCAACTGCGTTGTAGCGTTATCAGGTAATCTCTTGTTGTGTGGGTATCTCATCCTCCCATTTCGCGCATCTTGTCAACACTTTGCCTCGACTTATCCTGACGTGAGGATCAACATCACAACAACAACCGTTTTCTTTCGTCTTGACAACCATCTCCACACACAGACTGCGAAACAACAACTGCCACCCCTCCTCCTCCCACTGTTGCCCCACCAACTTCATCAGCACTAACATCTCTCTCCGGTCCTTTCGGCTATGGAGGATTCTTCTGGATCCGGTTCGCCTTTGCCTCAAGGTAATTATTGCTCATTTTTTTGTTTTTAATCACTTCCTTTGTTCCTCCTTGATTGTTAAATCCCCCCCGCTCCGCTCCATGAATCTTTCATTCCCTTATCCATTCTCGCGCGTTTGTGCAACAAACTTGTAATTTGTGTTCGTTTCTCACTCATTTTTATTCGTCATCAAAAGGCCCCAATTCCTCTGGACATTCTCAGACCGCACGCTCTAGGTCTCGTTCGATCGCTTCCAACTCAAGCACTCCCCATCCTAATGCTCATCCCCGGATTGCTTCTGGGATACCGCAATACAGCCAGGAGTCATACAACAGCGAGAATCATCCAATGACCCACCCGTCTCTTCTTGTGATGACCCACAACCAGATAACTGAAATACAAACCCCCATTGGCACCTCTCTCGAAAGTTCTCCGCAGACGAACACTGCCTTTCCGATCGATCCAGCTCTTGGGGGAAGTCCCCCGGAACAAATTCCTCTACCCGAGCTTAGATCCCCAACCACCCCAATCCCAGACATTCCAAACTTTGGCCAGGATCGTGTACCTAAGGATGAAGAAAGTCGTGAGTTTGATTCTGGAATGATTGTTGACGAGGAAGAAGAGAATGTGGGACCTTCGTCTGGGAGGAATTCAAAACGAGGGTCTGCGATCGTTGAGGACAGTGATGCCGAGCTTCGTCGGTTAGCTGAGGAGAACAAAACAGTCCCATTGGATGAGCTCGCTAGGAGAGTCAGAAATGATGAAAACACACCTTCTGCCGAAAAGACAAGGCAGGTTTACGGCCTAGGATGGTAAGTTTCCCCTTGTCTGCTCTGCAACACACTACTGGTCCTATAAGCTCTATAATAGACCCTGAAGCCTTTTACCCCCTGCTGCAGCTGCCTTCCGTACCCTTAGAGCCCCGATTTACGCGCATATTAGAAGCTAACTCTATTCCTCTAGGTTGCAAAAGAACTGCGAGAGAGTTCCCGATGCCTCGGTCGCCGTCCCTCGTAATCGTGTATATGCCCGCTATGTCGGGATTTGCGCCAATGAGCGCATTAAGCCTTTGAACCCTGCGTCTTTTGGAAAGCTAGTCCGTCTCATGTTTCCTGAAATAAAGACACGCAGACTTGGAGTCCGTGGACAATCCAAATACCACTACTGTGGTATTCGCCTCGCAGGCGAGCAGTCATCCCCCAAAGTGTCGCAAGGTTCAGGTTCCGCCTCAGGATCGGAACCACCCGCGCAAGCGGCTGGGGATGATCATCTGCAAGTCTTCAACCCTTCTGCTCCTTTGCTGTCTAAGTTACTGACAGATAGCAGAATGAGTAACGGCTCGGCTCCGCCCTTCAGTAGTAACACCGTACAAAAAACAATTCAAAACAGCATCAAAAATTCTTCGTATAAAGCTTCCAGCATTTCTATCAATTCTCCCGTATCATCATTCCTCCAAAACGAGCTATACTTCTCTCGTAATGAAGCAGACAACCTATCATCAAATGAAATCCTCAGACTCCCCGATATAGAGCTATACGCACCGCTTGGAACCGACCCCGATATATCAGCCACTCTCACAGCTATCTACAGATCTCATTGTACCTCACTCATAGAATGCGTTCGATATATGCGGCTAAAGCAGTTTCATCAACTTTTCATTTCCTTTCACGGCACACTGACCACTCCCGTCCAAAAGCTCTTAGGCGAACTCTCAATCGCTTCTTGGATCCGAGAATCTGACTGGGTCATGTACAAGGTTGATTGAATCCATGCTCTTGCTCATTATCTGCCATGCTTACCCTTCTCTAGGAAATGATAAGACTGCTTTCACCATTAGCGTTGCAAGTGGTACCTCCCTTCGTCGTAACTGCGCTTCGACATCTTTCCACAAACCTAACATCCCACATCTCGATGACATTTGCTGTCCAACCCCAGCATGTTATTGATGCAAAGATCGTGCCATCCAGCATATTTTCTAGTCTTTTGGACCGATTGCTGCGTGTTAATGACGCCGCGCACGCAGCAGCCAGATTTCTTGGAAATCCTCCCGATAGAGAGCAAATGGTTAAAGACTGGAAAGACTATGTTAATGCGCAAACAATCGTGGATCGTGAATTGCCCTGTGGCTCTGCAGCAGTAAAAGAAATCCTGCAAACCGAAGTTATCACCCTCTTACAGCCCCCTTCGACATCGGTAAATGGGATTCCCGAAGTGGAAGATGGCTCAGCGTCCACAGAAAGTGTCTTAGACCGATGGACGCAATTCCTAACCTACCTCCCTCACCGATTCCCAGGAACAGACCCACGACTCTTCAACTTATGCCTTGGCGCTGCAGCATCTGCAGCCCTACGGGATTTAACAACCAACGGTGCTGTATCATTCGGCAGCTGGTGGGTTGTCCGTTGCTGGATAGACGAATGGATGGGGTGGCTCGCCGAGCGAGGTGGATTCCTTCGCCATTTTTCGGAATCGCCGATACACATTGGTAGCAACCATGTGGGTGTCGAGGAAGAGCGTGTCTCTGTCGAGGCGGACTTGATCGATAATGGGGACGAGCTTGGCCATGATGACAGTGGGATATCTTTACGAGGGGGGGAGGAACCAATACATCTTCTGGATGAGGTAGGGGATGATCGAGATAATAGGATGGTCACTATCAAGTTTAGCAAGTAGTAGTCATGATATACTCGCCTTGGTGCGCCTTCTCATATGATACCTTACTTCTGATTGATCTGCTTTTGGCTTTATATATCTTTAATTGTTGAGTTTTTGTTGCTGCTGAGTTTTGTTTATTCCCCTTTCCTTCTTACGGTAGCTACTGAAGGGTCCGGAAGCGAGCCCTCCCTGAATTACTCATTTTTAATGAAGGCGTGATGATTGATTACTTTCTTGTATATCGGGGTTAAAATGCATTTTTTTTTCTTTTCCTTTTTTCTTTTACTATAGTGAAAGGGTGTTTTTTGAGGGTTTTCTTTTTTATTATTATTATTCTTCGACCTCCTTTTTACGCATCATCAATTCGTCACCTTTATTATTCTACCTCTTTTTTTCCCTTGCTCCTTCAGCTTTCTTTGGTTCTTTCCTTTGTTATAAACAGGGGTTGTCGGAGTCCATGTAGGTTAACATCTTTTTTCTTTCACTCCAGCTCTCTCTCCAAGTTACTGTGTCCTCAGCAAGATCTTTGAAATTACTCTCAGCCATTATGTTGCATATGTATGGTACGGTCCGCTGTCCAGCATTGTGCTTCGGTGATGATGATGACGTGCTCTGCTCGGACTTTGCCTTTTTGTTTTTGCCCGCCTGTCTGGTGCTGTTATTGCTTTAGATCATGTTGGTGAGAATGAAATGACATGACTTGACTAGAGAAAGAAGAGAAGAGGATACGATGGAGTAGTAGTAGTTTATTTGATACGAGAGAGGTGCTGGTTGATAGTCTACCAGTCTAGGGACAAAAAGTCACCCGTAGAAATGGCATGTGACAACCCAAACCAGACCGCTGCTTCACACTTTCCGCTTGAATACATTCTTAAGCTGTAAAAAACAATTTCAAAAATTGATAGTAGGCGTCGTCCAAAATTCTTTTAAACATCCCCCCAAGTGCTTACAGATTATTAAAAGATTGTCTGCTATCAGTATATCATACTTTGGGATGCAATATTTGTAAAAAATTGAAAGTTGAAAAACAGTGCCAAGCCTTGCTATTTCCTGTATCATAATAATATAAAATAGTCAGAAATTGCACCAAGAGATAATGGGAGATATATTTTCACTTTGATGTTTTGTTTTACCTTCAGGTATCATATGAGCGGGTGTTGTTTGTTTATCTTTGTTTATTTTTGTTTGAGTTTTTTTATTTTTTTTTATACAAAGTATGATCGTTTGCTATGGGATGTTTCCCCACATGCAACGCTTGTATCATAATATTATGCTGAGAGGTGGTGCTTATCACGTAGACTATCATACGAACTGGGGACCTCGACCTGGTTTTCCATATATAAAAAATCCAAAGGTTTAGCCAACCAACTACCACAAAGGTGGACAACACCCTGCCAAGTGCTAGCAGTAAGCAAGTGGAGCCGGCCACTGTGGTTACCATGACATTGTAGAAATCCCATACAAATTAACTGTCTATCTTGGCAGTTGTTTTTGGACTCTTCCTCTTCTCTTAGAACCCCATCTGGCACTCAGAATTCTTATATATATTATAATAGCATGTTTTCTGTAGGTTAACCTGGTGTTTAATTATGTGAATCTTCATGTTATTATAAGCTGTATGATACTATCTAAATCTAAAAAAAACCACTGAATTTTTTTTCTTCTTTTTTTCTTCTTTTTTTTCCAATGTTATGGTGGCAAGGCACCGTAAGTACAAGTATTATAGGTATCATACTTTTTAAAACCCCATTTCTTTTTGTCACCGAGATCGTACTATGATTGAAAAAAAGAAAGAAAAAGGTTGCGCCAAGACCAATGTACAGTATGTATCATACCAACCATAGCTCTCTTGATGATTCCTCGGCCGGTTTAGATAGTTACGGAGTTCTAAAGGGTTGGAAAGCATTACACCCGCAGGTCTTTGCCAAGAAGGGCGATAGTTTGCTGGAGCTCTCTCGCCAAATATTTAGTTCGCGGTGGCTTTCTTGGTTGGAACGAAAAGAGGCGCGGGTAGGCATCTAGAGAATTATTTTATAATAATATTATTATTATTATGTATGATACTATGGCATAAGTTTTTATAGCGGATGTATTATTATGCACATTTGATATGACCTTCATAACTGCTTGGACCTGAGCTGACATACTATCAGCTAATCTATTTAATACTACTTGGTCAGTTTTGTCCCATTCTACTTATTTGACGTAACTCCACCGTGGATTCCCTACTTGTGTGTCTGTCTGTCCATTCTGGCGTTGGAAGGTGGGGGTTAGCACTGTGGTGTGATTCGGAATCTATAATCGCGGGAAGCAATTGTTCGTTCACTATCTTGAGTGTGCCCTTGGGTTATTTTGAACCTAGGAGGTTTGGGGGGAGCGTGGGGTGAACTATGGTGTTTGAATGTAGTATTATGCTGCACTTGGATCTGTCAATTGACGGACAAGTGAAGGGGCACTTCGATACCCTATATTAGATAAACTTTCGTATATTGACACATAATTGCTTATACCTTATTTCTTAATAAAGACCTCTCTATTACCAACCCAACTCACACATTATCCATATATTGATCTTAGAAACTCCGTCACTTATCAACCAAATAAACCGGCGAAAGCCTACTCCTCCCGCTCATCAACCTCCACGCCCACGCTGCCAGAACGACTAGAATAATGAAGAAGCTGACCACCAAACTGCCCCCAAAAATGATCGCATGCCACTTCCACGCCGTATCCTTATTTAGTCCGATAACCTGTACCACAATCGCCCAGGGCAATACCCAGAATATGTTCGACACGAGGGATTGGCCGAGGTACCAGCGCGGTCGGGTCGCCAGGAGAATGCTGGCGAGTTGTGTGGAGACGGCGTAGAATATGTAACACCAGTCTATTGTCTGTATATATACGTATGGGTTAGTGTGAGAACAATCCGTTCGGGAAAGGAGGGAGCGCGAACCCGCCACATATACTCAGTTATTTTAGCCACATTATCGGAGCCGGAGAGATAGCGGGCGAATGATTCGGTGCCCCAGATGGACATTGTGATGCAGAGGGGGATTTCGATTAGAAGGGCTGCTCCGACAGATATGAAGGCGGGCTTCATAATCACTTGGAAAGAAGGTAGGTTAGTCTTTTCCTTATAGGCCAGGATAATGCAGACTTACTGCGGATATCTCTCCTTGAAGCTTTTGGCTTTCGAGTATCGATTCCAACTTTATGTCGCCAGGCGCCCCATGCGTGCCCTACGAAGGTGGAAGATGTAGCCTCGAGCGCCTGGACGGGAACCATTATAAGGCCCCAACGGATGGTGTTGAATACACCCCAAGCCTGCAGACGATTAGCAAACGATGAATCCCCTCCCTGTAGGCATTGGCATATTGTACCGTAGCATAATCAGAGCCCATCGCCACAATCCCCGAAATCAGCCACAAGTACAACACATTCCTGATACACGATTCAAGAAACGTATACCACCCCTGCCTACCCAACGTTACCAGTGCCAGCATACCCGGTTTCCTAGACCCGGCTTCACCTTCTGGTCTATGGATCCACAACTGTCTTGTCTCGTACATAAAGTAGCATACCCCCGCTAGAGCTCCTGCTGCGTCGCAGGAGAGGTGGATGATGGCTTGGGTATTTACGTCTACGTCTGCATGTCCAACGCGGACGTTGGAGAGTAATAAGAGGTCGAGGATGATGTTCAGCGCGGTTTTCACCGTGCTGATTAGGAGGGGGACGTCTGGCCTTTACTTGCACAATTAGTCCCCGAGGGAGGAAAACGGATGGGAGACTATGCATACCTATCCAAAGCTCGAGTGGCACAACTAACCGCAAAATCTATAGCCCCAAACACACTCGAAAACGCCGAAATTCTCACATACGTGATACTTTCCTTCCTAACCTCCACGGGCACGAAAGTATCTGTGAACCTCTGTGCCGCACTGCAAATAATGACTGACATTAGCAGCCCTAACACTGCCTGAAAGATGATGAGCGTATTCGAGATCCCTATTCTAGAGGTGATTGTCCGCGAAGTACGGTCTCCAATAATTACGAAGGAGGCGCGCGGGAGTCCTTCGTTTATAACTTCAGTTACAGTACTGATGTAGGTCCAGGTGTCAGTCGTTACAACCATTTTTGAATCTATCTGTGCGATCCATAGTTTTGACAAGGTAGAGTAGAGGGCGGGGAGGATGAAGGTCGAGATGTTGAAGAGGAGGGCTCCGGGGTAGCTAGTGAATCATATTTAGTTATATTCTACCATAGGTACTCGAGGGATAAACGGGGGGAAACTAACCGACTTCTAGCCCACCACTTGGAGCTGGGTACAGATACTTGATACCCTTCGTCTCCAATAGCAGAAGTTATCACCGCCTTATTATCCATATTGTTCTCAACGTTGTCATTCATGTCGGAATCCGGTAGCGCGCGATATCGATGTCGATATGTGCTACTGCTCCCTCCACTACCAATCCCGGATTCTACCATTTTATAACAAAACTCTTTAGTAAAGCGCGTGCGGGGTAATGCGCAGACTGTTTACATAAATTGTAGATATTGTATCCTCAGTTGCGTTCAAGTGGCTTGAGGTTGAAGACTCGGTTTACCGTGTAATACTTCCCGAAAGTGGTTAAAGTGAGGTTTCTCGGTAACCGGGTTGGTAGATTGGTTCCCGCTGCGGGAATGGGAAAGCATGGGTGGCCTTAAAACTCAAATCTAACTTGTGAAAGTTTGTGATACCTACCATAAGCTGCAGCGCCAAGAATTTTGGCGTTCAACTACAGTAGTTATCATGCTGAAAATCGGAAGTCATTGGGAAGTTGTTTCCAGCTTTGGGCATTGTGGGTGATAGATTGTGACCGGTGGGAAAATGGGATGGAAAAAAGGGTGGGCTCCTCGGGAGGGGTTTTTGTTATTTGGTAAAGGGAAATGTGAGGAGTGGGAGTGGGGATGCTTGGCTTTGTCTTTGGGTGGGTTGTTTTTGAAGGTTTGTGAGTGGCCTGGCCCACTATGGTGGTGGTAAAGCATTAGTTTCAGGTAGTGGATGCGAGTGGGAAAGGCACTGGATTTACAAAAGTGGGGATTTATGTAGTGGCGTCTGCATGACACTCGGGATCGCAGCTTCCATGTTGAGTGCAGGCGAAATATTTGACAAGTTCGACTATGTACAAAAGATTATGATGGGGTATGATACCAAGGTGAAAACTCTTTATATAGAATACGTTAATAAGCCATCTGACCAATCCCCCGAACTATGATATGAAGGAGAAGAAGAAGAAGAAAATCCTCAGGCAGAAAGGCCGATTCTGCTTCCTACTTCCACCGACGCTAGCACCTATTCGGATATAGCTAACCTTCAACGATGATCGAACACTTTCTCCCATGCTTCTAATCAAGATAACAGATACCAGTACTCCACATGCTTACCCCTCTCCCACCCCAATCTTGAGGTCCCATGGCACACAAAAAAAAAGCCACACCAAGGATCTTGACATCAAGGAAGACACAAATGCATACCGTAGCCGGGTACGGCACGACACATGGAAGTCTCGGGGTATTAAGCAACCAACATGGTTCTTCTAAATCCCTAGACTCCCCGATAGATTACTCCCGCAAGTATGCTTTTTATGTAACCTGAAAGATTACCGCAGTTGCATTGGAAGGTATGGTCTGGGCATGAGACGCAAGCGCCACTCCACTTATGAGTTAGTTAAATAAACGATAATTTCTTATGCGTAGCTGTCTGCCATGGCTCGAGTTTTTAAAGCACCACTTTTATGATACTAGTGCTGTACCTAGAAGGTATTAGAGATTAGGTACTTACACCCTAAAATCTCGTGAAATCCACTGTCCTAGTCGGCCCTGTAATCTCCGGATTCAGTGACAAAAGTTCCTGAGAAGGACCAGCGTTTTCCTGGCACAGTATAATATCAGCCCTCAGGATTAAAGGAGGGGATAGCATTATATAATTGATCAGAACTTTCCGTCTATTGTACCCTCGCTTTACGGATTGTCCTATAACGTACTTGAGGGCATATCAAAGATATACGGCGCAACGAAAAGTTTAGTGAGTGTGTGGGAAACGTCTTAGGGAAGAAGCAACCAGGCAGGAAATCTTGGCTACCATTTTACTGTGTCACTCGCCAAATGTTTCGTTATGCCGTATATTTCGGTATGCCCTCATGTACGTTATACAAGGGGAGTTGGTCAAAGAGAGCCTTTCTATGATATCAGCGAGGAGTTGACACACAGGGTGTGTATGATACCTATCGTTTTGAATTACTAATTAATAACTAGGTCACCGTCGAGAGATCTGCCTGCCTGCCTGCTGCCAGGGCCCCACCGTGGACCGTCAGTGTTGCAAATTGATTCTAAAGAAGCAGAGATTATTATTAAGGAGAAAAAGGAGAAAAAGGGTAAGAAAGTGAGAAACTATATAGAGAAGCAAACACAGGGAAATGATTAGGCTGTAGGAATTCATACGAGGCACACACGTATGCATTCTGGGAACAAGAGTGGGCCACATAGCGCAGCAGAAGGTTCAAGCGAGTACATAGATCAACGTAATGAATAAGAGCACCTGCGGATGTATATTATAACAGTTAGTGAGAACTATCTATCTTAGGCTAGCATGATAGGACGGGGCACTACAAAATAAGTTACCTCAGAAAATAGAAATCTATAAAACCAAAAGAACTGACTTTATAGTATAAAGATAGAACATACAACTCCCGAAGGACCCCGCATGGGCGAAAAATATTCTACAAGATTTAGTTATGTCGGATTTGTGGTAACAGAACAAAAAGGAAGGAGAAGGAGCATATATACAGCCCCTGTGGGGAGTGTCACAACTTCGTGAAAAGATATCTTATGTTAGTTTTACTGTACTCGAGTACACAAAAGACTGTACAGAACCTTAGCAGGGGATAGTTTTGTGCTAGGGGAATATATATGGAATGTCTAGTCGGGGTAAAATCCGACTCCAAAACTCTCCCCATGGCCTCAAACTACTGCTTGAAGGCACTTTGGAGAGTCATCCTCAGATCAGTCGAGTGATATCATATGACGTGATGGAAAGGTATGTCCCCTTGAAAGCTTCTTTATAGCACTTGAGAACATTCTGCGATCTTGCTGAATTCCCTGATCAGCAAAACCTGCTTTAGCACTGTCAATTACTCGCCCGTTAATATGTGGTAGGCCCAATAGAACCTTGCTCCAATACTCTTCAAAGGCTTCTATTGTGCGTACAGGCATCACCCAAAACCAATATGATTCCCACTGTATCCTTCTCAATTAAGACTGCTACTTCTCCAGACCGCTGAAGGGATTTATCAGGATGTGGCAGGCACTGCAGCTTAGAAATCCTCATGTGGCTAAAAAGGGAATATCCTCCCGTAGCTACCACCCCCCCTGATTTCAGGTACCTGTACTGGCTAGCCAATACCCGGTATGTCGGCGTCCCCACAGTGTTCGGGTGATTTTAATTAAACGGCCAGGTCACCCCCAGCTCTCTCCCCCTTCTTTAACCATTTTCTTGGCGAGAGCCGGCAGCCCGTGGAATACTAGTATATTTACCCTGAAAAGAGGAGCAGATCTAGTGACTCTCCGCTATATTTACCCGATTGCCGAGCTTCTGAGCTGGATATTTTTCCAATAGGGCTTGCGACTTTCCCCGCACGTCGGTAGGACGGTTGGCTGGCCTGGCTTACCGTAACCGTTTCGTTCTCATTAACTTAGCCGGAAGAAGGGTGTTTTTCGCCTGGGAGTGGGATTGTATAGATTCTAGGAGAACCTGAAATATCCTCTGGGAAATGCCGTAGACACACTTGTAATGGCATCCTGTATGGGGAAGTGAGTGAATGTTTGCACCGTGGTTGTCAGCACCATGGAGTTTAGAGCAACCACCGCGGATACCGTCATGCGATTCAAACTTATTGGCCACTATCCCTGGACTTGCCCAGGGGGTAAAGCATGATGTGGTGGTCTTATTCTGGGATACGTTGGCTAAAGCCTTGGCACCAAGACGAGCTTCATGCTCCCATCACCGATAATCCTAATCGAGAGCAGTCGGAGTGATGAGCTTAGTGAGAAGTACGGTACCGGTATAATACTCGAGTAGAGGCCAAGGGGATCCCGAGCCAGTGCAATGCGGATGACAGTGATGGGTTCTAGTAATAAGGAAAGGCTTTGGAACCTTAACCCCTCTTAACTTGTGGGAACGCTGTACCTTGTATTATTCTGCACTTCTAGAGATATGGTAAGTGCCGATAAAAAACCTTTAGGGCTTAAAAATTAATTGGGTAAAGGCCAATCATGCCACAATTTTCATATTCACTTTCAAATTTCCATAGAGATAGCAGGATAGGGCTCCCAAAATTAGAGTGGGGTGAAAAAGACAGGATACACTATCACATGACCTGCAGGTTTAGTTAGTGTTGTAGAAACGACAAAATAGGGTGATATGAACGAGTTACTTGTAGAAGTCAGAAGTCCGAAGCCTGGGGAATCATGCATGCCAGAGGCAACGCAACAAAAAAGCAAGGAATACGCAATGACACAAACTTGCTGTCGTGGAGTAGTTTCCTTCCCTCTCAGGTATTTACCAATTTCCAACTTCCAACTTCTAACCTTCCCTTCTGGGTGGAGTACCGTCACTCTATTATTTCTCCTTAAACTGTTCTAGTTTCAATACCAGTTTGACTCTGATACCAGTATTAATTTAACCTCTTTCTACCAGTGTTAATGTGATCTTAAAACACCTTGCCATATGCGGTGTATTTCTTTTGTCGATCCACGACCTTTTTGGGCGTTCCTACTGTCATACAAATCTAGGACCCAGAAATCCCGTGGAGAAGCGCGAGTATGGTACCAGCACGACACCAAACAGACGAAAGAGGACGATCCTAGGTAATTTTAATAATGCCGCGGGAGTGACATGACAAGCGGAACAGAGTGCCCTCCTCAATATCTCGAGCGTTAGGCCAGTTAAAGATTCTACGGTGATAAGTTAAGGCTGGTTGGGCGTCGATCATAGTCATGTGTGGCTTGTCCTGTTTCTATTCGGAAGTTGGTGTGACTAGTAACGGCTTTTAATCCTGGAATCTTCCGGCATAGTTGCGAAGCTTCTAGAGTAACGACTCTGACGTAAAGCGATGCCATTGGCTGGGGCTAACTTTCTATCTGCGGTTCTTCAGCGAAACTTTGGGAGAGTTAGACTACTCGTACGCATAGAATAGGTTGAAGAGAGCGCCGGCAGGCTCGAGAGGAGCGTTACCACGACCGTGATTGTCGCCTCCAAAATCTCTCACCTTGCCAACATAACCCTAAAATTCCTCCCTGTCCATCAAAACCGCCGCCTTCCTCTCTTTCTCACTCATACACACACACACACATAAGGCATAGGGTACTCGTACACTCATCACGCATCTACCCTTGAACCCTTTCCACCGCAGCACCCTATTGTCGCCGCCTACCCTCCTCCCCCGACTAGCAGAGTATCCGCGGTCCAACTGCACAACTCAGTACCAGCCATCTTTCACTGCGCTTACCTTCATCCTCCCATTATTTCTTCCCCTCTCTCCACTCTCGTCAATTACCACGCAACCACTCATCCTACCGCCTCTCCAGCCACAAGCATCTCTCTCTCACCCCCCCCCCCACCTACCTTCAAGTTCGTCCACTCGTCCCTCCAAAAAAACCTTTTACCTTTTCTATTCACCTCACCTCCCCCACTCAATCCTAACCCTAACCTATCACCTTGCCCTAAGGTCATATCTCACATCCGGCAAATCAGGCTTCCGTCAAACGACTGGGCTGCACACGATTTCCGCTCTACCAGTAGGCGTGATTCTTGACATCATCTTTTCGGCCCTATTCCACGTTACCCTCAAGTAAATTTTCATTACTTATAACATAACCTTGCGCATAAACTCCTCTTCCTCTTCCTTCCCTTCTCCCCTCTCTTCTACTTCTCTCATATACTCTCACTCTCGCTATTCGTCTAAACAACCCTCTACAAACAAATTTCTATAATACAAACAAACTCGAACGTTTGCTAGAATTTAAACTTCGCCACACATCATGGTCAAAGAAACGAAGCTCTATGATACTCTGGGTATCAAGCCTAACGCCACACCTGAAGAAATCAAAAAGGCTTATCGGTGAGTTCGCTCTTCTATATTCAATTAATATCTCGGCTTCTTGCTGTAGTTTTCCTACCTGAACTGGAACTAACCTGGCTTTGAAGGAAAGGCGCATTGCAGTACCACCCGGACAAGAACAAAGATAGCAAGGTTGCTGCAGAAAAATTCAAAGGTAAAGTTGTACACTTAATGTTTGCTTCACAAACATTTCATCGCACGGTTCCTAAATAGATCCTAATTCTACAGTACAGAAGTCTCTCAGGCCTATGAAGTTCTTTCAGATCCGGAGAAACGCAAGATATATGATCAATTTGGCTTAGAATATCTGTTGCGCGGTGGTCCTTCGTCGCCACCCCCACAGTCACAATCACATCCCTCATTCGCGAGATCCGAAACATTCCCCGGAGGGACCTACCCAGGAATGGGCGGAATGGGTGGAATGGGTGGAATGGGTGGTGGAGGTGGTGGAGGTGGTGGAGGTGGGCGCACATACTCCTATTCAACAAATAACTTTCACCAGTTCGGTAATCCTGAAAGTATCTTCGAGAAATTTGCTCGAATGGAGGGCTTTGATTTCGACATTCTTGGAGGTCTCGGATCTGGCAGTCCCCTTGGAGATGGCCGACCCAGTAGTTTCCCTGGAGCCAGGTTTGGCGGGGCCCCGCGGGAACCTAATGGAAGGAGTAAGACTCCTGAATCAACTGTATCTGAAAGGCGTGTAGGCCTTACTCTTGAGGAGTATGTTAACCTTTTTTATTCCTTTAGCGGTTTGCCATTTTTCTATGTTTACTAATACGATGTTTGTGCAGGCTTTTCAACGGCACAGAAAAGAAATTCCGTGTGAAGAGGAAGACCTTTGATAAGGAGGGCAGGATCTCCCGGGAAGACAAAGAACTGAAGATCCCGGTTAAACCGGGCATGAAAGCTGGCTCAAAGTTCAAGTTCAAGGGTGTTGGTGATGAGATTGATGGAAGCAAACAGGATCTGCATTTCATTATCGAAGAGGTATGCCAATCACTCAACGCCTCGTAACAATCATAATACGTGTTCGTTCTAACGTTACTTTTGCTAGAAACCACACGAGTCCTTTACTCGAGATGGCGATGATCTTATCACGACACTCTCTATTCCTTTGAAAGATGCTCTACTGGGATGGTCTCGACAAATCAAAACAATCGATGGGAGGCAGCTAAAAGTCTCACACGCTGGTCCAACCTCACCAACATGGCAGGAGAGCTTCCCTGACCAGGGTATGGTGCTTTCAAAGTCACCGAGCGAGCGCGGTAATTTGATTGTCAAAGTCAACGTGAGAAAAAATGCTTACTCCCACAATGAAAATTTAGACTAATTCCTGTTTACAGATTGTCTTCCCTTCATCCTTAACACCTGAGCAAAAAAATCAACTCAAGGTTGCTTTGCCTTAGGGCTCATGGGTTGTATTATTTCCTAGGAGCTCTGCTCTTTATGTTTGGTAGTCTTCTATTATTCTTATTCAGTTCTTGTGGTTTTTTTTCTTCCATTTTTCTTCCAATTTTTCCTTTCCTTTTTTCCTGGGTCTGACGGCTGGGCGCATGAGAGGGCTTTCATAACAAGTGTTGAATTTATGGATGATTGACGGTACTGCATGATGTTCATCTTCGTTTTCGCATCAAAAACAAAAAAAATTGGATTTGATAGCCAGCTTCTTAGAACCTAGTCTCTTGTATAATTGTATAAAGTTTTCTGTCAGCTAGGGTTTCTTCGCATGTTTTTCTCTCAATTCAATAAAGGCTATTGATTTCCGTACACTTAAACCCTACAGTGCAAACTGTTGTATTCCCTATAGGGCATGCGGTTAGGCGGTTAGACGGTGTGTTAGGCGTGTTGTTGCAGTATTTGCACCCTATGTCGTTCAACATCAGGCATCGGAAGTGAGTGTTGGCTACTACTAGTACTATTACTACGGCATCGGGGTCAAGTAAAATTTTGGTTTGGTTTGCCATCGTCAACGACTTGAACAGTAAACTTCATTACCCGGCTGAAGGGGATAACGTCATAGCCCTGCCCATTTTCATTCGGACTTTGACAACTCAAACTAAAGTTTGACACCTCCTTTTTCTCTCACAAGCTGAATCAAAATAACTGCTCACCACGTCTTTCTAAATAAATCCAACAATGGAAGCCCCAGTAAACCAACCCATGCCAGATACGCCCCAGGAGAATTCGACACAAGAGCCCGACTCCCAAACAGTTGAACAATGCATCACCTATCTCAGTTGCAAAGACGACACTAGCCGATTTGTTGGCCTAGCAATGCTGTCCTCATTCTTAATTCATATCCAAGATATCAATGTCCTCGTTCGGTGCTGGAAGTCTCTAAATCCCCGGTTCCTAGACCGGCTGTTAAAGTCCGGTAAGTGCCACTCCCGGCTGTGCTGGGCTCTGAGAGGTGTTAACAAGTGGGGGCTAAGGTGGGACGGTATGAAACAGGCAGAACTAGTCAGAAATCTCCGGAGGAAGCAAAAGATATGGTTGAGCTAGCGGTTCACGTCCTACACGCCTTTTCTACGCTCCTGCCCAGCCCCGCGGAGGAGGTATCGTTGGTTGGGAGAGCGCCTTTGCTAGTTGAGGTACTGCCCGAATGGTAGGTTCCCACGAAGTGGTGAGGTTATTTGTAGGTGATGTGATGTGAGGTTATTTAGGGCGGTAATGATGGCTGAGTATAGTGGTGACGGTGATAGTTCGATCATTACCCAAGCGACAATATTGCAGACTTTACTGGTGTTCTCCACAGGAAGGAAAGGCTCAGAGATTATTATTAAGATAGAGGATTTATCACCGTTGATAAAATGTTCGGCCGAACATGAGACAGCAATGCAAATCCTACAATATACGTTTGTTAACTCAGTCTCTGAACCGCTGGCTCTTAAGGGCCGACTGAAGACATTTCTCCCATCCATATGTGAAGATATGCTGGCAATGGATAAAGCTTCCCGGCTAAGAATCCTTTCATTTTTAAGTGACTTACTGGCCAGATTTCCATCTGAGGTGAGAGACGCGCATACTCGAGTACACTCGTGTACATGTCATGATCTGCACGCTCTAACCGTTATATTCTAGCTTCTCCCATCAGACGCCAATTGGGTAAAATCCGCATATACAGCCATCAGGGCCGTGATAACTTCCGGCCACAATTCTCACGAGCGATCACACTGCATTAAAATAGCCGCTAGTCTCCTACACAAATACCCACCGTCCCTTCTCTTCGAACCAAAGGCACTAGGCAAAGCGCCGGCCGGCGAGGAAAAGCCGTTCGTATACTTTTTTATGCAGCTGGCGCTCATTGATCTTCGCGCTACGTTTCCAGCACTCCTTGAACAGCTCGCCGCTCCTTGCTATGGGGCCACTGCTCACCGATTGGCTTCCGATTTTGATGTGCTGGCGGCATTCTTGGGGTATTTGCTAATGATCGAGGACTTCGATGATATACCCATCACGCCAGATTTACTGCTGAAGCTGAAAGCGGATATCGGAGAGACTTTTGGGCTTGCGCTGGAGTTCTTGCGGGATCGTTGGGACGCTGGGTATGCTGGCGCAGCTGGCTTCGAACCTGGCTTTGAGAAGGACGTCCCATTGGGTCTAACCTGGGAAACCAAGCTCGAAGGCGGAATTGCACGCGACCCATTAGTGATTGCCGCCGTCAGGGCGCTATCCCTTTGGCTGAAAGAAGATGAAAGCCTAAGAAAAGAAGCCGGAGGCCTAACAGACCTCTTCTTGGGCTTGTGGAAGAAGGGGAAAGAAGAGGGTGTGGACTACAGATTCTGGATCCTATCCAGCCTCGAAGGGACAGTAGAAGAGGACAACGGCCGCGAGCAGTTCCTGCAGTATCAAGGCATTGACCTAATCTGGGCTGACCTGAAGACAATATGCGTAAATAAAAACGCTGGGGAAGAGGACCTCCGAATAGCATTCGACGAAACGAGAGTCTTAACCCAGGTAGTAATGCTAGAAGAAAAGGCCAATGAGGTATGGGTCAAGGAAGTCCTTGCGGCAGTCGGTATCAGAGGAGACTCGGGCATGCGTCTGGAACTTGACGCTGCAATGGCCCGCCTGGCTAGTGCGTGCTTAGTCAAGACGCATAAGGCGGCGAGAAGACGATTGAATGATGATGTGCAGAAGGTCAAGGAAGTTTGCGGGAGGTTGTTCGCCATCACGAGTGAGAAGATGAAAGGTGGTGGGGGGATTGCGGAGTTGGTGGGGGAGGCTGTGGAGGAACTGGATGGGATGTGATGTGCTATAGTCCTTAACGGGATGGTAAGCCTTTCTCTGATTCATCAATATTGCCGTGGGATACTCGAGCCTAATAGTGGTGGTGCGATATACGCGCCGAACACCACAAGTTTAGACATTCTTGCGCCTTGCCGTAGGGTAATAGCTTCTGTTGAACTCTGGAACGGTTGGCACTACCTTAATAACTTCTGAACAAAAATACGAACTCATATGAAGCGTACTGTACATTAAAGGCATGCTTAAGTGAGCAGAAGCGTCCGTAAAGTCAAACTGGAGTTCGGCCTTCGTCTCGGCAGTGATACAAGTAGCTCAGCAGCAGAAGAAGGTAAGTTAGATTAGTAAGTATGCTTATCCTTAATTCACTTAGAGCGAAAGAGATGAGGCCCATTAGAGAGGTTTAGCCGCCCCGTGCTAAAATTCGGAGTTAGCTCCCAAGAAAATGTAGCAATTGATCGTGTGGACCTAGCCAACTTGCTCTCAACCAAGTCTCTTAGCAGTGTTCCATCCCTCTATGCCTACCGCATAAGCAAAGAGCCCATAACGAGTTGACGTGAGTACTAGTACAGTACTAGGGGTAGGGGGGAAGTATTGGGACAAGCAGGGGTAGCAAAGGCCTGTGCATATACCTTAATAGGAGTGTGAAAGAATCAAAAGAGTAGGATAACTACTAATTCGAGTAACTCCACTACCCCCTGCATGTCCCAATATTTTCCCCCTCACCCGAGTACATACCAAGGGGTCCACCATAGCAAAATACCCATCCCTTGGCATGGTTGCATAACTAAGTGATACTGTTTAACATATCATGTGCCTCCAATCAAAAGAGAAACATCCGTGCTAGCGAGGTTACGATGATGAGGTGAAATGTGTCTAGCAATAGCATGATTATGACATGACAGGGTGAGGTGTTTTTTTTTTTTAATTCCCCCTTGCTTAGTTTTGTTTTTTTCATACTATAATACGGTATTATTATCATAGTAAATTTGATTAAGGAACAAAACCTGCATGAAACATCAGGTACTGTACGGCATAAAGTGTCAAATAAACTCAAACACCCCTACGCCGTAAATATTGTATCATATCATATTCAAACTAAAAACTCTGTAACCATAATTCCGGTCCACCTCGGCAATAGAGCCAAACAATAAAATTCAGTTTCAAATCTTGTATTTCCATTTCTTCCCTCCCGGCTGACATCATAGTACATCACTCGATCAATAATTTCAAAGTTGGTCAAGATCTACACTAATGATCACCAACCTTGCCAAGGATACTTCGGCTAGCCAATATCTTGCTGGAGTACTCACCAAATATTCCGCTCAAGGAGGTATCTTTAGCAAAAGGCGGGTGAGTACAAGTAGATAAGTTATGTGATAACAATATTACAGTATAAAATTCAAGCAAAAGCATGACCCGAGAAAAAGTAAACCCTAAACTCCTTTCCCTCTTATCAGTCAGTACCTTACCTCTAAGCGTTATGCTTTAATAGGGAAGGATAGTTTTTTCCTTCCTTCCTTCCTTCCTTCCTTCCTTTATTTCCCTGAGCGGCGGTCCAAGAGTTTATTCACCTACAACTATAATACTGTGCCCGTGAACGCAACCCACTTAAAGCCCTACTCCACGCCTCCTACTACCTCCCCGCCCTAAATTAGTTGAATATGCATGTAGAAACACTCACTTGACTCAGTTCACTTTGCATAAGTCGGACACATGACTAACTATCCTACATGTGAAGGGGGAGTTGTTTGTAAGAACATATTTGTATATCAGCCGTACCATAGTGAGAACATTGTGGAACTGCTTGTCTGAGAGGGGTGGGTGGGTACGAGTGCTCCTGAATAACAAAGATCCCCACAATATGTAAGGAGCTATTGACATCCCTTATGAGGAACACGCTGTTCCAGAGTGTCTTGGAGGAGAGAGAGAGACAATTGCATTGCCAGGCTGCGCCCCATGCGGATCTTCCCGTGTGTGCTGATCATTGACCCTCTTGCTCGACCTCGTTGATGGATCACTTCTTCTTCTGCTCTTGGGACTAGAATTGCTGGGTGCCTCAGCAAGTTCTAGTATTCCTACTGCTTCTTGTCTTCTCATCCAGATTTGTAGTGGGATTTCACGTAACGTAGCGCCTTGGGTATGCTCCTCCTCATTGATGGCTTTCCTTCCATTCGGTAGACTTTCATGTATAGTGATGGATTTCCCTAACCCCCTTCGTATGGTTAATCGCATCCACGGACCCTGCGAGGACATTCATCTAGAGCTACTCGTCCCAGGCAAGAAGTATTCGAAAATACGAGTTTTGGGTTTGTATGGGCGCTCAGACAATGGCAGGGGTTTTACCATATATTTTTTTAATCCCTGTTTTCGAATACTTCTTGCCTGGGACGAGTATTAGATTTACCAGTGCACCTATGCCCTCCCCTCCCCTCTCACACTTCCTCCTCAAGCTACCGTACAAGTTACTTGTACAGGCATAAAGAACCCGAACACAGGGATGAGGAGTTTGTATGGCAAATTGTCCGTGCGTGTCTGACCGCCCATACAAAATTCGGACTCAAATGTTCGGGTTCTTTATGCCTGTAACTTGTACATACCGAGTTTTCTATATGGCTCTTATTAGCTAGACGCCCCATGACCACCTCTATCAGCCACTCCACCGACTTTGCCATCACCAACACCCCTAGCTTCCACCACTGACATACATTATACATACATGCATGCTTAGAAGGTTTTCCGGAAGACTACCCAAGTATTATACAGGTATATTTTCCTTTTTGGCTATCCTCACCTATAGCACATACTCTAGATTTTGGTACAGGTAGAGGAGTTCTTTCACTATTGTTTTAAGAAATGGGTTGCTTTGTCCTTGATGATCTGGCAATATATTCTCCCAATAGGCGCTCCATCTATCCTACGGTGCACAATAGGGAACCCACGATTCGACAGCTATCACAAGAGCTATGCTCTCCAAGTGACATATTTCGCTTTAGATCTTTCAGGAAAAGACCTCAGTGTTGGTCTTCTTCTTTCCCCTCCATTTCCTCCTCCATATCACCTGCCTCAACCGCCCCTTCCTAAGCCCCCTTCACCCCTAACCTAAGTCCCTATAATCAGCTTGCACCCGAGTATTTGTGCCTCGGGCTCCACAAGGTGAGCTCGAATAGCACTATCATACTATGTATGATATTAAGATCCCCTACCAGCAACCAAACCCTTCTAGGTTGCTCCCTCCAGATCCTTCGTAACCTTTGGCACTTGTCCTAGGCAGGAAGTATCCATCCGAAAAAACAGGGAGGTTGAGGATTTGTATAATATGATATAAGCGCCCAGATACGCCACCGATCTTTTACAATACTAACTGTATATTTTATAAGTCCCTATTTTCGGATACTATCCTATCCGAGGCGAGTCTCATCGATCTCATACTAGTACATACATACATTGTAATACTTTGTAGGGGTGGAAGGCTAGCTTCGTTCACCACTCCTATCAACATTTCCACCCACCTATCGCTTATTTAGCTTGTGTTAGTATAATACTAACTTCACATAACCCCTTCCCAGATTGTGATATTTGCTACCGGTATATCGTACTTTGACCCAAACGGTTGGTTGCAAGTAAGTTAGTAGACATCGTCTAGTTCAGATCAGTACAGTAAGGCTTTCTGTTACACTATTTCTCCTACTAGTACATTCCTCCTTACTTAGCCAGCATAGACTACCAGTATTTCCCACTTTCCCAGCTCCTTCCTTCCATCCACGACCCCGTGACACGAACGAGCCCAGTTTTGCCGGTGGCTTGGGGGCGAGCTAACCTAACCTAACTAGTTTCCGCCTAGTGCTCCTGCGCCTTCTCCGAACTTGAAAGCCCAAACTAGGGGAGGTTGAATACCCTCCGCCGACAAATCCCACAACCCTCTAGTGCGTATGATACTATATGTGCTACCGGTAGTACTTGTAAGTACAACAAAGCTACCCGGGTGGACGCTTTTCTACCGTAAGAGAACAGGGATAATTCTTTTTTTTTTACCACTAGGCAACTACCGGTATTCCTGTCTTGCAACGAAAAGAAGAAACAAAACATCTCCCCGGGTAACCTGTGCTAGCTACTACCGGTAGTACAAGTACCGGTATTTCTCCGATATTCAAAAACTAATTACCGTAAAAACCCGCTGTATCCACTATCGGAGATCTCAACTGTACCACAGCACCAAACCACAATGGACCTAGCACGGCAGGTTAACAAAATAACGAATACCAGTTAATGAGATCTAGCAAGCTCCG
>Ga0307507_10004783_pt1 | contig 23367 bp, 22 predicted proteins | sample 7_EM_MG_FD_207223 | JGI IMG/M metagenome (GOLD analysis project Ga0307507, IMG submission 207223) | Populus trichocarpa ectomycorrhiza microbial communities from riparian zone in the Pacific Northwest, United States - 7_EM | ecosystem: Host-associated > Plants > Roots > Unclassified | place...
AGAAATCCACTATCTTTGTTCTGTTTGTCACAATAGCAATGTCCCCAACAGCTGCATCAAACACCTGACATCAAAACATTTAAAGAATAAACAAGCTTTGCCCATCTAATTCACATAGAAGCGCATACATTTATGAATACAAGGTTCAGAATAGAGATTCCATTGCATGGATGTAACTCAAACCAAGGTTTACCAAAAGAAAAAAGAATGAGAACCATGCAATCCATTATAAACTCCATTTGTTTACAATTCAGGCAACGGATAGCGATAGCCCCATCATTCAAACACTGCCTAAGTGTGGCAAATCCAGAGATTCAGCATGCATTGCTTTAATGAATTCCCATAAACCATGTTTTAATATTTATTTGTTGTTTTGTACTCTGCAATTGTAAAAGCCAAAACGATGTACTTACATCTGCCGCCACCATTTTTACAAGATCGTCGTATTTGGGGTTGGACCGACCATTCCCAAAAGGCTGGAACATGTAAGGTACATGATATGGGACTAATTCCAGTGCCTTGAGGAACACATCGATGCAATATCCTTTGATTTTATGGCTTACATGTACTTCAGTAACAAAATCAGTGAAACTGGCTCTGTTTGGCACTCCAATTCGCAATGGCCTTTCATCCACAGCAATTACCCAACCACGTGGCGTTTTAGACTTTCCACCTGGCCAGGTAATATTGTGAAGCCTCTGGTCTAGGCAACAATTGCTATCTTGTTTCCCTTTCCGAGCATCTGGGGGTGAAAGTGAGAAACCTGCAGCATTAGACCAGTAACCCACTGTACGAATAGACACCCCGTCGATGTTAAGGACATCATAGCCACCACTGAAAACGTTTCGGTCTTCATTAAACTGAATCTGACCACTTAGACCAGTGAAGTTTGTCTGCAATACAATGTCACGCAAATCATTTCCACCAGTGAAGACTTTGAGCTTCTCAATCTGCAATCCGGATATTTTCATATGAAGTATCTTGCTATTGGGAGAAAATGTGATGTTTTTGTGTTCATCAAGGAACCTATCAATGGCATATGCAACTAACCATACTGTATCATAAGCTTGAAGTCCATAGGTATTCAACTCAGAACTTGCTGACCCTTTTTGCTGCATTCTCTTCCACCTAGACATCAAAGCTCTCTTCTGGCTGGATTCTGGGGTATGCTGACGAAGCCCAACTACCCCTTGAAGGAAACCAAGTGAAGTTTTCTTTGTCGGAGGGAACGAATCTAAGGTAGCAGAAAGCCAATCTGTTGCAAGCCATGTGTAAGTGTCGGTCATCATTTGAAGTTTTTGGGCAACGGTAAAGATTCTCAATTTGGGGTCTGGATTAACATGAACAACATAAACACGAGACCCAAGCAATTTAGATTTGCTGAGTTTGTCCATGACCTCACTTTCATCAAGTTGGTTACACAACATCAACTTGTATGAAATTTTTGCCATTTTCTTGTTGAGCTCTTCTTCCAAAGCAGCTATCCCATTCCGCCCATAATCATCGTCAACCCCAACAACGATGACCTCTTTCCACCTGAAAAAGTCAACTAAATCAGCCATTGCAGCCATCTGATAGGAGTCGCTTTGAGTAGTTCTTACGAAAAAGGGGAATTGGAGGGCAGATAGAGTTGGATCAGTGGCAGCATATGATATAAGAGGCACTTGGAGACCATTGGCAATTGAAGAAATCATATGGGCTATTCCAGAAACCTGAGGGCCTATTATGGCCACTACTTCTTTCTCAATTAGCTGAAAAGCTGACAGAAAAAGGGGAGGTTCACTCAAGATATATAAGATAGGATTTTACCAGAACTATAAGCACAAAAGATCAAACAGATAAAATAAACTGCAAGAGTAAAATGAGGAAGATTCAGAAGCAGAAAAACAAAATCCTGAGAATCCCAATCCATATTCTAGCTCTACTACTTTAAATCATGCTAGCTAACTTTTGAGATGACTGTAGATATTGAAAAATATATCTATCAATGAGAGAACAGCAAAGTTGAGAAAGAAGGTAAATAGAGAAAAACTAAGACAGAGGATTTGAAAGTTACCGTCAATAGTCCCCAAAAACACACTAGAATTTACATCATCCATGAGCAAATTCAGTTTAGTCCGAATTCTGCTATCATTGTTAACATCAGACACTGCAGCCTCCATGGCTGGCTTTGCAGCTTTACCAATAACCGAATCAAAGGTGAAAATTGCACCTATATTTACAACAGCAGGTCTTTGGCAGCACACGAAACCACTGACAATTACCCATATAGAAACGAACAGTAGGAGGATCACAAGCTCTTTCATATCTCCAGTTACACACACACACACACAAAGACCTTCGCAGTGGGGACTCGACCTCCCCCTAAAATTTAAGCTTTAAAAAGCCTGAATTCTAATTGATGAAGAAGAGAGTAGAAAGAGTGGATTCAAGAAACGGTGAGCTGAAAAAATGACCAAGTGGGTTATGTTTCTTGATGTATTGAAGAGAGACTAGTGTAACTTACAGCAAGAGAAGCAACAAACTAGAAATATATATGTATGAACATGCACACACAAAAAGAAAAATCTTTAAACAGTAAATGAGTTTGGTGAGGACAGGGGAGACTGGCTGGAGACTGATGGCCAATAATATCAAATGAGAAAATTCAAACAAGAAGATGAACATGGACTTGTGGGAATCATGTACTCTAACACATCACTGGTACACGTCAAAACAAGATAAAGAAAAACGAGATGCACAGTTTTGGGAGAGAAAGAGAGCATTAATTGAGGAAGCAAAGGGAGTCCCCAGTTACCCCACCCGAGACAGGCTGAGGTGGGAATTGGGCAATTCAAAGTAGAAAAGGCATCCATCCTAGGAAAGAGATGCAAGCATTGGCTATCCAACTTGCATGCAAATGATTTCCTTCTGTTAACTACTCGGTGGATTCCCACTCGTAGACCAAATTCATACGCGTCCAAAGTTAACAACTGTAATAAAAGTGAAGATACTTTTGTTTTCACTTTAAAAAAATGTTTTTTGAAAAAAAAAATATTTTTTTTCAATATTTTTAAATCATTTTAATAATATCAAAAGTAAAATTTTTAAACCTAAATTTGGTAGGATGATCTTAGTCAATTAGTATTTTTCTTTTAAAAGTTAAAATGATGTTTTTTAGAAGAAATCTTAAAAATTCAAACTGAATTTTAATTTGATTTTGAGTTAACTGTCAACAGACAGATCCACCAGATACATTCAATGCCAATGTGAAAGTGATATGCCGTCAACAAATTTTTTCACCCATTTCAACTTCCTCCTCTCGGTCCAACTTCCCTGTGAAGAGTCTGGTACTCTTTTTCTTTTTCTTTAGCTGTTGTGACAGTTCTTCCATGCTTTTTCTTTAGCTGTTGTGACAGTTCTTCCATGCTTATGCTTATCTTTAAACAGGGGGGTTTATTTTTTTTCAAGTAATTTTTGTTTACAAATATGTTGAAATAATTGTGATATAAATATATTAAAATGATCTAAAAATAAAAAAAAATTAATTTTAATATTTAATTTTTTGAATTTTGGTCCATTTTCATTTGAGTTTCACTCTAGAACGAGGTCTTATTGGTGAAAGATTACAATTCCTTGTGTTATGTTATTATTAAGGATGTTTAAAATAATTGAGTAACTGAAAAATCAAGAAAAAATTAACTGAAAAAAATTGAACTAAGTAAAAAAACCAATTGAAAAATGTAAAAATAATTTTGGTTTAATTCGATTTGAATTTAAAAGGTCTGAAATTGACCGGACCGAATCATAGCTGAACCAAAAAAAAGAAAAAAGAAGCCGAGTACATAAGGAATACGTTACATAAAAATTGAAATTAAGAAACCCTAATTACCTAACCTCAAACGACAACCACCCTCCTCCCTCTCTCTCTCTCTCTCTCTCACAACTCAACCAGTCATTTTCTTCCCCACTCCCGTAGCCAACAACCACTCTACCTATCAAAATCATTCAATCATAAGAGAGTGAGGATATGTGGCCTTAGATATTAAACAGGGTGGGTATCAGGCGAGCAAAGGTTTTTCTATTTCCTGTTTTCTTTATCTTTTTGTGGTGGGATATAAAGGTAAATGAGTTATCATTTAGTGGTTTGGTTTAGGATTATTAGAAGACCTGAATGAACTAGTTTTATTTGAAATTTTAGGGTAGGGAGTTGGTTGTTTTTAAGAAAAATATTAGCATCCTTAGCGCACCTTACTTCATGTAAGTTGTGTTGTGTGGTCTGAATATAGTTTAAAAGTGTTAATGGATTCCTAATCGGTGGTTCGTCTATAACTCCAAACAAAGATTTACACTTATAAATAAATTTGGCATTTCAAATTTATTATGTGTTCGTATGTCTAAATAAATTCTTATAGGAAGAATCCATGTAGGTGCTCTAATAGGGTTCATCAATCCCGGATGGCAAAAGCGTTTTCCACAACTCATATATTATGGTGAAAAATACTTTCAATTAAAATTGATGAATATTCAAAATAGTTCTAAGAATTTTCTAGTTAACTCCTAATATTTAAATACCAGCCTACTTGTAGATTCAATATTTGTACCAGAATATTGACCATTAATTTTTATATAAAAAAACAATTTAGGGTTATTGAAATATTGACCAAATGCTTAAGGAATTTTACAAATTTATTGTAAATTCCAAAAAAAAAAAAACACAAATTTTCTAAAACAATGCTAAAAAAAATCATCTTCTCTCCCCTTTTTTTATAAATAAAATGCAATATTGTTTTGTAAGGATTGAGCCGTATGCAATAGGCAGAAATCATTTTTTTTTTAAAAAAAAAACCATGTTTAACAAAAACCTATTTTTCCCTAAAACCAAAATTATCAAAATAGATTCAGGGGATATTTGTCAAACACACCCTTAAGCTATATAAAAAAAAAAACCTTTAGCAAAAACATTGCCAGCCAATCAGGGTCTTAACCGTTGACCTGATTTTGACCCGAAAGGGTTGACCCAAAACTTTTAATTCGACTATAAAACAAACCAAAACCAAAACCAGAATCCAAAATAAAATCAAACAAAAAAAAACACAAAAACTTTTTATCAAAACGGATCAAAACCCAGAAAAAAGAAGAATATGAAGAACACCGAAGAACATTCAACATGAACCTAACAACGTAGATTTCAAATAAGACTAGATATGGATAAACCAAGGACACAAACATAGTGAAAATCATGGAAGGATCAATAATCTAGCATTCATGCACTTCGATTATCATTAAAAAACCATGATGTTGTCAAAATGGGTTTCAGTATCGAAAACATTTTATTGATGCAAATAAACCTTAGATTATTAACTAATAAAGTTACCCAACGGGTTTTGTGCAAAATTTGGATAAAAAATAATTCAAATCATGGGGCCAAGGCAATGTTCTTCCCAGAACACGAAGAACATTGCCTTAAACCTAGAAAATGCCCAAAAATAAAACCAGCCATTGTCAAATCCAGAAATGGCATTTTAGGCCCATAAAACATGCTTTCTTAGTTCCAACAAACCACATTACCATAAAAATGCCCAAAAATAAAACCAGCCATTATCAAATCCAGAAATGGCATTTTAGGCCCATAAAACATGCTTTCTTAGTTCCAACAAACCACATTACCATAACCATGCATATTTGAATTAAAAGAACCAACAAACAACATCAAATCATTAAGATTATACAAGATCTTCCAAATCCAAAAACTATCAACTTAAACAACCTACATATTCATACAATTTGGATTCAAAATTTGTTTTTCTAAACTCATTTTGGTTATGAACAGACCTAACAGATCTAGGATAAACATCATTGCTTCAACATGCATTGCTTAAGTTAAACTAAAACAACATTGTGTTATAAAAAAACAATTTAAATAGAAGACTTTTATTACGTCTAAAAAATAATAATAAAAAACTTCAGAAAACATAATTAAACTATCATAGTAACAAAATGGGCAACCACAACGCTACTTGCCAAGTATTCTAATCTTATCTCCATGCTTGTAAACATAAATACAAACCAAATGAAAATAAAAAAACCCACTAAAGCAGGTGACATAGATTCCACTTTTAGGTTAGAAAGTATACCATCAAGCTTCTAGAGTAGCTACTACTCTCTTAGCTTTCATTGTAAAGTATTGCTTCCATAAGTTTGCTACTCTTTCAAAACTTAAGAAATCCTTATGTTAGACTCTTAAACCTTCACATTTAGAGTTCCTTTATCAACCTTTTCTCCCTTTTTTTTTTTTAATTTTCTTTACTCTAATTTTCAGGGGGTATTTATAGAATTTTTCTAGGGTTTTTGATAGGTTCAAACAAAAGATTAGTGATTCTATGAAATGGGTAACACATCCATTAATGAATGAGTTAACCACTTTTAAGACTTTGACGGAACAACTTCGACATCATCATTGCTAAAAACCACCTAATATTGGTAAAGGGGGTGCACAACTTTTATTTAGATCTAACCTTGCTCAATTTGGAGGTATGTAGCTCCACATTTATTCGTTTGAAAGTGCTAACTCGATTAACCTAGAAATTTAAAAATGCAATGATGGTTAATCAGGGACAAAATGTTGTTCAGTTCGTTGAAGAATATGAGATGTAAATGTTTGATGGGAGTAGCTAATCTTTGTAGAGGGGGTGTTTCTTAATTGAATGGTGGTGGTTATAACCTAGAGGTGGTTTAAAATGCTACATTCATTTATCTGAAATTGTCTATTCAATTAGCAAAAACTATCGACGAAGTAGCTAAACAGTGGTTGAATGACACGTCATCTAGGTTAAACCCTAGAAATCAGGGTTTTTAATTTGGGATCTAATAGATTTTATTTAAGTCCATATTCTTCTAATTGCTTTTTATTGCACTTGTAATTGCCTCCCAAACTCTTAATTTCATGCAATTTCATCCTTATCAAAATCAATTATTAGTCCCAAAGTTTAGCGTTATTTTCATCTTGGTCCTCAGTTTCTGATTTGTGCACTTGGACCCTTAATTGACAATCAAACTTTCAATTTTATTCAATTTGGCCCCTGATTTGGTCAATTTCAACTCCTATAATCACGTGCCCTTTTCAGTTTGATCCTTAGTTTTGGATTTCTTTAATCAAGTTCCTAATTGCCCATCAAACTTTAATATTTATGCAATTAAGTCCCTGATTTCACCAAATTAACTCTTTAAAATTACAATTCGAGCTCCAAACTTTAATTTCTTCTAATTAAAGCCTAAATTGACTTCAAAAATCAATTTTCTTCCAATTAAGTCGTTCCAAAATTTTCATTGAATCCTTACTTATCCAAATTCGGATTTCTTTACCCCAAATAAAACTATTTTAACCAATGAGGCATTTTGTCAAACATAATTGGGTTGCTAATTTTGTCAATTTTATATGTTTTGATCCTCTAACTTTTCCACTTGTCACTTTGGTCCTTCACTACCAACTTGAGCAATCTTCTAGGCTTTCTTCATGTATATCCTCTTGTATTTTGAATTTATTTTTCTTTATTTTTCTTGATTTTTTTGTAGGGTCAAAAGTGAGTAACAATATAAAGCTAGAGATAGGCTTTACAATGCTTACAAAGCAAATTCTAATCAAGGTTTTGCATAATGAGCTTGTAAAGAAAAAAGTGTTTGTTGGTCTTGCTGGGTGATCCACCCATCTTGGAATTCCAAAGACTTTTTTTTATAAAGAAAATGATCTCATTATCATGGGTGATCTGCCCTTTTTAAAATTCAAAAATTGGTCTATTTTCACAGGTACTTGTCTATTTTGACATTCTAAAATTTATCTGTTTTCATAGGTGACCTGCTCATTTTGATATTCAAAGATTGATCTATTTTCATAGGCGACCTCCCTTTTTTTAAATTCCAAAAATAATTTCAGCAAGCCTTTATTCTTTCCTGAAATTGGTCAATTTTCACGGGTGACTTGTACTTTTTAAAATTAAAAAATTGGCTTATTTTTCACGGGAAACCTGCCATTTTCAAATTCCAAAAAGAATTTCAGCAAGTCTTCATGTTTCCCTGAGATTGATCTATTTTACGGGTGACTTGCCATTTTTCAAATTCTAAAAAGAATTTCAACAAGCCTCTATATTTTCCTGAAATTTGTCTATTTTCACGGGCGACCTGCCTCTTTTCAAATTCCAAAAAGAATTTCAGCAAGCATCCATGCTCCCCTAAAATTGGTCTATTTTCATGGGTGACCTGCTCATTTTGAAATTAAAAAAATTGGCTTATTTTCACGGTTGACTTATCCTTTTCAAATTTCAAATATTAAGATCCACATCAGATCCTTCTAAAATTGAAAAACATACTCTCCAAGGGTAAACTCTTAAAACTAGCACCTTGTCTTATGACCTTTGTTGTCCACACCCTATGGATGATATTTCTTTTTCATTTATCAATTCTATTCACCTGTGCAAATTTCACTGCCTAAAAAATTTCAAAATTGAGTTTAAACCATATGCAATGCATGCCTTTCGAAATATAGGCCCCTCTTTTCTTCATAATCTCTTTTTTTATTGCCGAGGGTTATAATTTTTAAGGTGGTCTCCCTTATCAGCTCACCCTCCTAGTTTACTCGAGCAAGTTCATGCAAGTTACTTTCAAATCTTGATTGTCAAGCTGCCTTTGTATCCTTCTTCTTTTGTGAGTATTTAGGCCATGACAAATGCTATCATATTTTTCCTAATTGGGAATGAATTAAAACTCTTTGTCTTATGACAACGTTGTTTTTCGTGTGCTTTTAACAATTACTTTGGTTTTTTAGGGTGTTTCCCTAATAAAGATTTCACAAGATTTACTTTGTCTTTTTGAAAACTTGAGATTTTTCAATGACATGTCAAATAACAACGTTCATGCATCTCTCATGATTTATATTACTATTTGAAGAAAGATATTTCATCTTGGTGATTGGTTTAGGAGATGGCCTATTTTGCTTTGGGTTAAAAAAAGATCAAATTCTTGTTTGAAGTCTTGTGTTTGGATTTTCTCAACATGAACAAAGACGAATACCTTTTCACTTCATCATGATTCTTATAAATGGTTCCTTACATTTTAAGTGTGTTTTCCCACTTACTTGATTAGAATAGACTTTTCAAGGCATGTAATGAAGGCTGAGTTTCATGGCTACCAAAGAAAAGGAGTTCATAGGCTCAAATGGTATTTGAGGGTTTTTATGGGTTTAGGATCACTTTCACTCATTTATGCCTTTTCATCATCTTTTGTTATTTTTCTAGGATATGTTATGCTATCAAATACCTTTTCTTTGAGACAATGGATTTTTCCAGGTTTTTCTTTTCACTTTAAACCTTTGATCGAACACCTAATCGACTTTTCTTTCTTGAAATTTATTTATTTGCTCATATCAAGATACCAACGCCCTTTTTCTATTTTATTTATAAGTTCCTCAACGATTTTCCTTTTTTTTGGTCGTCGAAGCTGCATGAGAAGCTTTTGCTTGTTTTTTAGATACTTGTGTGTCTTTTCAAGATTTGTCATTTAGCAAAGCCCCTTTTTTTTTGTTGGGCTTGCTAGGTTATCCTACTCTGCGGCCTCAATCAAGATCTTGTGAATTATGTTCACATGTATTCTACCTTTTTTGAGTTCTCTGACCACTTTCTCATCGTTAGTGGACATTCTCAAATACCTTCATTCTCATCATTTTTTAATATTTGTCCCTAATATGGGGTGTGATCCTAGTCAGGGTTATTTTATAAAGGAAAAAATTCACTTCAGCTTAAATTGGAACTGCAGGGGGCATATTCATCTCTAGGGGATATCAAAAATAACATTTTCTCATTTCAGGCAAGATTGGCTAGGACTAATAAATTTTGACCTCATCACCGTAGCGATTTGCACAAATTTGTTTTGCGAGTTCATGACTCATGAAAACTTCATCATCTTTGTTTCATATAGCTTTTGCAAAACAAACTTTGATAGTTGGGTCATCCATTTAGGTTTTTAGATATTTAGGCATCTCCTAAAGATTTGCTAGGTGTGAATCGTTGCTCTTGACAGATCATTGATTTTTCTTAAAATCATTAGCCAAAGTCAAATCTTGAAAACCTTGTTTAAGAGAAAATGATATTTGAAAAAGGGTTTTTTTTTAGCCTTTTGAGATCATTTGCAAAATAAAAAAGATGTAATGAGAATAAATAATTGAACTTTATTGATTTAAAGAAGATGAGTACATTACGCATGATATTTCTTTATAGAATTAGAGTTCACCAACCTAGAAAAGTCGTCTTCATTCATTCTCGTCAATAACTGAGCTCCCTCAGAGAACACTTTCTTCACTATATATGGACCTTTATGGTTGGGTGCCCACTTATTTTGATCTTTATTGGGTGGAGGTGAGATCTTTCTCAGCACTAGATCTCCTTTGTGAAATAACATGGGTCTGACTTTCTTGTCATATGCTTTAGCCATTTTCTGTTGAAATAACTGGTGATGAAAAATTATAGCTAACCTTTTTTTATTGATCAGATTTAATTGCTCGTATCTCATCTTAACCCAATCAGCTTCCTCAAGTTTTTATTCCAATAATACCCTTAAAGATGAGATTTTTGCTTCTAGCGGCATTACTACTTCTATCCCGTAAACCAAGGAATAAGGTGTAGCTACTGTAGACATTCTTATTGCGGTGTGATATGTATGTAAAGCAAAAGGGAGCATTTCATGCTAGTTCTTGTACATAACTACCATTTTTTGCATAATCTTCTTGATATTCTTATTGACAGCTTCTACAACACTATTCATCTTTGGTCTAAATTGAGATGAATTTGAGTGCTTGATTTTCCATTTTGTGTAAAGTTGTACTATCATCCTTCCATTGAAGTTCTTAACATTATCAGTCACTATCTTTTCAGGTACTCCATATCAATAGATTAAATCTCATTCGATGAATCTCTACACTACCTTCTAGGTTACATGATCATATGAACTAGTTTCCACCCATTTTGTGAAGTAGTCAATAGCCACTAGGATAAACCGATGTTTGTTGCTGGCTTTTGGATCGACAGGCCCAATTACATTAATTCTTCACATTGCAAATGGCCATGAAGATGTCAAATTGAATAGAGGAGTTGGAGGCGCATTTATCTTATCACTATACACTTGACATTTGTGGCTTTTTTTGACATATTCTATATAATCCCTTTCCATGTTCATCCATAAATACCCTGACCTCTGTATTTGCCTATCCATCATATGTCTACTAGCATGAGTTGCACAAATCCCTTCGTGAACTTTCTGAAGTGCTTTTTTTTTTTGCTTCTATCCCATCTAAACATCTCAACAAAGTTTCATTGGATGACTTTTTGTATAACACTTTTGCATCTAGGTAATAGTCCATGTATAATCTTTGCAGGGTTTCATATATGTATTGGATGCCCCTAAGGGATACTTCTAGTGTTGGATAAACTGTTTGATATTACAATACCATAAATTTCCATCCACTTCTCCTTCGACTAAGCAGTATTGAGCCAAAGAATTTTTTACTTCAATACCTATAGGTTGCACTTTGTTCCCATAATCAATTTTAGCCATGAAAGCTAAAATGGCCAAAACATTAGTAAATTGGTTTTTGTCTCTCCCTATATGAGTGAATTTTATCTCATTAAATTCTTTTGCTAGTTTCTATAGATATTTTTGATATGGCCTCAGCTTCTCATCTTTTGTTTGTAATTCAACTTTCATTTGGCAGATTATAAGCATTGAGTCTCCATAGACATCAAGTTTCTCTATCTTTATTTCTAATGCAACTTCTAATCTGAGGGTGCAAGCTTTATACTTAGTAGTGTTATTGGTGCACTCAAACTATAGCTTGATCAAAACAAGGTATTACTTTCTGTTAGGAGAAATTATCACTACTCCTACCTTATTGCCACTATATTTACTACTTCATCAAAATACATTGTTCACCAGTCTAGTTCTTTTTTTTTACCACCAACACATCTTCATCTGGGAAATCAAAATTCAAAGGCTTATAATCTTTAATTTTATTGTTTACCAAATGATCAGCGATAACACTTCATTTCATAACTTTTCTTGTCATTTACACTATATCATATTCAGCCAACAACACCTGTCATCTTGCTTTTTTCCTTGATAAATAAGGCTTTTCAAAGATATGTATGAGAGGATCTAGTTTTGAAATTAGCCATGTATTGTAATACAACATGTATTGTTGAAAATCATTTTGTAGCCTATTCAAGTGCATAATAAAGCTTCTTTACCATTGTGTATCTAGACTCATAATTTGTGAACTTCTTACTCAGATAATAGATCTTTAGACTCATTATGTTGCCCAAGTACACATTTTATTGCCTTTTCAGTTATTGTTAGATATAGAATCAATGGTTTGCCAGGAATATGAGGCACAACAAAAGTGAACTTTGCAAATACTGCTTGATTTTATTGAAACTTTCTTGGCGTTCCTCGTTCCATACCCCAAGAGTTTTCTTTCAAATGACTCGGAAGATTGGCTCATAAGTTAGTGTCATTTGAGATATAAACTAAGCAATGTAATTCAAACAACCTAAGAACCCTCTTATTTTTTTTTTGCTTTAAGAGTAGACATGGCCTGAATTGCTTTTCTTTTATTAGGTCAACTTCAATACCTTGGCTACTCACCATAAATCACAGCAGCTTTCCAGATTTTACCCTGAATGAGAATTTTGACAGTTTAGTTTCAACTGATATCTTATCAACCTTTGAAACAACTTTCTCAGATTCTGAAAATAGTTTTTTCTCTCTCTAGATTTAGCAATCATATTATCCACGTACACTTCAATTTCTTTATACATCATGTTATGGAATAGAGTTACCATTGCTTTTTGATAAGTGGCCTTAACATTTTTCAGTTTGAATGGCATCACCTTGTAACAAAAGGTTCCCCAAGAAGTAATGAAGGTTGTCTTCTCTTTATCTTCATTGACCATTTTGATATGGTTTGATCCAAAAAAAACAATCCATGAAGGAGTATGTTAAGCTTTGCGTCATATTATCAATTAAGACATCGATGTGTGGCAAATGGAAGTCATTTTTTAGGCTTGCTTTATTTAAATCTCTAGAGTCTACACATACTATTATTTTATCGCCTTTCTTGGAAACTATTACTATATTAAATACCCATTGTGGGTACCTAACCACTTCCAAAAAATCAGCATCCTATTACTTTTTTATCTTGGTTTTCACCTTGAGCACCATATCCGAATGGGTTCTTCATAATTTTTGCTTCACAAGTATACTTCCTTCATTTAATGACACCTTATAAACTACAATGTTAGAATCTAAACCAGACATATTTGCGTAGGACTAAGCAAACACATCAATATACCCACGTAGCAGTGAGATCAAGTTTTCCCTTTCACTAGCAGTGATTAGAGTCTTTATTTTCAATTCTCTTTCATCCTGCCATCTACTGACATTAATTGTCTTTAATCCTTTTTTTGTCGGTTTCAAAGCTTGCTTTGATTACTTTACTAACCTAGCAAATTATTTTACGTCATCCTATTCTCATTCATTTTCTTCCATTGCAATTGTCTACTCATTAAAATTTGGTCATTATTTCTTAGTGTAATGTACTCATGATTTTGTGGACGATCCACTTTTAGATTTTCTAAATGCAGAAGGTGTTTCAGTGTAAATGTGTATTTTGCAAAGATAAAGAGACAAATTTTTTTATGAAAATGCATGATTTCATTGATAAAAGGGAAAGGCTTAACTATAACAAAAACCATATATTGATATCTTGAGCCAAGATTGCCAACTTAGTATGAAAGTAAAGACAAAAACATGGACAAACACAGAAAGCACAAAAAGCACACAAGAACAACATTATCATTGACTTTTTTAAGACTATAAGAGCTTCTTAGATCACCCAATTTTGAAACGTTTCACCATTTGTCAGTTTTCACATAAAGGTCTTTGCAGACGTTTCTTCCATGGTGTGGACAGTTAGTTGTTGTAACAACTCTTTCCTTTCCACAACCTTTCCTTTTTCACTGCAGCTCTTGACCTTACTATCACCTTATTCCAATGTGTTGATGCCCATAACAGCCAAGCCTTGGGAAGGGACATCTGTCATATCTTCAAAGTGCATTACATAAGCAGTCTTGGGGAATGATACCTGGATCAAGGGGATGATAATCTCTTCCTCTTCCGATTCCCTTCTTTTCAGCCCACCCATCTTTTTTCTCATTTGATATCAGCATCTCTTTTATAGTCTCTCTTTTCAGGCTTAAAGTTGAGCCCAAATCTTTAATTTATAGTCTTCAACTTTATCAGACTTATACTCTCAGGATTCCCAGAGATAAGATCATATTGAAAAAAAAGTCTATGCTTTAAGAAATATTTGGCCGCCATTCTTATGACTTTAGAAATCATCGGTTTTCTCAATACCATGTTTTCTAGCACCCATTTTGTATTAACAATAAAGCATAAAGATTTTTATCTTTGATCCCTTCAACTTCTATCTAGGGAACAACCATATTATGCACAATTCCCAAGGTCTTTTTGGCCTTAATTGTTACCAATATTTCATTCATAAGATACTTCAAACATTGATGTAAGGATGATGCCACGACACTAGCAGGATGTATCCAATACCTTTATAATAACATGATGTATGATAGGTGGATGTCCATAACTTGCAAGGTTACTAAAAATACTTGCAGGGCAATAAACAATTCTATTTCAATGGTCCCCACCACTTGCCTTGGGGAACCATCATAAGCCATAGTTGTCATGGTGCTTGGTAGCATATGCGTCGAATCAACTAGCATTTCATCCAGCACATGCTATGAGAGTACATTTAAAGTTGAACCGTCATCCACCAATACTTTGTTAATTGTGCAATCTTTGCACCTCACAGTGATGTATAGAGGTTTATTATGACCCGTTTCTCCAACATCATGCTCGTATTCAATGAAGTATAAGTAATTTATAAGATGGATTCTTCTAACCAGATGCTTCATAGTCTTTTGGAGCATGTCTTGGGGCACATATACCTCACTCAATACTTTTTATAATGCATTGTGGTGTGGCTTGGAACTCTGGATAAGAGAAATTATGGATATCTTGACAAAGGTTTTCTTCGGTTGCTCTACCATACTATACTCATTGTGCTTCATCAGCTTTAAGAATTCACTAGCTTCTTCATCACTTGCAGGTTTGTTTATTTCCATCTATTTGATGACATCTAGAACCTCTTTGCATTTGGATTTTCATTACCTTTCTAGTTCTTCAAGTGTAAAACACATTCTACTTTGAGTTAATCTATTAATCTCGTTCTGAAACACAAAAGCAGGATCCTCAATATTATGAGAATTTTTATAGTTATGAGGCAATGCATTATACTTCCTATTATAGGCAATGATAGGCCTTATTAGGATGAGTTTTGATGCACCACTCTTGGTATGTTGAAGTCTACACATCTCTATTTTCTTCCTTGAAACTTATCATGTCTACGACATCATTATTTTCCTCATTCTCTATTTATAACAAACCACAAGTTATCATTTGTATCACTTTCTGGTGAAACTCTTCACATTCATTGATGTCATGTCTTATTGTTTTATGGCAAAAACTATCACTCTTTCTTGAACCTAATTTATTTTTTGTTGGCAAACACTCGGCTTACACTAACATGTCATATAACCTATTTGTAATTACCCTTAAAACCTTCTCTTTCTTTCTTCCAAACTCTACAACATTTACTCCCCCACTACTAGAAGCATGATTAGGTAGAAGGTTGGAATTGATGTTAAGGGTATCTTCAAAGGTTATACATTCTGCTTTGAATAATTGCAAGAGCTTCCTCTTGAATGATGAGCAAGTATCAATACTATGGCCAAGGTTTCTGGCATGGTACTCATATGTGAGGTGAGATTTTTGGTATGGTTGTGTGGCCCCTTTTCCACTTCAAAGGTCATACATCCTACTTAGTAGTTTTGCATATATTTCTCCTAAGGGCATAAGTAGAGGTGAGATTTTTTATTGGTTACTTTGGTAGGCTCTTCTTAGATTGTTTTTGGCTTGGTTTTCTAATGGGTTAGTGGGCTGGTTTACCAGAAGAGACTTAGCAAAGTTAATACTAGATATTTAGGAAAACACGGTTTAGTAACTTTAGCTTTGGTAGCTTTGGCTTTGGTAATTCCTCTTACCTTTATACCCTATTTTCATATTGCTCACTTCAACATCCTTTTTCCTTCCAGTAAACCTTTTTTTCTCGGTAGGTTCTGATATTCTACCAGCTTTTATCCCTTATTCTATTTTCTCAGCAATAACAACATCATAAAAATATTGGGCGCAACTACCCATAAGATGTTCATAATATGAGGACTTGAAAGTATTGGCGAATAAAGTCACCATCCCTTTCTCCAATAAAGATGGTTGTATATGAATTGGCTTGTTGTTCCACCTATAAGCGTACTCCCTTACAATTTTCTTGTTTCTCTTCTCCACGACCATTAAGCTCGTTCGGTTCAGAGAAATGTCAATATTGAACTTGTATTGTTTTAAGAAAATATCAGCAAAATCACTCCATTTCTTGACCCTTGTGTTATCCAAGGTCATGTACCAACTTAATGCAGAACCGATCAAGCTGTCTTCGAAGAAATGGATGAGAAACTTCTCATCGCGTATGACTTTTGTTATTTTGTTGTAGTACGACCTCAAGTGCATATTAGGGCATTTCATTGTCACATACTTGACAAATTCTGACACCCTAAACTTCTTAGGCACCACTATATCTGACACTAAGCATATCTTAGTTGCTTTAACTAGTTTATAGACGTAAAATCCCTTAACAAACCTTATTTTTTCCTTTCAAACAACTCACTTATCTTGTTTGCAATGATCAAAGGATTCAACCTCGTGGGATCCCTTCATTGTTAGATCTATTATGGCCAACAATTAAGCAAGCGTAATCAGGCGAGTCATCAAAATGCTCATTGTTCTTTGTGGTCTAGTAATAGGTTTTGCTCACAAGTTTTGTGAATCAAGGATAACCAAAGTTGTTGGTGGTGGTAACATGGTTGGCTACTGACTGGATGTCCCTTTCCCAGACTGCGCTCGCAGGAGTCGCTCAAGTAAGCTAGCCATTTAAGCTATAATATTCTTAACATCTTCCAGCTTTTTTTGGTAGTGGGCCTCAATATGAGCCCTCTCTTCGTTTTCCATCCTTCTTGGGAAGCTTAATATTATAGACTCTGGTTGGGGGGCTATATTTTGAATACCTACCATGCACATTCCATAATTCATAAATTCATATGGATGCATGATTCTGCGTGATGATGTATGTTGGATATGGATTAACTATACCCCAGGCTGATATATGGCCACCATTCCTGTATAAACATGTAGGGTTTTGATCCTTTCGTAGCTGTTGAGACAATTTAATCTAAGCCAATGTTTAATAAAAATACACTCATCACAAAGAGATATTGCTAAAAAGGTTCGGTTTAAGCCCTTTTCATTAATACTTGATGGAAACTTTTATATTTGAAAGCTAGTTCATTCATCATCATCATTTATAGGGAAAAAGGATAAACCTTTTATTTTATATGTCCCTAAGAAAAGCATTGGTTCTTGATATCAATGGACATCACTTCCAACCTGCTAGGCATTGTGGCAGATTCTTTAGGCATAATCATAGGCTCGGTCAATCTACTCATCCATGTTTCTCATATTGTCCAGGAGTAATTTGTTGTTCCTATTTAGTTCATTGTTGTTGGTGTCAATCATCTAGTTATGGAATTTGAGCATTCCGTTATTTTCTTTCAAATGTTTTGTCTTGACCTTTTTTTTGTCGAGCTTCTTCTCTAGCAGGTTGATCTCATTTTTTTTTTATCCAAATCAATTTTGAAAACCCCAACGACTTTTCCTTTAGCTTTTTCTTCAGCTAACTCACTTTCCAGCATCACATGCTTCTTGTATAGCCTTTCATACTACTCAATTTAGCTTTATAACTCAACTTAGGTCCCTAAAGACATTTCATCCTTTTCTTGGCAATCGTTGAAATTGGATTTCAAAGCCTCTAGCTCAATACTGGTTTGCATCCAATGTGTTCCCAATTCTCTTCACTCTTTCTCAGCTCAGTTTCTAGCCACCTTTTCTTCTTTCAGTTGTTTCTCTAAGGATATGATTTTTGTGTCCTTTTCCTCTAATTGTTGCTTTACAAACTTTCTCAATTTCTCTTCAGTAATGAGTTGCTCCTCGAGGAATATCCCGAGGGCTTTACTAGTGCCCACCACTATTTGAAACTTTTCTAGTTGTTCTCTCAACTCTTCCTCATTGCTAATCCTCTTTCTTTTAAATGGTTAAATAGCTTGTGAAGTCTTGAATTCAAATCCAAGAGTTATAAGGATGGTGATTAGTGATATATTTCTTCACTTTGGATACTTTTCACTAGTAACTGGATCTCTCAAACCATCTGATTCCTTGTTGACCAGTACCAGAAGCTCCTAGCTTGCTTGATGTTCTCCGATCCTTCCAAAACAAATTAGTCCTTAAATAACCTGAAAAATTAGGATAACCTGGCCATCCTTGGCACATTTTGTATGCCTCCAACTTGCCTTACAACCAAAGTGGGTGCGTAATTGACATATCCAGTCACTCCAATCAAAGATACCCATCGTCTTTGCCCACAACTTATCAAGCAATTTGTTGCTCTCATCTATGAAGCTTTCCACTTCACTTCTCTTTGCGGGATTCCTTGCAATTTTACTTTCTAGTTTTCCCCGCTCAGGTCTTTCCACTCCTTTTATTTAACTATCTCCAATGGTCTTTGATTAAACTACCAGAATTTGTTAAATATCGGCTTCTTAGTTTCAATATGGCTAATTAGTCATATGCACAACAACTATTCACAAGATCTTATTAATCCTTTGCCAACCCTCTTACAATGGTTAAGTATTAAGATAGTTTATGCTAGTATTGCTACAGTGAGATTTATCTATGTGTTTTCATATGCAATAAAAGCTGCATCTGCCTCTAAACTGATTATTTTAGTGAGGTTTGGACGTAACATCAACATGAAGATTCCTAAAGCAAGTATTTTGCCTTTTTCTTCAACAAATCTAATAGTCATTCTTCCTCTTTTCAAATACCAATATTTGGAACTTTGGTTATTGAAAGGTGGACAAATAATTAGCTTGCTAAATATATAAATTATAGACATGAAAAGGCTAAATGGAGTTCAAATTTTAAATTTTCAATAAAAGTTATTGGGTTGTATCCTTGTAATTAGTATAAGTTGAAAGGAAGTCAATAAGAAATTGTTAAAGCCCAAATAAACATGTGTAATGACGTACAATCGTGTAATATCTTAATTAACAGATGAAGCAAACTCATAATCGAAAGAAATGCACATCTTGCATGTAAAGCAAATGCTTTTGTTTGTGCAGATCATACTCGAATTATATATATATAAAAAAGAGACCACGTTTGTTAGCAACAAAAAGGATAGACCGTGTTCTATGGTATAAGTCTTCTTCTTAACAGTAAATTCAATCAAATATATAATCATTTTTTAAAGAAATTGTTTTCTTTCTAAATAGAAATGAATTACAGGAATATTGTCATTACTAATCAACTTAAAAAACAAACCTGCTCGAAACTGAATCTTAGGTTGACGAATCATAGGATCTAATACAATTCATGCAAGGGTTTAAAGGTTTTTACCCTCCAGATTTGTACAAGTTGGTATCAAAATAAAACTCTTAAATCAGGTTTTGTCTAACTTTATTTTAGTTTCCACATTAATTTTGTAGCAGATTGTAATTATCTCATGAAGAGTTGTGATTAGAACTCTTAGTTGTTCGGTTATATTCCATGTCTATCACTTACAATGTTTATCTCTTATTCTTTAGGAGATAAACCTGTACAAGGGACTATAAAGAAGCCATGCGTTCTTGTATTCAAAGTATGAATGAAAAATGTAAAATAGATTACTCAATTCTTTATGGTATTAGAGTAGGTTTTCTAAATCCCTGCAAACCCACTGAATCAAATTACCCCTCAATACAATGACTACCGAATCATCCTCTTCTATTATACATGTCCAAACTGAAAACTTAGGTTTCAATGTTGGCATAATCCTCACCGAAACAAATTATGACACCTGGTCCCAAATCATCGAAATGCAAATTGCAAGTCGTGAGAAACTCGATTATATTATTGGTGACTCACCTTAACCTAATACAAAAGACCCTTCTTACTCCAAGTGGTATGTTGAAAATAAAAAAATTAAACGCTGGTTACTCATATCAATGACCTCAGAGATTATGAAGAGGTATCTTTGCCTACGTACTACTCGTGAAATTTGGAGTGCTCTTGCTAAAGCATTCTATGATGGATCGGATGAAACACAAATCTTCGCTCTCAATCAGCATGCCTTCTCCATTCGTCAATCTGGTCGTTCTCTTCCTACATATTATGGTGAGCTAATTGAAATAATTCAAGAACTTGATTATCATGACAAAGTAAAAATGAGGGACCCTGAAGATATTATTATGTATAAAGTAGCAGTTGAAAAATTAATGATACATATCTTCTTAAATGGCCTTAATGCTGAATTTGAGCAAGTACGAGGAAGAATACTTCGCATGGATCCAATTCTGGATCTTAAATGCACATATGCATATATTCATCGTGAAGCAAATCATCGAACCCTTCTAACTAGTGACCTGACTACTTTTGATTCTGTGGCCATGTTAGCTCGCCGAAACACACCACCTGTCCGACAAACTTACTCTGGTTCCATGGCGACATCTCGTAGTTTTGATATTGGAAACAAACAGTATGGCTCATCTAGATACTGTACTCATTGTGGAAACACTGGACACACTAAAAGCCGCTGCTATGACCTGATTGGATATCCTGAATGGTGGGATCCTTCCAAGGCTCCAAAACGTAAAGGCAAGACTCTACCTGCAACACCATCTATTTCCACCGCCATAGCTGAAATGTCTTCACCCAATACTAATGCTACTGCATTACACATCTCCTTAGAATCACCAGGTAAGTCATTTGATAAACCTACACCTATTGGATCTTGTGTATGGATTATTGATTCTAGATCAACAAATCATATGTCCTTTGATACTACCGTATCTGTCTCTAAATTGAAACCATCTGAAAAATAAGTTGTATCTACAACTAATGGAATTGAAGTCACAGTTGTTGGAAAAGGTTCATTTTCTTTAAATAAACTAAATTTAGACTTTGTTCTTATATTTCTTTCCTTTAATTTTAATTTGATATATGTCTCACAAATTACAACTTCTTTGAATTGTGTCGTGATTTTTTGGCCTGACCAATGTGTTTTCAAGGACATCAAGACAAGGAAGATGATTGGTTGTGGTAATAAAAGGGGAAGCTCTATTATCTTGATCTCACATCATCTAGCTCAAATGCATTGGCTCAATCATTATCAGTTACCAGTTCAACATCTACTTCTAATATTTGGTTGTGGCACAAGCGATTTGGACATGTTTCATTTGGATATTTAAAATATTTGTTTCCTGAATTATTTTTAAACGCATCTCCACCATTATTTAAATGTGAAACCTGTGATTGACAAAGAGCCACCGTGTTCCTTTTCCACCAAGTTTGAATAAAAGTCATTTGCCATTTACACTTATACACTCTGATGTTTGGGGGCCTGCAAAAGTTCCAACTTTGAATGGATCACGTTGGTTTGTCTCCTTTATTGATGATAATAGTCGGATAACTTGGGTATGTTTGATGAAACAAAGCAGGTTGTGTGCTCACTCTTTAAATAATTTTATTCAATGGTTGCTACTCAGTATAAAACAGCAATTCAGGTCATTTGCATTGATAATGGTGGGGAGTTTGTCAATCATGAGATGCAGTAATTTTTACATGGTCAGGGCATAATCCATTAAACTACATGCCCCTATTCCCCTCAACAGAATGGGGTTGCAGAAAGAAAAAACAGACATCTCCTGAAAATGGTTCGAGCCACACTATTTGAAGCCAATATACCCCTTGATTATGGGGGCGAATCACTTACAACTGCATCGTATACAATAAACCGTATTCCATCCCACAACTTAGACTTCCATACACCACTTGAAACATTAAACCAAAGTTTGTCCTCACCACTCACACCAAACCTGCCCCCAAAAGTCTTTGGTTATACTACCTTTATGCACATACCAAAACATACCCGCCATAAACTTCAACCATGTGCTCGCCGATGTGTCTTTGTTGGTTATGGTCTCCATCAGAAAGGGTATCGGTGTTTCCATCTACCAACTCAAAAATTGTATGTCACAATGGATGTACAATTCCATGAACACCAGATGTATTTTCCTGCAACAACAACCACAAATCAGGGGGAGGGAAGTCTTGACTTACAGTCTCTTAACCATCAAACTAAGAACATATGTCACACTTTAATTGAACTTGAACCACTCGAACAGGAACCAGCAGAACCAGAACACATGGATGCAACAACTGAGCCAACAACACTTGAGCTTCGACTGCCAACAACACTTGAGCTTCAATCATGTGATCATCCTAATATAGTTGAACCAAATGTATCACAACAAAAATTATCTCCACTTGATGCTTCCATTCCTCATGAGTCACCATCAATTGATGAATATCAGGTACATCCTAAACCTCCACTCCGAATACTTCCTAATTGTATCACAAGAGGAGTTCGTAGAGTTAGTTATGAACTTGTTTGTACTTTTACCTCTAAATACCCACTAAATAATTATGTATCTTACCATAGGCTATCAAAGGCATGTGAATCATTTGCAAATCAATTGTCTACTGTACATGTTCCTAACAGTGTGCAGGAAGCTATAAAGGATCCTAGGTGGAAAAATGCAATGAACGAAGAAATGAAATCTCTCTAAAGAAATGCAACATGGGACGTTATTGACTTACCTGCTGGAAAGAAACCTATGGGATGTCAATGGATTTTTACAGTCAAATACAAAGCTGATGGTGGAATTGAGAGATTTAAAGCACAACTTATGGCCAAGGGATACAGTCAAACATACGGGATTGATTATGCAGAAACTTTTGCACCAATGGCTAAAATAAACATAGTCCGTATTCATTAGCTGCAAATTTTGATTGGCCACTGTCATAACCTAATTTTGGCCCTTTGGCTTTTAATTTAATTTTTACAGGGTTTTAAAATGAAAAATTCAAAGATCTGAGATTTATTTCGATGAAAAGTATGATTTGTCAACTTCCATGAAAATTAAGGACTACAATATGCTTTTGTCATTCTATCTTTATCTTCAAGATAATCCCTATCTTCAAGATAATCTTTATCTTCGAGATAAT
>Ga0307507_10004784_pt1 | contig 23366 bp, 9 predicted proteins | sample 7_EM_MG_FD_207223 | JGI IMG/M metagenome (GOLD analysis project Ga0307507, IMG submission 207223) | Populus trichocarpa ectomycorrhiza microbial communities from riparian zone in the Pacific Northwest, United States - 7_EM | ecosystem: Host-associated > Plants > Roots > Unclassified | place...
TAAGCGTTGCAAGCGTAGTATGCGTGGTAGTCATACGATTTATATGGTGAGATCACCTAAATTCAATGCTGTGTGTGCGGGGCTCGCTTAATTTGATTTTCGCAATACTTTCGCAAAGGGTAGTATTTAATGATCCGAACTTTGCCCAAACAGAGCTGGTTGCTGCTACTGCGATTACGCTCGCACAGAATTGTTAATAAGGATGGAAGGACACCTTGCACAATGTACGATGATTCCGAAGGGCATCAGCTTTCCTCAGCCGCCAAGAGACTTTCGTCTTTGCAGCTACTGCGGCCGCGTTTTCCTTGCTGAGTGCATCGATGAGCATCGGAGGTCATGCAGGCAAGTCTATTACTACTGTGAGAATTGCAAAACATCGCGTATACCCGCGGCGGGCCGTAAGGGGCATCTTCTCAATTGTCTGAAGAAGAAATGCTCCTGGTGCAACGTGATATTGCTCCGAGTGGACATGGACGTGCATCGGAATACCTGTTCTTTTATGGCTTGTTCCCGACAGCGTGGCTAATAAACCGTCGATTGGATTAATAAGGCTTTGATTGATTGATTGGATTATTAATTAAAGCCGTCAGATTGGACGGATTATTAAGATTGGATTGCAAACGATCGCAATCCAACGGTTAGATTAAACTCGCGATTCTTGGCATGGTGTTAAGGCTTAGGTTGAGGCTCGGCGCCAGATTGTCAATCACTTACCCAAATCTAGAGCCTAGATCTTAATTTACAATCCTTGGCATAGTGTCGCAATTAATATATATTATAAAATCAGCTATAATAGAAAATAAGAAGCCAAATATTACCATACTACCTAGTAGAACAAGTAATAAAATATAGCGAATCTGATACCCAATTAAGCCCCAGGAACTCCCATTCTTAACCACTTCCTTAAGCACTCTTCTTCCTTAATTAAAGCAGCTTAAAAGCAATTGTGATTGGGTGTAACTATTCTACCTGTATCACTAAATATCCTTTTGCATTTAGTACTTATTCTAGGGCAACTATAAAGCTCTAAAGCCAATTTGTAAAGGATAGGGTACTACTTACAATAATCTACCTACCACTTAATAGGATTTAGAATCTTTTCCTTAGGAGGGGAGGCATAGTATCTGTTAAATTTATCCTTAACTGCTTGCTTGGTGTTAGTAAGGTGTAGAAAATAATTAAAATCTGATACCTTTTCTTCCTTAGAGACCTTATTAAGTTTAGGTGATTAGTATAGCGATTTAGATGCGGCGGCGTGCTCCTCTGTGACAACAGCAATTTAATGCTGCTGTATATATTCTACCCAGTAGCCCTTTACTACCTTCTTACAGTTATTAATCTAGGCCTTATTACTTACCCACTTCTCTTTAAAGTAGTTAAACTTAAGGCCAGGATAAAGCATAACAGTAGTGTAATAAGTAGGTGTAAGATTAGTGCGCTTATAGTAAGCTCTTATCTTAAGATAGCTGAAGTTAACAGCTATTTCGCATTAAGGAGTTAGTAATTAGAGCTTTAATAAGTTAGTAGGCTTTCTACCTGTTTTAAAATAGCTATCTAGCTTATTCTGTAGCTCCTATATAGTAGATTATAGGTGCTCTAGAATATAATCTATTATAGGAAGCACCTTCTATAAGGCGCCGTGCGTTCTATCCTAGGCGTTACCTTTAATTTGCTTTGTTATTTGCTATATAGAAAGCAGAAGCTTATAGAACTGTTCTAGTTTAGCCTAGTCCTTATTTAAAAGGCGATCTCGCAATAGAGCTGCATAGCGTCCGTAGGTAAGGTTAATGGCGTTGCGAAGTGGTAGTACTATAAGAAAATATTAGTTGTTATTTTGTAAATGGTATCTAGTGTAAAATATATATAATTTTAGTGTAAAATATACCAAAAGCATATAAAATCTATACCGAGTAGCATTTTGATGATAACTGCATACTTAGTAAAAGTTTTACTTACTAATATCTACTTGCAAGAACGTTAAGTTCCACTTTACTCTACCGTCACTTAGCACTATATAAGCCGTAAATAGCTAATCTGGCTTTAGTTTAGTAAATAGGCAAAATCTTTAAAGCTCTTTAAAGGCCTACATACGCTTAGGCGACCCTTATAGCCACTAAATAATATTATACACCTTGCTAATTAAGCTCTTCTTCCTCTACTCCTTATACTAATCCTCCTTACTTATACTTGTAAGGCTCCTCTAAAAGAGGCTTAGCCTATTACTAAATACAATTGCCTTAGTAATAAGGTTAAGGATATAGCTAGAGCACCTAATGCGGTATTCCTTAGCGTCCTATCCGCATTAGGTTATAAGGAGGTTAATAGCTCTATTATTTAGGCTGGCATTATTACCAATAAGGAAGCTAATCTTATGGGTAATATTATATTGTTCTAATACACTAGAAAGCAGAGCTACGATATTCTCTCCAGTCTTAGAGCTATAGATTTTAGGTAAGCCAATTAGAAAAGCCTATATATGGCTAATTTTATTAACAAAGTGAGCCACCATAGAGAGGACGCCTATACTACTGCGAGAACTCTAGCTGTTAAAGCTTATATAAATCCTGCCAATTGTGTTCTATATAAGCTCAGCAACAGCTTTACAGGCGCTAATATAGTGGGCCTTAATCTAGGTATAACTACTCTTATACAAGTTAGGGCAGATACCATTTATAGTAGGATTTAAAAGCTTAATAAGGCGTTGTAGGTAGGAGCTAGTGCTCTGGCGCCTAGTAATTCCTTCTATAATAATAAACTTAGTAAATAGCCTTCGCGCCTTATCTAAATTAACTAGAGTAACTAGATTATATAAAATTATAGGAGAGGAAGTAAAGGTGGGTAAGGTAGAGGATTTACTAGAGGGAAGATTAGACCTGTTTTGGCCAATTTGGTAGTGCCTATAGAGGTGTCTAATTATATAAGTTATACCAGTAGCAGAGAATATAAAGTTATAGTAAGCTTTTTGGAAGAGGCCTGCACCTCACAATAGAATTATTAGTATTAGGGTATCTATATTAGGAGCCTAACTTATAACGCTTACAGGCCCAGCAATCACGTCCATTTTGGTTCTTAATTGGATATCCATAAGCCTATATATATAACTTTTAGGCGCGCCTACGGCGTAAAAAGAAAGGCTTATAACTAGGTAGAAGATCCTTCTAGCCAATTACTTAACGGCCATCTTTTAAGAGCAGTCTCCTACCTATTACTTCGCTAATATTAGAGTCTTCTACATCAGTATCTTTAGCAGGAGGGTCTATAATTATACAATTAGCGGTCTCCTTAATAGTAGAGACTGCAGCGGGAATGCTCTTAGGGGGAGCACTGCGAAGGGAGCTCCGTACGCCGCTAGAGCTATAAAAAGAAGACGCGTGGCTATACTGGGTGCCCGCAGAGCAGCAGAAAGTAGCTGGAACTTAAGTAATAAAGCAATCCATTATAATTAGCAAGGAGAGGAAATAAAGTAGGTAGTTTTATAAAGTAGGAATAATTTAGTAGAGAATTCTGGTAGGGACTTATTAACTCTTATGCTGAGATTCTAATTGCATTGTGGTTGCGTTCCTGTTATAACGCATATATAGTTACACATAGTCTAAACATGTAGTAAATTTTCTGGCGCTTATAATAATAATATTAAAGTAATTTCTAGGACTTAGAATAAGCAAAAATAATATAATAATAGTAAGGTATTGGTGAGAGAAAGGAGCTAATAATGGAGGGAGTTTAATATTGTTTCCTATGCACGACCCTAACTCTAATCTAGCTAATTAAATTTATAGAATTAAGGTTATATACACAGGCCTCCCCCTCTAAAAGAACTTCAAACTTTATATAAGACTTTTAGCTATCCCCCCTTCTTACCTCCCTTACCCTTAATCACCACCTTATACAGCTATTTAGATCCTATTACGCTTAGAAAATATAGTAGCATATACAAAGCACGTTTTAGGAAACTTTAGGCTAAATCTAACCCTAAATTTACGCCCTCTAAACTCACTACTATGCTAACTTTATAATAGATGCTTGTATACCTACTATAATAGCCCTACTGGAAAGGCTTTTACCTACGCCTCTCTTCCTATAGCTTCTAACGGCGTGTATTACCATTAAAATAAGTTAATTTAGGCCTTGTAGAACTACCTCTAGGTTTATCCTAAAGCTTATTTCTAATAAGACTATACCATTATCAGCTACTTCTAATACCGCTACCAATATACACCTCTACCTCCCTTATCTAACCTTAATCTGATCTAATCCGGATTAAGACGGATAACCTTACGGACGGATTGGATTAATAGGTTAATTTTTAGATTAGCGATCCGTCAACTGATTGATTACGGATTGGACGCTTAATTAGCCACGCTGGTTCCCGATGCCGTAAGAAGAAAATGACCATGGCAGAGTTCGCAGCTCATCAAAAAATCTGCATGCCTTTGATCAGGTGCACACAATGCGGCGAGACAAACCCGTCCAGCATGAAGGATCATCTCGAAACTTGTAATTATCGGAGATGCATACTTTGCGGTATCGACCGGATATCCGTGCACCGATCATAGGAAATGAATAAGGACTCTGTCTATTGAAATGTGGTTCTAAGACCTCTATATATATATAAGGAAAGGAAAGAGAAGGAGGGTAGGGGGTAGTAATAGAAACAAGGAGTTAGTGACCAAGTCAGTGACCGAGTTAATGACTGACTCAATAACTAAGTCAATGGGTAGGTAGCTGAGTCGGGGCAGTAAGGACCTAATTTGGGTCGACATACCCCCCCAGCTGATTAACTGGGTGGTAATCAGCTGGATATGCCTAAATAGGAAATATCTATGGTGTTAAACTAAATAGAAACTATCTGAATTAAGAACAGTAAAAAATAAGGCTTTTAGTGCTCTTCCTTCTAGTAAGATTGCCGCCAAATACGGCATTACTTGCAATAATTTGACACCTAATATTCCTACAGAAGTATTTAATTGCTAGGGTTCCCATCTAATATAGGTAAGTAATTGTTTAATTAACTGTAGTCTTTATAAAAGGATAATAGATTATAAAGGAGTTTTAAAAGCTTGCTCGAAGCTCTTATAGGTTTAGTAATCTTATACTTCTTTATTAGCTCTTCCTTAAAGGGTTAAAGCTTTAGTATATTCTCTCTACGGCAGATTGCCATAAGATTATTAATATATACGATCCTTCTACCTTCTACAATATTAATATTTTTAATATTATTGTGGATCTTATACGTCTGCTCCTTAGGAACTGCTTTAGGACGCGTTGTTTTTTGTATTAGAGGTCCAAAAGGCCCTATTGGGGCTGGTTTTATAGTCTTGTCTAGGGTCTCGTCTAGGGTAGGATTTAGGGTAGAAGGTTCTAAGGTCTATTTTAAAGTCTATTCTAGATTTTGTTCCGGGGTAGGAGCAGCTATAGGGGTCTTATATAAGGTAGGTTCTTAGGTAGATAGGTCTAGAAGAAATTGTCTTTAAGGTTATAGGCTAATTATATTATTATTTTAAGCACTAAGTTCCTCTTAATTAGTCGCTTAATCTTAATTTTTACTAAAATCTACCTATTAACTTCCACCGATATCTTCTTAATTTTTATGTATAGTCTTATCCTCCTTATTTAATGTCTTATTAGGCTCTTCCTAATTAGAAATAGGGTCTACTAAGGCCTTACTTAAAGTCCTTGGTCGTAACTTATTATACTTAAGCGTTAATTGATTATAATAGCGCTTATGGAAGGCGAACGTCTTATAATTGTTTTTCTTATATAGTAGGTTTTTTTTATTATCCTACTATATGTTCTTATTATTAAACCTTTTTAAGCAGGCTAAATTTGTATAAAAAGCTAGTATATACGCTGTGTTAGCTAAGAAGATCTTCTTAAAACCTAATAGCGTCTAGATCGTAATCGCTGCCGTCCCTATACCCTTAATTAGATCTATACCCATTCTAGTATATATAAAGTTATTACTTAGTTAAAGCTTGTTAACGAACCTTAATTAATTGTTAATGTTGGTCACATAGGGTGACTCACCAATAACGACTACTCGAGTAGGTTATAGTGATGTTGGTTAATATACTTTTTGTTGATTAGGGGAGGGCGAGGAGCTTAAGGCTCCTCGCCACGCTAGTGCCGCGGCGACACGTGACGACACGTGACGACCACTCGTCTTATTCCTGATACTGGCAACTCTTCTTTTGTGGTTGCCATCTATATACAAGTAACAAAATTATATAAAGACACTAAGCTGAAGAGAAGAAGAAGAAGAGGGAGAAGAGAAGAGGAAGGCCGTTAGGGGTTAACGCGAATATAAAGGTGTCGCTAAGGCGCTAGTCGTAAGCGAGCTAATAGTGATTTTCTATCCCGGGGATGGAAAATCCTGATTGGCTGGCTGAAGTAAGGGTTCGCAGATTGCAGTAGAACTTAGTGGATAGTTGCGGTGGAACTCTACTCCCTTTTGACCCAACCTTTAACTCATATATATAGAGTGTTTGTGTTAACAAACGTCTCTAGAGCCTTGTTTGGGTTTGCCTTTGTTATTATATCTACCGGGTTGTCTTGGCCATTAATCTATTAAATCTTAAAGAGTTCTCGCCGTTTATAGGATTAACGAAGTGCCATAATATTAATTATAAGGCGCTTCTTCTTTGTAGTACCAAGCTTGACTAAGCACTTATAGAGGGAGTATAAGTTGGTACACACGATTATAGGGATAATGGGAAGTTTGAGTTAATCTATAATTATCTTTAGGGTAGTTCCAATTGTAATTGCTATATTAACTTTGCTAACTATTCCATATATCTCTAACGCTAGAACGCTTTAAGTAATATACTTGCTCTTAGTTAAGCTCTAATAGATAAGATTGCTATAGATTGTAAAGTTGTTTTCTCTAGTAGATTTGTTCGCGATAATAATCTTATATCCTAACTGGGAGCTAAAGTCTTTGTTATTTATAAACGATCTATTAACAAATACAAAGAGCTTAGCGGTGGGAAGATTAATAGGCACGTAGAGTAGTCCCTGATTGAGATGGTTTATTTGCTAGGAAAGACGTTTATTTAGGGCAAGAACGTCGTCCCTAGTTAGTTCCTGGTGTTAGGCGGTAATAGAGAGATTAAATAAAGCCTTAGGTTAACAGATAGAAGTAATATAAGCTCTATAAGCGCGTTGCTCTACATATCCTTACTTTAGGGAATTAATGTTAATAACGTTGATCTTCTTGCCTTAACCCTTCTGGCGCAACGCAATAGAATCCTTGTTTAGGGAGAGGATGCATCCATTAAAAAGTAATAGTATTATTAAATTAAGCTTTTCCTTTAGCTTTGCTATAAGATTTGCCTTTACTAGCTTATCCTCTTTAAGGGCTGAGAATTGGTCGTCTCCTAAGATAATTATATTATTGGTTTATATACTGACGATTCCAAACAGAGTTCCTGTGGTTATAATAAGGAAGCATAGATTAAATATAGAAGTAGTTATTAAAAGCTTCTCTTTATGGTGCTTACTGTAGGTAGCCCACTAATAAGTTCCTGCCTCTGCGATTCTATATAATGGCTTAAGCACAACTATAATAGTATTTTCGGGATATTGGTGGCGAATTTGCTCTAGAAGGTATACTAATATTAAGCGCTAAAGGTGCGTCTCTAATTAGGTATAGGCCTAAGTAATATCTTATAAATAGACCGCTATTCTATTCTTTATTAAGGAGGGAGCTAGCGTAATAATAACTTGCTAACTAGCTTGTTAAATTATAGGAGATTGCGTAAGGATTACCTCCTTGCTATTATTGTTGTAACCTTAGATAACAAGCCTTGATTTCTTAAATGGGGTATTAGTAGCTTTGCCTTTAATCTTATTAACTATTCTTAACTTAAAGATGCGAACTTTATTAAACTTAGTAGGGTTATACTTCTTAAATTTAAAGACTTCTCTTGTGATAAGGCCATCGATCTCCTGCTTATTGGATGCTTAGAAAGGAGCTCCTGGGGTTATAATACAACCTTCCTTTTAGAGCTGTTTTGCGAGTTTAAAATTAGCCTTCTCCTTAGCTATTATAAAGGCTATTAATAGCTTAACTCCATTTTTAATGGCGGTAATAAATTGCTCTTCGAAATTAATAAGATGTTGGCAATTTTATAATCCTTTTAGGCGACCTCTACCGCGTTATAGTTGCGGCGTATCTATTATAATTATACTAGAATTGTGGTTGCCTTCTGGAGCTTATTAATTATGGCTCTTTTTTAGGGCATCTTCTATGGTATTCTATAAAGGTTCAGAACTGTTATCTTTATAGTAAGGCTTAATAATAGTTAAACGGAATTAAGTGGGTCCGTAAGGTATCTAAATAGTATAAGTTTAACCATTAATTATAATAAGTTAATATAGGCCTAACTACCCTCCCTTTTTACGCCATACGTGTACCTTAGACTGGAGTGGTAGATTAAGCGTAGTTAAGGTATTTAGGCCATTTCTTATTCCTAGTGCGTTGTTGACCTAATGTGTGGCATAGAGATGTCGGACCTCCTTTATTGCCTTATAAATAGCCTTAGCTCGTTACATAACGGAGGGAGATAGTAGAGAATTGTTAGTTATTTAAGGGTAGGCGCTAAAGACTAGCAGCGTAGATATAAGTCTATCCGGGCTAGCGGAATCGTTAATAGCTTTAACAGCTATTTATAAGGTAAGTTCTTTGCTAGCGTCCTCTAGTTCCAAAGAGATAATCTCATATATATGGCGTAATGGCGTGTGATATTATTCCACTTTTCTAACGCTATTATGTGCCTTAATAGGGACTTCCTTAACCTTAATTGCTATTGCCTTTATCTATTATCAAAACTCTATAGATGAAAAGTTCTTTCCTATATTATAGACGATTTGATTAGGGGGTCCTAGGTAGATATTAATTTAGTATAATTAAAGGGTATTCTATGTGTTTCTAGCTGATATATCCTTTAAGAAGCGTGCGGCTTAGAAGGAGGTTAAGAAGTTAATAACTTAGAGTACTGGCTTGCCGCTAAGATATATAACGTTAACGATAATACAGAAGTTAAAGTTATAGTTATCTTTAAGGGTGAACTTGAATTGGCCAGGGGACTTCTGGTTTATTTAGCAGTAATAGTAGTACTTTATAAGATGCTTAATTGCCTTAACCTTAACTTTATGGCCTGCTTGCTAAAGAACCCTAAGTAATTAGTAAACGGATGGGTGGCTAAAACGATGGTGTAGTTAACGTAACTCTAACTTAGTTAAATGGCTCTAAGCAACACTCTTTTTTAGTTAATAAAGGAGCAACCAGGGGTGACCCTACTTGCGTATAACAGGCACCCAATTATCTCCCTAAATGAGTACATTCTTAAGGTTATTAAGCTTGACGCCTAATTTATCTATATCTCCAATGCAAAATAGAAATGGGGTATTTATGGGAATAATATAGAAAGTAATGCACCCTAAGGGGGTTCGGACCCTAATTGTGCTAAGAGAGATTGTAGTACCCTTACTAAAACGAATTGTGTATTAGCCTGCCGTTAAATAGTTAATCTGAATAGAGCTATTAAGCTGCTAAAGGGCTTGAACTTAAGGTTCTCCTATTATAGATACTCCTGCGGCTCTAGTGTCTGGTATAATACCATAGAAGACGTTCGCCGAGTATCTATTATTAAAGGAGAATGTAGAACTCTCCTATAGCTTATTAAAGATATCTGACTTCGTGATAGAGTGGAGCGTAGATTAGTTATTAAGAATAGTAATAGTTTGTATGCTATCTACCTCACCATACTTAGTAAAGTATTGGTTGGGTAAGTAGTCCTTAAATTCTATATCTATAAGGAGCTATTTGGCCTTATTAACCTCACCCTTAAGATCTTCTATGCCTTTATATTAAACTAGGAAGCTTTGGAAGTAGGCTATAGTAACCTTATAATTTCCAACGTTTCTTGTACTTTGGCGAAACTTATTATATACCTTTTTTTGCTTATTAAGAGAATGCCTAGTTAACTAGCAATTCGGTTTCTTATAAACGTAGCACTTCTTCTGGTAATTACTTTAAAATAAACCTCCACAAGGACCTCTACCTTTACTTTATAGTTGTTGATTGTACCCTCTGCCGTATTGCCTACCACGGCTACTATATGTTCGATTAGTCTAGTTGTGATTATATTAGTCGGCTAGGTTATCCGGGTTAATTAAAGTAGACTAAAGTTAGGCGTTGAATTGCTGTACTTCTTAAGAGCGTAGAGTAGTGCTAATAGAAGATCTTAGTTGAGTATATACTCCTTTATAAGTATTTGCAGGATTAAAGAGAGCAAGATTGTATTTTTTAACGCCTCGGTATGCGCTAATGACTTAATCGCGTAGGCTAAAATCCTCTTAATATAATTCGGATAAACCACGCTGAATTATCTAAAGTTAATTAAAGAGCTTTTAAAGATAATTAAGCTAAGGGACACCTAGGTTTGTAGTAATAATCCTTAGGAAGGTAGTCTCTCTCTATTCTAATATATACTGCTGCTTGTTCTCTTCTGTTTTAAAGTGGCATCTTGACTTATATATTATGCGGTTAAAATTATATCCTTTTCCTGCCAAATGATTATAATAGAAGGTACTAGCTCGACCCTTAAGCATAATAGAATAGGTATTATGGTATTAATCAGACTCTATTCCTACCTTCTAGTAATAGTTATAGAAGATACATAGTTTTGAATTAAGAATATTATATAATTCCCCGCTAAACTTCTTCTCCTAATCTGAATAGAGCTTCGCAAGCTCTATAAGCAATTTTAAACTACCTCCGATTTGAGATTGAGACGGAGGTGGGGTTTATATTGCAGGCTGTAGTAGGGACGTAGGTCTGGTTGGTGGAGTCCAAAGGCTGTTAAATCGCGAAGTAATGGGATCCTGTGCCTGCTCTTGTTGGGGTGTAGTATTTGATGTTAAAGTTATGGGTTAAATTGGATATAGAGGGGTTAAAGGCGGAGGTAGATTCGTCTCTAAAGGTATATTACCTAGGTTCCATTATAAGTTGAGCTTCCTTATAGTGCGTAGTTAGTGCTTAATTTCTTATAGGGTCTATTTGTGCTCTTCTTTTACATTAATAACCTGCTCCTGAATATTGTTTCTAATAGTACCCCCGTCCTTAGGGACAAATACTCCATTCTCCTAAAGGAAGTTACGGAAGTTCTATATAATATCCTTATTTACGGGGGCCTATATTTCCTTTATCCATTTAACAAAGTCCTCCTTTATATATTCCCATAGCGCGGTATCGTTGTATTTACTGTCCTTATAATGTGCTATATGGTATAATAAAAATCCATTTAAGTCTTGTTCATTAGCGTTTGCAAGGTTAATTATAGCTTTGTTCTATGTCTTTGGGTTAATATCTTCCTCATACTTCTTTGGGTAGGTTAACGCCATAGTAGGTATAGAATTAATAGGGTATTGTACGTCGAAGGTAGGTAGGATTTTCGGTTTTATAGGATCTTGTAGGTTTGCTGTTAAAAGGTAGGCAATTTGAGATGTAGTTAACGCGTTTTGGATGTTGACTTGGGACCTTAGGTTTAGTAACACTTCTAACCTAAAGTACTCGACCAAATCTTCGTAAACGTAGTTGTTCTGCGTAATAGACGCAACTTGGTATCTCCTAGTACTTAGTGACACTTCTGTTATTAGTTTTCCGCAAGTCTAAGGTAGCACAGTATCGCCGGGATCCATTCTATATGAGCGTATATAGCACCCCTGCACGAGACTGTCTCTTCTGTTTAAAAACCTAGCTGCTCTATAGTTGACTATGTATTTAACCACTGATTAGTGTTGGTTACACAGGGTGACTCACCAATAACGACTACTCGAGTAGGTTATAGTGATGTTGGTTAATATGCTTCTTGTTAATTAGGGGAGGGCGAGGAGCTTAAGGCTCCTTGCCACGCTAGTGCCGCGGCGACACGTGATGACACGTGACGACCACTCGTCTCATTCCCGACAGTTAATAATATATATAGTAGTTCTGTTGTTAAGAATCACGCTATTATATAGCTTAAAGTTAGTGCCTGCTTTATAGATACCTACTTTATATATAGTAAAGTACTATTATCTTCCTTTTAACTTCTATCTAGGTTTAGTATAGCTTTCTCTTCTAGAGCTTACTGCCTTATCTTTTTAATTTTTTGCTTAAGCCAATCTAGGGTATTAGTAATCTTTTCCTTAACCTTTTTAGCTATAGCTTTATCTAATTTCTAATTCTTTAATTAAACCAACTTATTAATATAAGGACAATCTTAGAACTAGTGAATGTCTCTATAGTAGCATATTAGGGTATCTTTCTTCTATGCCGTCCTAGAAGGGGTAGTAGTAGGGGCCTTATCCTTAGGAGCCTTGTCCTTAGGAGCCTTATTAATTAACCTGCCCTAAAAGCTTACTATATTAGCACTAAGCTAATCTCTACTATTTTAGATAACCTCCAGTTGTTAATAACTTTGGTATATTTTAACTAGTTAATATATAGATATTACGTGGTCACTAGCCTAGTTATATTTATTAAATTCAACCCTCTATATTAAGGCCTAATTTAGTAATACTGGCTCTACCGCTAGTAAAAAGTCTCTAATTGCTTAGTCGCCTTATATATCTAGCAGCTTAATCTTTTTACAATTATTATATGTCTTCTCCTACTACTGTAACCAGACTTTAAAGTTCTAGTCCTTTAGGCCCATCTTAACCTTAGTGTACTGCGTTAATAGGTGGAGCTAATGTGCACTATCTATAGGGGTAACTCTCTCCTTAAGAGCCACTAGCGTGTTATATACTAAGTTAACACCCAGTATATAGGTGTTAAGGTTCCTAGCTACTACGCCAGTAATGTAGCTTTATAGAGAGGTTAAAGCTGCCTTCTGCTTCTTGTATTCCTTCTCTACTATCTTATATCTTTTATAAAGAATTCAAAGCTTATTCTTCTTATCCTTAGAGAGAGTTGTATAAAAGGTTGTTCCTATCTTTATATCTAAAGGCCTAGGAAAGACTGGTTTAATTAATTAGGGTAACTAATCCTGTTTGGTTAAGGGGTTGATGTATTCCCATACGTCTCCTATTTAAGCTTAAAGCCTAATAAGGTTAATCTATTTATCCTAGTTAGCTTAACTTAATAATATTACCATCGTGGTAATAGTCTGGGTAGGTAGTTGAGAAGTTATATTAAAAGGTGCTTGCAGGAAGGATAAAGGATTTAATAAGGGGTATAATTAATTAAATAGATTAATTAAATTAATCAGTTAAACAGCGGCAATACGGCAAGTAACCCAGGCTTATAACTGTTGACTGGATATCCGTGCACCAATTATAGGAAATGAATAAGGACTCTGTCTATTGAAATGTGGTTCTAAGACCTCTATATATACATAAGGAAAGGAAAGAGAAGGAGGGTAGGGGGTGGCAATGGAAACAAGGAGTCGGTGACCGAGTCAATGACTGACTCAATGACTGAGTCAATGGGTAGGTAGCTGAGTCGGGGCAGTAAGGACCTGATTCGGGTCGACATGCGGCAAATGGAAAATTTCTCTTGAGTAGCTCTACTTACATCAGCTTGCTTGAATAAAGCTCCGAAGATGCAAAGGCTGCAATCAAAGTGTCAAGGTTGCCGACTACTGCAAGCAATGCGGCAAACAGCATAGCGTACTTGTCGATAACTTGCGACCCGAGGGACCCCAGACCAGGCGGTGCACTCAATGCAAGACCTACTTTTCCGAAGAGGAATGTTGAACGGACAACCAGGTATGAGAACTCTGTCTATTAAAGAGGGCTCTAGAGCCTCTATATATACACCAGATAGGTGACAAATAGGTTGCAAAGAGAATGACGACTACGTCGTCATTCGGTAATGGAAACAAGTATTTAGATATTCGATGAGACACTCGATGAGACATACGAGACATACGAGGAGACATACGAGGTAAGGAGCGGGGTATTGAGACATAGGGTTCTAGACTTGAAGCCAGTATCAAGATGGTAGTAAGGAAATCCGATCCAGTTCGACACACCCCCCCAGCTGCACAGAGCCTTCTGGGCTGCTGTAAAAAGTCACGATGTCAATTTGGTGTTGAGTTTAAGAAATCCCCTATAGAGTTACCTTGCCCGAATATCATCCAAATCGAATCAAATTAGATCCTTGATGTCAACGAGGTTCAATTGCTGAACGAACGTCTCGTGCTTTTGACGAGGCAGAGCCTTCGTCAAGCCGTCTGCTGTCATGTCCGCAGTAGGGACCCATTTGATATTGATCCTTCCTTCACGAACTTCCTGGCGGAGCCAGTGGTGATGTATATCGACGTGTCGAAGCTTGGTGTTGAGCTCAGCGTCGCTTTTGGTGAGAAGTCGTATCGTCTGCATGTTGTCGCAGTAGATCACTTGCTTTTCATTGGTGTCGAATCCGACTTCTTTGAAGAATCGCTGCCACCAAATCGACTCGGTAGCTGCATGCGACAGAGCTAGGAGCTCTGCCTCCGTGCTTGATTTCGTCACTGATTTTTGCTTGGTCGATCGCCAGTCAATTGGTCCTCCAAATAAGGTGAACAGGTAGCCTTCTGTGCTCTTCCTGTTGACTGGATCGTCTCCAAACGATGCGTCGCTTGCCCTTGCGAAGATTTGGTTCATTATGTTCTCCTTTGAGAACTCGATTGCAAGGGTCTTTGATTGATACAGGTAGGCAATTGCCCTCGTAGCAGCTCCGTCGTGTATTGGTGATGGATTTCGTGAGAATTCCGACAGCTTGCTTGCCGTTTTTGCCACATCTGGACGGGTGATATTTGCTGCATAGAGCATTGATCCGACCTTCCTCTGGTACAGATAGGTGTCCTGCTTAGAGGCTTGTTCCGGATTAGGGTTGAGTTCCTCAAGGCCCATTGGTGTGTGTATCTTGCGATAATCCTTTACCTCGAAGCTGGTCGCGATCTTGTCAATATAGGAGTCCTGGCTGAGCCAAAGCTTCCTGTTTTCTCGGTCGCGTATTATTCGAATCCCTAAGAACCAGGTGAGGTCACCTAGGTCTTTTATTTCGTACCTTTTCATAAGGTGCTCCTTGAATGTTTCGAGCTTGAGTAGGTCTTTCTTCCTGTAAGCAGCTGTGATATCGTCGACGTAGAAGAAGACTATCAGCCAATCGTTGTGATATAGGCAAGGCTCCTCCGCCACTGGCTTCAAGCCTTCCTTTTTCAGTGTTGTAGTCAAGTCACCATGCCATAATAGAGGTGATCGTCGCAATCCGTAGAGCGCTCGTTGAAGCAGTAGGCACTTGCCCTTGATCAAAAATCCATCTGGACACTTGATGTACACGACCTCGTCGATCTCGCTATTTGCAAATGCGTTAACGGCGTCGCCCTGCCAGCAGTCCAGGTCGAATATTGCGACGATAGCCATCAAGGCTCTGAACGATTTTGCTGCCAGAGTTGCGGCATACGTGTCCTCATGAACTGACTCTTGTAAGTCACCTCTTGCGCAAAGACGAGCCTTGAACCTCGTCAGATATCCGTTGTTATCAGTCTTGTAGGTGAATACCCAGATAACAGGCACGGTTTTGATGTGGATGGTGTCGTCGACGACTTGGAACGTTCCTCGATTTTGAAGGTCCGCGTATTCCTTTTTGGCAGCAGCCACGAATTCTTCCTCATATTGATGTCTTTGAAGCTCCTTCCAATTCCTAGGCGGCGGTGGGAGCTGATCGCGGTGCAGCTTTTTGTGAAATGTGAGCCCTACATTGAAGGCTGATCTTTGAGCTTGAAGGCTTTGGTCGTCGGTGACGTCAGCAAGAAAACCTGCGTAGGTTTTTGATCGACCTTTGAGTCTCTTTCCTTTGACTACGTTTTGCTCTCCTACATCGCCATCAATCTTCTTCTTTGGCTCAGCTTCATCAGTCGGAACCATTACATAGTGCGGCTTCTTTGCCGAGGTCTTCGAGGACGGTGGTGGAGGCTCCGGTGAGTCAGGTTCTGGTGTCTTATCTGGGGTAGGAAGCCCTGGAGCTGAGTCGTCTTTGGAGCTTGAATCTTGTTGCTCACTACTTTCAGTATTTGGCTCCTCTTGATTTCCACCAGAATCCACCTGTCGTCTTCCTTCGGTATCAACTCGAATCTCGTCTAGAGTCTCATCGCTTTCATCAGACGACGATTCCAATTCGTCTCGGAGATTCTCTATTTGACGGACATCGATTATTTCCAACATTTGGTCAGTCCTTACTCGGAGTACATTCGCAAGATCTGGCTGTGAGTCATCATAGAGCAACTGCTCATTGAACTTCACATCTCTTGTTCTGATGACCTTCTTCTGACTTGGAATGTAGATTCGGAAGATATTCGTGGAATCGTACCCTACCAGATATCCTATATGGGCCCTTGGCGCGAGCTTGTTCAGGCGTGGAATATCATATTTGAGAGGATAGGCCCTACAGCCATAGACTCGTAGGTGTCCTATATTGGGTTTCGGTGGTGTTATACCCATTGCTGACTGGATTTTCTCGAAAGGTGTTTTCCACCCAAGTCTTCTACTGGGCGTCCGATTGAGTAGATAGGCAGCTGCTTTATAGGCTTCTGGCGTTAGCTCTTCTGGTAGATGAGCCTCAATTCTCATGCATCGAGCCTTTTGTATAATCACCCCCCCAGATCGTTCCGCTGGACCGTTCTGTGATTGAGTATTGGGTGCTGATCTTTCGAGAGTGATTCCTCGTTCAGCTGTCCAATCCTTAAATTCGTCTCCAAGAGACGTCTCTCCATCTGTGTGGATTATGGCTACCTTGAAGCCAGTATCAAGATGGTAGTAAGGAAATCCGATCCAGTTCGACAAGGAATCGCACTGCTGCAACAGACACAGATGTGGCAAATGTAAATTGTTCTTTCCAAAGGACTATCTCAACGAGCATCTCAATAATTGCAGATCAAACCAATGCCCGACCTGCAAAACTACAATGGAAGCCGCCGATTTGAGCAATCATCAGGCAACCTGTACATTCCCTTGGTGGAGTGACAATTTTACTGTCACACCGTTGAATGGCCCTGCTGCATATGCAGGTTTTGCCTCTGATACATACGTGCGAACGTCTCGAGATCCAAATCTCAGAGCCAAAATTGCGACTAAAATCTTCGGACAGAAGCAAAAGCATTTCCAAAGCCCTACCATTCTCAGTCCCAACACAATTTTTCCCAGATCACCGTCCATACTACGTCTCATGAAAGCATGGGAGACTTCTCCGTACACTACTATTGTAGTGGATTTTGAGTATAACATTGGACTCCTTCCAGTCTTGCAGCACAACGCCGTCTGGGAAATCGCAATTGCAAATGCTAATGGGGACTGGGTCGTTCCTCCTGTGGTTATCAATCATGAAATGCCAATGCTGGAGCTGTTCGCCCTGATTACTCATCACACTGGAGTCCTAAATAGGACAGGCCCCACGAGCATTATGCAGGTGTCTGAAGCTATGATACCGAATCAGTTGGAGAGATTTTACGGGTCTTCGGCGCCTAAGAATGTACCTAGCCTTACTTGGGCTGAGATTGCAGACCAGCTGGACACATATGTTAAGGTAAGGATTCTAGCGAGGATAGAAGTGACAGAAGAAAATAACGGCATGCAGAAGCACGGTCAAATCCAACACTTTCTTGAATGGGGTACCGGGCATGGTGACTACAACTTTCAGCTGGGCTTGCAAAAGCTGGTAGACCCGATCTGTTGCCACCAAAGCCTAGGACTGCTGAACGACCTCTAGTTTGGTGGAATGCTGTGCGGCGGGGGACTACACTCGCATCCTTGAAGATTTCACTCCGTCTGGGTGACTTATATGAAGTGGTCTTCCCCTATAATTCACGTCTTCGGCGCAACTGGCATCATGCGGGGGCGGATGTACAGATGACGGCCCATCTCATCGAAGAATATTTTCGAAGGGCACAACGAAAGACATCACAACGAACCCTTGATTTCTATTTTTCTTGTCCCGATCCCGCTATTAGGGAGCCAACAAGTATCTCAGAGCGTCAGCTCGAATTGAAAGACGACGATCTAACGAACATGATTGATGAGCGTGATGCTGAATTGGCATTTCTGGACGAGGAAAGTGACTTTGACAGTGATATCTGCGATTGGGATGCTCAAAGTGATGACTCTGGTAGAACAGACTGTGAAGTTGAGCAAGAGGAGCTTTTGCATTCTATTGAGGACTTCACTGACAACGAAACGGGAGACGATGGAAGTCAAGGAAGCCAAACAGAATGATCATGAATGGATATAGATAGGGGATTGGTCATACACGGTACAATTTAGAAAGAAGCCAATGGTAATTATTTAGGAACATTTGAGTCTGCCTTGTTGCTAGGACATTTGGTCCCAAGCTTTTTGACCTTCTCTTTTTTCGGTGGAGGTGGATACGCTTTTAATATGATCGTGTGAATTTTGGAATTCCGCCTAAATAGGAGCTAGAAGCTGGTTAAGCGCTTCTGCTACAGCTGGTTTCAGTAATTGCGGCGGCAGCTATATTAGTTAATATACTGTTTCTGGAATACTTAAGCGATTAAATAACATACAATATTGTTCCGGTAATCGTCGTGCATAGTGGCGATATTTGTGTATACTAACGGATCCTAATTGGGTTGTTTTCTACAGAACTCTTAACAACCTGCTAATGCTGCGGTGGGGAGTAAAACAAACTTAGCGAATGCTAGGAGGCCGTTGTCTTTAATAATTTAAGGTACTGTAACTGTCTTTCGGATCTTCCTTATGACAACATTGGGGGAATTGAGCCAATTTTGCCGTCTAATTTTATGTAAGCATTAGCACTAATTGAATTCTTTTTAGCCGCTTACCTTTGTTACCTAAGCTACTTATCTATCCTCCGCCTAAGGTAGGTATTATAGGATTAATGAGGTGAGCATGTAAAAGGGCTATTAGTAAATGAAGATACGTTGCCTATAATAACTTACTTAATTTAAGGGAGCCATTCCGTTGCTGCCGTGAAGAGTTTGCGCTAATTGCGGCCTAGTCTAATAAGTTAACAGGTTAATTTTCATCCTACTGCGTGATTCCTGCTTTGGGAAACGACGGTATAAACCACAGAACTATATATTGCTCTGGAGGTATTCTTTATCTAGGACTGTAGAATTGGATATATAATTGAAGACAAAGGTGCGTTAGAACTTTGCTTAGTAATCTTGCTACCCATTCTTTTTATATTGTGTTCGGATATAATAACAGAACTAAGGTATATCTATAACATATTCCGGAGTCTTTTAAAAGGAGCTGCCAATTTTAAACTTTAATTTGTTAATAGGTACACTAGCTGCTTTAAGAATGGCGCGGATTATATACTCGCAATATTTAATACGGTACTCTACCAATTTAAAGGTTAATTTAAGGTTATTAAGCACTGCATATAGCGCCGCGGAAACACATCTGCCCAGAATAACTTTATTTTTAGTGGTCTGCGGTCTAAGAGTATCTAGAAAGTAAATATAGCAGATATCTATTTCCCCTTAAATTAAGTAATATTTACCGAATAATCTATCTGGATGATTGGGGTTATTAGGCTAAATGGCATTATGCAGGGATAGATATGATTACGATAATGCATATAATCTATACCTACTTTTATAGGATATAAACACGCCTCTTCTAGGAAAGATAGACTCCTTTTATACCTTAGTCTATCCTAAAGAAAGCGAATTGGGTCCTAACTTACTATGCTATAATTTTACAGTACGCGGGCAGTTTTTAACGCGTCTTTATATCCTTACTAAAGAACTGTTAATGAATTTGGAATGGCAAGATAAGTGGAAGACGGGAGTTAAGGACGAAGAACTTGGTGGGCTGGATAGCGATAAACTGGATGTCAATAAACTAGAGATTGATGAATTGGAGATCGAGGAACTGGATGTTAAGGAACTAAATGTCGAGAATAGGGCCGTCAAGGAAGTAGATGGCGAGGAATTGGACGTCAAGGATACAAATATCAAAAATAAGGATGTCGAGGATATGTAAGTTAACTAAGTATAGAGTTGAATGGTCATAATAGGAGGATCATAATTGTGAAACGGATGGTGGAGAATCCTCTGCCGCAGACTGTATTTTTCTTAGTTCGATCAAAATATCGGGTATTATAATCAATTATGCCGTTCTAAGAATTTACATCTTCAGGCCCCTTGGTGTCATCCTTCTTTGCTCCAGGATATTGAGTTTTCAACTTTTTAACTTTCTTCTCCTTCTTCGGTTCTTGCGGGTATGCTTTTAATGCTATCTCCTGCCACTGTAACGAAGCATGGTACGCTTCTTGAATTGATGCAAGCAGCTTATTCAGAGCAGCAGCTACTGCCGGCTTCAAGGCTTGAGGAGTTACTGTAAAGAATAAAGCTCAGTATTAATCTATAAATTATAAACAGACGTTATCACTTACGAATATCATTCTTGTAATCCTCGTGCATCGGCTTAATACATGTATAGATTAAGGGCTCCAAGTTGTCTCTGTCCCGCTTGACACGAAATTCTTTGTGTCCACTTAAGGCTGCAGCTGGAAGCAAGACAAACTCTACAAGAGCAAGTATACCGTTCTCTTCAATGATTTTAGGAACAGCAGGCGCTTTTCTGATTTTTCGGATTACGCTTTCTGGAGGGTCCAAGAGGTCGATTTTGCTGTCTTAACTAGGTTAGCACGCCCATAATATAAGCCCAACCCGCAAGCTTTACCTGGATCACTAGAGCTCATTTTGCCACCGTAAAGGCCTGGAATCATATATCCCATGAGGTGTGCTCGCTATTCCAAAGTCAGCTAGCAATGTTGCTTAATAGAAGGGTAACTTTACCTCTCTGTATCCGAGCTTCGGCAACCATTCTTTTGCAGCAATAAACAACTTCCTTTGGTCAAGCCCTATTTCAATAAGTTAAAGAGTTTTGTGTGCGCCTCTTGAATGAAGCTCACCGCCAAACTGTGCGTCGACATCTAAATACTGTTCATCGAGCTAAAAAATGCATTATTAGCATATTCGATCGTGGATTCGCGACAAAACTATTCGGCATGCTTACCACCTGAAGAATCGGATAGAGCAGCCCACTTATTGGTGGGCTGCTCGTCTGTTTCACCACCTCTGCTCCCGCTCTCTTCGCTTCGTTTTCGGTAATACAGGAGCTGAGCTTGTACACATCAAGTACATACTCAGGGCTCTTCTGGTAAGAGCTCCCTAAAACGAAGGTTAAGTTCTTAAGCTCCGTTGAGATACCCACACTCGGCCCGGTGTTCGACAAGTTCAATAGGCGCCTTAAGATTGTCGAGCATGCCATGGATGTCAGCAAGTAGAATGATGACTTCGCATCCAGCCGACAAGAATTGCGCAATTTTAGTAGCCGGAGCGCTGGAAATCTTGTCAGTTTTATTATAAGGTAAGGTACTAGTAGTTAACAAAGGAACAGCTCACAGGTATGCGCAATGAGGTCTTCCTGTTGTCGCAGTGCCCTTAAAACACAATCTGTCAGCAGGTCTCTTCCGAACTCTCCGAATAGTGATCCCACCCAGTAGATTCTTAGATTACGACCCTCAGCCAAGGGTCGCTCTATCAGCTCCGGATTCAACACCTCAGCAAGATTTTCGTTAATAAGGGCTAGTTTCTCTTGATATTCCATATTTATTCGAGCATCGCAGGGCGATCATCCGCAGGTTGCGAGGTTTTTTCGCGTGGAGTGTTTGGGGTGATGAAGTTACAAGTTCAAGTTCAAGTCGATATGTACACCACCTTGTCACATCTCGTTGTAAGTGCGTGTCGATCACGCCTTCTACTAGCCATATGTAGATCGATCGCCGATATCAAATGGAAATATCCGAACAACCTCAACTCGTGATGCGACCGCAACGCCTTTGACTCATTTTCTTCAGCTCTACAATCAGGTGTTCTCCTAGTAAGGTCGTAATAAGGCTCTTTTTAATTTTATATTACTAACAAATATTCACAATACTTAACGCGTTTCTTCATATAGAAAGACTTATACGCCTCTTTAAGCGGCCTTATCCATAATAGTAGAGGTCATAACAAAGTAGAGAGGTGGTGACGGTGGTGGTGGGCAGTCAGGTAAGCAATTGGGTTAGAGGGACGACTTGGGGGACGACTTAGGGGACGACTTAGGGGACGACTTTTGGCAGGTATGGTGAGCTTAAGGTTATATAAAAGGACAATATATTACTCTTATCAAAATCAGCCCTTTTTACACCAAAATCAATCATTTCCAACACTAATCTATATACACTTCTTTAGATATAGCCTCTAACGAGAATTTGGACAAAAATCGACCCCCAAGTACGCCTCCACCTGTGTATTCTCCTACCCTTCCTCCCTTATATACCAAACGCAATATATAGCCAACTTAAAGAGCTCTACCTAGCTTTTCTAATATTATCTTCTGTTTAATTTCGCCTTTTTAGGCCTCTACTAGACCTGCTTTTAATATAACTATAATACCCGATACGGAGCAGAGTGGGCCAAAATTAAGCGAATAAGGCCGATAAATTATCCGAATTTTATTTATTTTATTCAATTTATCCGATAAGAACTCGATAACACGGAAAAAGGTTACTCCACCACTTAATTAAACAAGAAACACAATTAGAAGTAGAAAAGGAGAAAATCTAATGTTACGACACCTCGTTTCCACCTGTTCTGCCATTTTCTACCATTTTCTGCCATTCTCTGCCGTCCCTACTGTTAAAGTTGCCTGCTGGCAACTTCAAGCCGCAAGAACTATTAAAGTTCTTCCTTTAAGATTCCACTTCTATACCAGCTCTTTATACATGCAGTTTTCTAAACTATCTCTACCCCAACATCGGGAAAATATTCGCAGGATGAGATTTAAGTAGACTTTAATTTTCGCGTTTCGCGTAATTGACATGCAATTTAACCAACTCGATACGTAATTAACTAACTTAACACGTAATTAACCAACTTAATACGCAATTTAACCAACTTAATATGCAATTAACTAACTTAACACGCAATTTAACTAACTTAATATGTAATTAACTAACTTAACACGCAATTTAACTAACTTAATATGTAATTAACTAACTTAATACGCAATTTAACTAACTTAATATGCAATTAACTAACTTAACACGCAATTTAACTAACTTAATATACAATTAACTAACTTAATATGCAATTTAACTAACTTAATATGCAATTAACTAACTTAATACGCAATTTAACTAACTTAATATGCAATTAACTAACTTAACAACTTTAAAAGCTAATTATATATTTCTTAACACGCAATTAACCTACTTAGCAACTTTAAAAGTTAAATAACACGCAGTTAACCTACTTAATAACTTTAAAAGCTAACTATATGTTCCTTAACACGCAGTTAAC
>Ga0307507_10004785_pt1 | contig 23364 bp, 22 predicted proteins | sample 7_EM_MG_FD_207223 | JGI IMG/M metagenome (GOLD analysis project Ga0307507, IMG submission 207223) | Populus trichocarpa ectomycorrhiza microbial communities from riparian zone in the Pacific Northwest, United States - 7_EM | ecosystem: Host-associated > Plants > Roots > Unclassified | place...
GTGAAAGATTACAAACCGATGACTAATAACTATTAGTCATGTGAGAGTCTGCCTTGCTTAGTCACCGTTTGTGACAGTAAGGCATTCAATTCTTTAAAATGCCTTTCCCAACCTATTACCGTATACCTTGGTTATAGCTCCTCCGTTTTTGCAACTGGTTCAGGAGTGATTACAATAGCTCTCCAGAATTCAAGCTTAACTATCCACGCTCTCTTCGTCCCAGACCTAACGTACAATCTCTTGTCTGTGAGTTATCTTTCGGCTGCAAGTCAGATCAGTTTTCGAAATGGGTCTTGCTTTATCAAATACAAAAGCAGTGACAAAGAAGAGCTTGCGGCTTTCCAAGATGGACTCTACCATGTTCCGGTGGGAGCCCCTGGAAAGAAGACTTCGCTTTTGGCTACCGCTCTTACTACTTCCTTACCAAGTTTTACTCTTTGGCATCAGTGGTCGGCTAATCTGAGTGACAAAACTCTTGCCTCGTTAGTACCCCAAGAAGTCTACAAAAGAGACGAGGAAGAGCAGGAGAGAATCTGCCAAGTATGTATTAAGGCGAAGCATACGAGGAAGTTTGAAAGAAAACTCCAATCACAGGCAACAAAGCCATTTGAACTCTTGCATTCAGATCTAGGTGATCCGATTAGTCCCTTGTCCAAGTTGGGCTTCAGATACTTTATTATTTGCATTGACGACTATACAAGGGTATCCTGGGTGTACTTTCTACGAACAAAGACCTCAACCGAGGTTGTTTCCGTCTTCCAACATCTGCAAGCCAGAATTGAAAAAGAGTATCCCACCTGGCCAATTACTAGGTTCCGGTGCGACAATGGCCGAGGTGAGTATGATAACTTACTATTTCGTGGGATTCTACGCATTTGTTGTATCACCTTCGAACCTAGTCCCCCTATAGGCAGTCCAAGAATGGGGTTTCCGAGCGCATGATAAGGACTATTGTTACGAAGGCTCGCACAATGCTTATTGATTCAAAATTGGAGGACGAATTTTGGGCAGAAGCGGTCAGTACTGCAGTCTACCTTCTTGTGCGTACTCCCTCACAGTCAATTGGGGGCACTACTCCCTATGAGAAGTTAAAAGGCAAGAAGCCGGAGTTGGGACACTTGAGGAGATTTGGATGCGCTGCCTTCAAATTTATTCCCAAGGAGCTGAGAAAGGGCAAGTTTTCAGAGGGCTCTAAGGAGTGTATATTTTTGGGCTATGTACATGATACAAGCTAGATTTGGAGACTGTGGGATCCACAGAGTAGCCGCGTGATTGAGGCTTCTGATATTGTGTTTGATCAACACCGAGTCTTGGGAACTCGTGATGTGAATAGTGGTGAGATTGAAATTTTACCCTCGTGTGTCTCAGAGAACATGCCACCTGAGAAGGACTCAGGAGTGTTGTACCCACCTGGGGTACTGTCGAGCACGCAGGCACTACCAGCTGTGGAAGAGGTTGCTGGCCTTATGGAGCGGGGAGCACCTACTCCCCCACGCGTACAGGTGGAAGACTCTGGGTTTAAAGGGACCCGTGAGTGTACTAATTCTGATCTGGGGATTGAGCTCGATCAGTCCACACCCTGCCCAGTGACGACAGTTGACAGGTGTGAAGAAGGATCACCTGCGGGGAGTCTAAGGCTTGAAGAACCCTCCCAAGTCCTCAAGATTATAAACTTGCTCAGATCTCAAAGAGTTGTGGCAAGGGGGCACCCCAGTGCTCATTGCGCAATTCATGCGATGATGGGGTTTGGGGGAGTTGACAACACCGAAGTGGACCCGACTAGCTACCGGGATTCTCTGAGGTCGGGGCACTGCCAGGAATGGAAAAGTGCTATGCAGGAGGAGTTCAAGTCCTTAGAGGACAATCAGACCTGGTCTATTGTTGAAAAATCTAGCATTAGGCATAGTGCGCACCCCATTGGATGCAAATGGGTGTTTAGAAGGAAGAGAAATCCTGATAAGTCTATTCGCTTTAAAGCACGACTAGTGATTAAGGGTTACGAACAGCAGATATTTGGTGAGACCTTCGCTCTTGTGGCACGACTGACAAGTATAAGACTAGTTTTGGCTTTAGCTGCCCTCAATAGTTGGGAGATTCACCACCTTGATGTCTGTACGCCATTTCTGAATCCAGCTTTGGAGAATACAGTTTACATGGAAATGCCAGAGGGTATTGAGTGGCTTAAGCCTACCCTGGTCTTGGAACCCCACGACTCGATCCTAAGACTGAATAAAGCTCTCTACGGTTTAAAGGAAGCTCCCTGCCTCTGGTACCAGCATATTGATCGCTTTCTTGGATCTATTGGCCTTAGGAAATCAGACAACGCTCCCAATTTCTATTTCACTGGAGAGCGAAGCCTATTTCTGGTTCTCTATGTTGATGATATCCTCCTTCTCTCAAGGTCCACACTTCTAATCCAGGAGGTTAAAGCCAAGCTATCGGGGAACTATAAGATGAATGATCTTGGTCTGGTAAAACAGTTCCTGGGGTTAGAGGTAACTACGAGTGTGGACTCCCTTTTCCTCCATCAGCGACACTTTATGCAGACTCTCCTAAATCGCTTTGGAATGGCTGGCTGTAATGGCGTTTCTACTCCTTTGGAAATAAAGCGTCTCGTTCCTACAACTCCAGAGTGCGACAAAGGAAATCAGGCGGAATACCAGTCTATCTTAGGCTCATTGATGTATCTTGCAATTGGAACAAGGCCAGATATATCCTATACAGCAGGAATGCTGAGCAAGTTCAGTGTTAACCCCAGTGCAGTTCACCTGGCTGCTGTAAAAAGACTGCTGTGCTATATCAAGGGCACAATGCACCTAGGACTCTACTATTGCCCTGGCTCTACCCAGGAGATTACAGGATTCTGTGATTCTGATTTTGCTGGAGACTTACAGGACTCTAAGTCAACCTCTGGCTACATGTTTACCTTGGCGGGAGCATCCATTTCCTGGAAGTCAAAGAAACAAAGTCTTGTGGCGCTCTCATCAACCGAGTCAGAGTACATTGGTTACTCTGAGGCCTCCCGGGAGGCGATTTGGATCAAGAGACTATATTATGAGATTACTGGTATCAATTACCAACCTCAGAGACTTCTCTGCGATAACAAGAGTGCTCTCCAGCTTGTTGAGCAACCAAGATTCAACGAGAGGTCCCAACATATTGCAATTCAGTATCACCATGTTTGGGATTCCTTTCGCAATGGCCTTATTTCTCTGGAATACCTTGCATCCTCTGATATGACGGCGGATATTCTCACAAAGGCTCTTCCCCCGGATATACATCAAAAGCACGTTAAGGCCCTGGGGATTTATGGACTAGACCTCTAGAATAGATCTTGCTTCGAGCACCACCTGACTTTAACGATGGGTTTTCCTTTTCTCACTTTCTTTTATTTTTTCTAGGCAGTACTCTTTTTCCCTATCACAGGCTGCACAATAGGTTTTTAATGAGGCTGGCCAAATTCTTTGTTTTTCCACTTTATACTCTCAGATGAGCTTTTTTCTATACTAGGATCAGGTACGGATAGTGAGTGAGAGGAAGGGTTGGAGTGTTGAGATATGGGCCTCCGAGTGGAGGCATGGTGCGAGATATGCATTGGCTTCCTACTCACTCTACCGGAAAGACTGTTGGAATATGTGGCTTCTCAGAACCCGGTTACTACGAGTTCACCTTATCCTACACATTTAGTATGGAAGCTGGGAAGAGGACACGAGTACCTTCTGTTGTGACTGCTATATTGTAGTATATTAGACCTCCGCTCTCTCTCTCAGTAAATAGAAGATTGAACGGTGGCTTTTCAGCGGTGAATGAAGATACGGTATTATAACACACTGCACTAATTTCGCTCGGATTGCCGGAATTTTGGCATAAAGTTGGGATGGTTACGGTTTACTCGAGTAAGGGACTGTGTCCCTTTGATAATTAAATAAGGCCCAAATAAGATCAATGGAGTCAGTGCTTCGTCCCTAGTCAATCGTGGAGTATTGCGTTTGTGCTAGGGGGTTGACCGTGATTATTTTCCACAGTGAGGTCCAAAGTTGATCTGGAGAATAAATTCATTTGCGAGAAGGGGTTTGGCGACAACCGGCACTTGGCATGACAAGCACCAGCGAGAAAGATCAGGCAAAATGCTGGTTCGCACTACACCCGAGCCACGCGTGACCCCCCCCCAGCCCCAACAGACCCCCGCGGGCCCTGACAGACTCTCACTACTCACAAACCCTTTCCAACTCTCATAGAAAAATGGGATTCAGATAATATGCAAAAGCGCTGATATCGTTCCGGCCGCCACAAATCATAGGAAATTTCAGCTTGTTCAAAATATCAGTCTCTTCCGTGCACCTGCGAGTTCATTGAGAGTCAGTGAAGATAAATAACAAAATTACCAATAAGCATTACTCTATATATTTTACCTGGTACATCGTTAGAATAGTGGAAAAAAAGGAGAAAGAGAGATATCGTACTGTACAAGACCAAGACACCTTCCGCTCAAAAACAAAGCTCAAGATCTATACTCTTCAATAACCTAAATCTATTCCATTCTATAACGAAAGAGAGAGATCGCTGATGAGTCAGAGAGATGTTCAATTATCCAAAAAAAGAAAAAGGAAAAAAACTTCCAACTTACTCATTAAAATGCCAAAAAAAGCTGAAAGCAAAAAGAGAAATAAACAGCTCAGACCACCCCACGCTAGACTCATATTGATGTGACACTGCCAATATCAACAAGTGACTATTTCCATGAGACAAGGTGACAAACCTTCAGGAACCAGGCGGGGAGCTACAGTCCCTAAGCAAAAGTGTTGGTGAAACGGCCTTTTTACACCAAAACCCGCCATGTTTGACCTACCCCCACACCTGGAATTGCTTCAAATAATGTTTGTCACTTACCTAATCGTTTTCACCTTCATTGCAGCTTTCACCTAACACCACTTATCAGCTCAATTAACTCTGTAGGGCTAAGCTAACAGTATTCAAAGTGGATCATATCCGTTGCTATGCCAATTTTGTATGTAAAATGCCACTTTTTGGCCAACTCAAAACTTTAAGACTACATAACTTTTCCAATTTTTCACCAAATTTATTAAGAGTTGTGTAGGTGCAGGAAAGAGGTACTGTAACTATATATGGGAAGTTGGGTTGGAAAGGACTCTGTGGTTCATAAACTACAAGTAGCTAAAAGTCGGTGTTTTTGGTGTAAAAAGCCCGTTTCACCAACACTTTTGCGGGGGTGCTTTAATTACTGGATATAGCGAGAACGTCGGGCCCGTAACAGTTCTGCAACTCTATAATGCCCGTTTCCGGTTGATAGCTGGAGCGGTGTTTTGCCATAAATATTGGAGGTATCAGGGTCGACATCTTCCCTCTCCAACAATAGCTTCACTACTCCCTCACGGCCATTCTCGGCAGCCCACGAGAGGGGTGTTTGGCCATACTTCGTGTCTGGGGTGTCGGGGTTGACATCTTTCCGGTCCAACAGCAGCTTCACTATTCCCTCATGGCCATTCTTCGCGGCCTTCAATAGCGGCGTTTGGCTATTCTCGGTGTCTGGGGTGTTGGGGTTGACATCTTTCCGCTCTAACAATAGCTTCACTATTCCCTCATGGCCATACTCCGCAGCCAACGAGAGCGGTGCTTGGCCATCCCAAGGGTCTGGGGTGTTGGGGTTGACATCTTTCCTCTCCAAAAATAGCTTCACTATTCCCTCGTGGCCAACCGCTGCAGCCCACGAAAGCGACGCTCGGCCATACTCGGTGTTGGGGCTGACATCTTTCCTCTCCAAAAATAATTTCACTATTCCTTCATGGCCATTCTTTGCAGCCCACGAGAGCGGTGTGTGGCCACCCGACGCGTCTGGGGTGTTGGGGTTGACATATCGCCGGCCAAACAGTTTACCCATCACTAGCGGCGCCCCCCTTAGCCGACCTATGCTCCCAGGATTGATAAATTGTGGTCCAAGAAATAACTCCACCACTCCTTCATGTCCACATCCAGCAGCCCATGAGAGTGCCGTTCGGCCATGATTCATATCCTGGTGATCGGGTTGAATATGTTTCTCTCGCAGGAGCAATCTCACTACCTCTTCATGCCCACATATTGCCGCCCATATGAGTGGCGTTATACCCTCACTATCTCTTTTGTTGACATCCCATTTGTCCATCCCTATCAAAGTATTTGCGACCTTGGCGATGCCGAAATACGAGATACAGTGCAGCGCTGAAAACCCTTTGTGATTGCTATAACTAAACAAACGAAACACGACATCGGCGAACTCTTCCTTAATCGACTTCCAAAGTAACTCTGCAGATATGTGACTATCAAACTGATCAAGGAGCTGGAGCGCAAATGTTTCTGCCTGATCTGAGAGCTGCACCCGCATGTGGGTTCCCCAATATAAAGAAGAATATTCAAGGAAGGGCGTGTCTTGAGGGTCAGGGGGCGAGCCAGCTGAAAGATCCTTAATGTGCTGGAAGCTAAGATACGTCAAACAGGTTTCCGCCATTGTCGAGTGAGCTCTGTTGAAGAGGTCGGGAATTGTGCAGATATACTCTTGGAGGGTATAATGGATCAACCTAATAGTCGAGGTACCCTTTTCTACGGTGGCAAGTCCTTGGCAACAAGCTAGCATGGTCGATATTCCCGGGATATTGTCGCTATCAAGATCCTTTGACCCTATCCGGACTGCTAGAGCGTGACATATCTCACCCAGCTGTAAAGGCCGCTTCGAATGGGAGATCCACATCAGCACGGCCATCCCTAGTCTTGCTTTCCCCTCGCCCTGAGCTTTGATCCTTTCCAGCGTTGCCCCGTATGCGCTGCCAAAGCCTAAGTTACTCTTCATTTCACAAAGTTTTTCTCTCCTTAGACTTATAGTCGTCTCTTGTAGGATCATGTCGATGGTTAGGAAGGCAAGTAGGAATCTAAATATGATATCTCTCAGCATATAGCTTTAGGGGTTTTCACGAGTATTCCCAGCCTACTTACATTTCCGAAACTGTTTCTGGAATCTTCGGTATAATTTCGTCCTCTAAACCCTTGTTTATCGCTTCCGGCATCGTATCCTCTTTCAGTTTCGCTCGCAGGAATGTGATGATATCCTTCTTGGCGGCTGTTATTGATCTTGACGCTGCCCGCTCCGCTAAATGCTCCTCAACCTCACTCTGAATTTGTGGTCTCCCGGTCAGAAATAGCCGAGTGCCGGCTGCCATTTCGAGAATTTGGTTGAGTAAATTGAGAAGCTCCACACGGTGTATATCCGGATACTCGTCCAGGGCGTCAATACATATAAACGTGGGTCGTGAGGACAAGATATCCTCCAAGTACTCCATAATTTCTGAGCGCACTAGCTTCTGACTACTAACGACCCTCCCCCGGCGCCGATAATCTTTGACTATTCCTTCGGGAACCTCGTCCAGTCCACTAACAACCTGTTTCAGCACAGACCCCAGAATCGCATCTGGGGATTTGCCCCTCTTGAACGGCGAAGTCGAAATAAAAGCATGCAACAGCAGCGTTTTCCTCCACGGCTTGCTTGCAAAACGTATCTATTACTAACGAGCTAACATTATAGTTTATTAGCGGTGCCCTTCTTTCTCCAAGCCTCTTCTCTCTTACCTAATATAGGACTTGCCAACCCCCGGACCTCCATAACAAAATAAGGCTCTACCATCAGACCCATCCTCGCCGATGCCACCAAGCCAATTCCGAAATTCCTGGGTTTGTAAGAGCCAGTCTCCTACTTTGTCAACCCTACGGGTTCGAATGTCGTGGTGCCGTATATGGGGCTCAAGGGGAGATAGCCAGGCCAAAATTCCCGAATCTTCGTCAGCGACCGTGCAGTTATTCCACACCTTGTTAAAAGAATGATTGATATTAAAAGAGTCGATATTACTGCTGATGTTGTGAGACATTTTTGTATATTTCTTTGCTTTGAAGATTGTAGAAGACGGTTTTTGAGTAATTTTATGCGGTAGAGTTGGTTGATGTAATTCCCGGGGTGGCGAAGAAAGCGGAAGCAATCCCCATTTTAAAGCCATCCATCCCCGATATATTATGGTAATAGCACATGTCCATTTGTGGTGATGAATCCATGCAACCCCATACCCCCCGATGCCAAGGGCCAACAGTACCACACTACTGTAAAAGCTCGTGAAATCCACTGTCTCCGTACTATCACGAATCCACCTGTAAATCGCGACATCAGCCCAAGATAGGTTTAGCTGGTCAAAGTGACAAGATCCTGCACAGCTAAATGGCCCAGGCTATACCGTGTCAGGAAAGCACTAATGCTTCTTAAGAACTTTTGACTTAGAATCTGGAGAACAGGGGCTGACGGAAATGGTGGATCACGAGTTTTTACAGTATGTCTACCGGTATTCCGGCAACTGGTTTCTCAGAATGTTATTAATGCACGTCTAGTGGCATTCTAAATTGAACTGCGCATTGCTTTCAAACAGGATAGCATAGCCGGAGGACAACGAACAGAGAGACAGCGAACTGCCCTGCCGGGTTTAGACTTTTTAGTCTACCGTATTGCTCGCTGTGCCCCTCTGTTAGTTGTTCCCTCCGCTAAAGTTATGTTGCAAGATGGCCTAGCGAAGCTATCGAGGTCTAGAATGGAATATAGAAAACAAAGACGCGCCTACTATTCCCTCATAGATCACCTACCAGGAGAACAAAATGTTCACATTGGTAGCTACAATTTCCCCCCCCATTACACTGTGCCATGTGTCCCCAGGAATTTTTTCTGACCTTGAGCGGGCGGACCATCCTATCTTGGCCCTTGGGAAATCCAAGGCGGGGAAAAGTAAAATCTCCCAGTTGCCATAGATATGTGGTGGCAAAGGTGTTTCTCTCGTTAGCATTTTTCTATCTTTTCTTTTAAAGTTGCATTTGGAGAATGCAAGTAACTTAGCTTTAATGTAGCCAAGGGTTTCTCTTGGTCCATGGTGAAGCGGCTCCGTGAGCTAGAAACAGAAAATTCACCAACATCCACTAAACCTTTACCGAGCCCCTCTCGTCCATCCTCGTTCTCTGAATTAGCTAAGGGTATATGGTAGACTTTTAGTAGATCATACTATAATTATAAAAATCCAGTCAAACATATGGCACAAAAGGAAGTATCATTGTATAATGCATTATAGTAATTTTCATGTTATTAGAGATGGATGCGAGTGTAAAGGTGAAACAAGGCACAAGGGTGGCTTTTTTTTTTTTGTTTTCACGCAGAGCAGTACTAGTAGATACCTCTTGAAACACTTGGAGTGAGAACATGGTCCGGATTCCCGGTTGGGCTAATGATTGGTTTGGACTGATAGCACGAAAAAGAAGCGGGCTGTATTCGAGTATGTCAGACATGGTGCCAGCAGCTAGATGGGAGAAATATGTAACCCCCGTAGCCGCAGAGTAAGCCTGCCAGTGTTGGCAGTGTGGCTGAGGGTGGCTTGTCTCAAGTACCGTATTCGGTTGCTCCTTCGACTTGCCTTCGGCTAATTGAAAAAAAGCAAAGTGCGGGGCTAAAAACTGCCCCTCCACCGCTTCATTCACCACACGGTGCATGTGGTGAACAGAGCCGCACTCTAGAGTGCAGTATCATGGGGGTGGATACAAGGAAGGTAAAGGGTATTTTCACTTAAACATTGGGTACTGGTTGTGTACCCTACCTCCCACTCTAAGATAAAGCTAATCTCGCTGCAAAATCCCTTTGCGAACGGGCATTGAGAGAGTATCCGTGATCACTGCCGATAATGATTAGGTTGGGGTAGGCTTGTGTAACGCCAGAGCCTCAAAGTTAGCATCCGCGCGGTTCCTAAAGATCCCCGTATGCTCCAGCGGATCCTCACTGCCCACAATACCTCGCTGGCTCTCGCGAAAAAAAGGAACTCCGATAGGATAGCACTTATGTCGCTCCAGTAGCAGCAGATCATTGATAATTTCAACGCATTCAATATTAATAACTCGTTCAAACAATATTGTCAACTTCATCACAGAAATAGATGAGAAAAATCAAATTTTACGTTGGTCATCACGGCTCGAATGACAGCAAGGCACTAAGGTGTGCGAGCCGAATATCATGGGGGACTCGGCACTAGAGACTAGTGAATTTAGTAAATGACGTGATGCGGAAGATGGTTGTGTTGAGCCAGTGCTGTTCTATTGCAGTAACCCAAGGCTAGGCGAAGGTTATGAGTTGTCTCCCCGGCTCAATTCTTGTATCTCCAACTGGGTCACCAATCGGTTGTGCCGGTATACTAGCCCTCGCAAAAGTCTTCACACCCCCATCAAAACAGTAGTAGACTTTGGACAAGACTTTGCGCGTCGCCTGCGGATCAAACCCCACCTTCCCATCGGCCATTGTAAACGCCGGCGACGAAATGGCCACGACAAAACGAAACGCCTAGAGTTAAAGCAACACAAACAACTCTGCTCGCCCATGCACACCTTTGGAGTGTGGAGGTTCTCTCTTATTCACTTGCTCGCTCACAATCACGCTCACCCTCAACGGACTAACCAAGTAACGGTAAAAATAGGAGTATATATAAACACAGCGGAGTTATCCCCCCGTCCTTCCATAGATCCCTAAACATGTCTTTTCTCTTCGGTATGTGTCCCTCCTTTCACTTTCATAGACTCCCGTGCTGACAAAAGAAAGATAGGCCTTATGAAGAACTCCCGCTACTCGTAGCTTCGGCTCCTCACATCCAAATCTTCGCCCACCCGACTCTTCGCCCACCGACTCCCTGATTGTCGCATTGCACCTGCGCTGTATCGATCCCTAGTGCATACCCGAAACCTTTGTCTGAACGATAAAAATATAAGCTGAGCGCGATATTTCTGAGAGCGATATGCCGAGTATGCCGAGCAGCATCAAAGACTTCTATCTGGCCACAAATGCCTTCATCCACGCCGAAGTTCTCAGATGGTCTGGAGAAGTGGCGGTTCGACCACTCCGCATTGCGCAATGCACGCATCACTACATCATGAAGGGTAGCGTCGAGCCGGAGGCCTACGAACCGAAACCCACATTCCATAGCCTTCGCTATGTTCGGGTGGATAATTGGCCTCCGGGAGTGAGTTCGTTCAAGTACCATGGTAGCCCTGTTGGAGTCATAGAGGCGATAGGCACTCCGAGCCATGATTCACAACTTCTCTTCCAGAGCTTACACCTACTGAATTAATGCCCTCAGGCGTTGCAGTGGGAATTGGGGGATTGTTTTTGATAATCCGAGAAAAATATTTCTAGGAGCAAGGGTTAGTGTTGTTGTTTTTTTCTTCAGATAGACATTCTCGAGGAGCTATTAGACACGTATAGCAGTTATATTTATTGGGGTTGATCCTGTGGTTACCGAAATGGTGTTCGATAAGTACTAGGCAAGTTAGAGAGAAGTTGGTGAAGATTCGCCATTTGTGTACTCGCATATCCCAATTGCCGACCAGGAGTATAATATAGTACCCAACAGAAGCGGTATTTGCGAAATGTATGAGTGGGGATGGAGAATCTCTCTGTAGGATACTGTACTTGCAGATTTACCGGCGGCGCTGCCAGGCGCAAGTAAATTTGACTCAATCCGCTCGCGTACGCTAATAACTAGTGGGGCCTACATGAAAGAGATTGCTAGGCTTCTTCGGGAGTGGGAAGGGGCAAGGCATTTCAGGCCCGGAGCATTTCACTAAAATTTCCGCTATTCATAGGGTAAATATCGTATTAAAATGCACGAGAAGAGTTATGCAGTTTAACCTAGGGAGGGTCATTCAGGGTGATTCTAAATTGATTATTTGCTTCCTTAGTATTTCTACTAAGTCCCTGTTGTTTTGTTTTTTTCTGGAACGTTCCCCTGTACTTTGTTCATATGCTATTGTTCGTGAGATTTCGTCTGGCCTGGGGCTTCGGAGTTATTAACTGTTCATGAGATATATATCTATCAGCTAGGTTGTCATTAGCTAGCTAGCGCCTCTACCCTTATCCTAGCTTATTGTTTACTCAGGTTTAGCCATCCCTGGTCTATGATGATTTCAATCTGCGCTGTATCCTATGGCCACTTTGTATGCTAAGATTCATTTATAATAACTTAGGCGGTAAACGCAAAAGGTTCTCCATCACCAAATATCACTCAATAGCTATGGTCCACCCACTACACTAATTTCACTTAGACCGCCTAGAATTTTAGGATCAGGTTTAGATGGTTACAGTTTGGAGGGCTGGGCCCCTTTGATAACTGGAGTAGGACCCGAATAAGATTAAGGGAGTCACCACTTGTTCGTCCATCAGTTAATCTTGATGTATTGCCTTAGTGCATGGGGGTGAAAGTGCTTATTTTCTATGGTTAGGCTTGAAGCTGATCTGGAGAAAAAAAATACATATGGAAATGGAGTTCTGGGGGCAACCAGCACCCGGTAAGCATGAGCGACAAGGATTGGGCAAGTGCTGGTTTGTCCAACGCTAGAGCCTCATGTGCTACTTCCCCTCTTCCTTCAGTTCCGGCAGATTTCCTTGTGCTCCGACAGACTCTAACTGCTCACAACCCGTTTCTAACTCTCATAAAAAAAACAAGATAATAGGCGATAACGCTGATGTCGTTCCGCCCACCATAGATTGGGAAATTTCTTAACAAAATAAGAGCGAATACGGCACCAAAAAGGGTAGCAGTGGAAGAGAATAATGATAGCGAGCAAGATAGGTCTATTGGTCGTGCTAGGCTTGCTTGCTAAACTAGCGGTAATAACAGGTGTATATATAAAAAACAAAACACTCTCTTCAGTCATCCAATCATCACCACTCACTTCCACTTTCTTCCGCACATGTCTCTTCATCTCCATGTCTATCCCTCAAAGCAACAAAAGAAAGAAACATTCTGCGTAATCCCTGAACAAAAGAAATGCATCACAAAGAGTTCCTCCATTTCCGTAGCCTTCTATGCTTTCCATTCTCATATCCGTCAATGAAACATCTTTCACATCCTCCGTGCTTTCATGAAACAAAAGAAACTCTAGCATGCCGAGCAGCATTTCCAACAATTTCAACGCGATCGAGATATGGGTCTCTTCCGTGCGCCTCCGAGTTAGTCGAGAATCAATGCATATAAACAACAAAATCAGTAATAAGCATCACTCTATATATGTTACATTCTACTCTGTTAGAACAGGGAAAAAGGAGAAAGAGAGATGTCGTACTTTACAAGACCAAGTCACCCTCCGCCCAAAAATAAACCTCAATATATGTACTCTACCTAAACCTAAACCTGTTCTATGGTGGAACGAAAGAGAGAGATCGCAGATGAGTGAGAGATAGGTTAACCTGTCAAAAAAAAAAAAACCCCCCCTTCTAAATTATAATGCTCCCTAAAACGCCAGAAGAAAGAAAACCCGATATCAAAAAAAAGAAATAAGCATCTCAGACCACCCATATTCATGTGACACTGCCAATATCAACAAGCGACGATTTCCATGAGACAAGGTGACAAACTCCCGGGAACTAGGCAGAGAGCTAACTACCGGATACATCGGGAAGTCGAGCCTGCAACAGTTCTACTACTCTATCATGCCCGTTTTGGGCTGCCATCTGGAGGGGTGTCTCGCCGAAAATATTGGGGGTTTTGGGGTTGACATCTTTCCTCTCCAACAATAGCTTCACTATTCCCTCACGGCCATACTCTGCAGCCCACGAGATCGGTGTTCGGCCATAGCACCTGTCTGGGGTATTGGGGTTGACTTCTTTCGCCAACAATAGCTTCACCACCCCCTCGTGGCCATTCTTGGCAGCCAGCATGAGCGGTGTTATGCCATACGAGAAGCCTAGGTTGTCGGGGTTAACAAATATCACCCCCAACAATAGTTTCACTATTCCCTCATGGCCGTTCTCGGCGGCCAATGAGAGCGGTGTTAGGCCATGCTGGTCTAGGGGGTCGGGGTGGACCTCCTCTTTCCTCTCCAAAAACAGCTTCACTATTCCCTCGTGGCCATTCTTAGCAGCCCACGAAAGCGGTGGTCGTCGGCCACACTCGGCGAATGGGGTGTTGGGGTTGACATCTTTCCTCTCTAAAAATAGCTTCACTATTCCCTCGTGGCCATTCCCGGCAGCCAACGAGAGCGGTGTTAGGCTATCCTCGGTGTCTAGGGTGTTAGGGTTGACATCTTTCTGCTCCAACAATAGCTTCACTATTCCCTCGTGGCCATTCCTGGCAGCCCACGAGAGCGGTGTTCGGCCATACCCGGTGTCTGGGGTGTCGGGGTTGACATATCGCCAGCCAAACAGTTTACCCACTACGAGCGGTACCCCCCATAGCCGACCTATGCTCCCAGGATTGACAAATTGTGGCCCAAGAAATATCCTCGCCACTCCTTCATGTCCACATCCAGCAGCCCACGAGAGTGCCGTTCGACCATCATACGTATCCCGCTCATCAGGTTGAATATGTTTCTCGCGCAGGAGTGATCTCACTACCTCTTCATGCCCACATATTGCAGCCCATATGAGTGGCGATATACCCGCCCCATCTCTTTTGTTCACATCCCATTTGTCCATCTCTATCAAAGTATTTGCGACTTTGGCGATGCCGAAATACGAGATACAGTGCAGCGCAGAAAACCCTTTGCAATTGCTATCATAAGACATACCAAACACCACATAGACGAACTCCTTCTTAATCGACTTCCAAAGGAACTCAGCAGATATGTGACTATCGAACTGATCAAGGAGTTGGAGTGCAAATGTTTCTGCCTGATCTGAGAGCTGCACCCGCATGTGGGCTCCCCAATATAGAGAAGAATATTCAAGGAAGGGAGTGTCTCGAGGGTCGGGGGGCGGGCCAGCTGAAAGATCCTTGATTTGCTGGAAGTTGAGATACGTCAAACACGTTTCCGCCATCGTCGCGTGAGCTTTGTCGAAGAGGTCGGGACGTGTGCAGATATACTCTTGGAGGGTATAATGGATCAACCTAATAGTCGAGGTACCCTTTTCTATGGTGACAAGTCCTTGGCAACAGGCTAGCATGGTCGATATCCCAGGGATATTGTCGCTATCAAGATCGTTTGACCCTATCCGGACTGCTAGGGCGTGACACATCTCATCCACCTGCAAAACCCGCTTCGAATGGGAGATCCACATCAGAATGGCCATCCCGAGTCTTGATTTCCCCTCGCCCTGAGCCTTTATCCTTTCCAGCGTTGCCCCGTATGCGCCACCAAAACCTAAGTTACTCTTCATTTGACTAAGTTTTTCTCTCCTTAGACTTATAGTCGTCTGTTGTAGAATCGTGTCGATGGTTAGGGAGGCGAGCAGGAATCTAAATACAATATCTCTTAGCACATAGCCATCGGGATTTTCATGTGTGTTTCCTGCCTACTTACATTTCCGAAACAGTTTCGGGAATCTTCTGTATAATTTCCTCCTCTAAACCCTTGTTCATCGCTTCTGGCATCGTATCCTCTTTCAGTTTCGCTCGCAGGAATGTGACGATATCATTCTTGGTAGCTGTTATTGGTCTTGTCGCTGCCCTCCCCGCGAGATGCTTTTCAACCTCACTTCGAATTTGTGGTCTCCCTGTCAGAAATAGCCTAGTGCCCGGGGCCTTTTCGAGGATTTGGTTGAGTAAATCAAGAAGCTCCACCCGATGTCTATCCGGATACTCGTCCAGGGCGTCAAAGCATATAAATGTGGGTCGTGAGGACAAGATATCCTTCAAGCACTCCATAATTTCTGAGCGCACTAGCTTCTGATTAGTAACGACCCTCCCCCGACGCCGATAATCTTTGACTATTCCTTCCGGAACCTCGTCCAGTCCACTAACAACTTGCTTCAGCACTGAGCTTAGAATCGCATCTGGGGATTGCCCCTCTTGAACGGCGAAGTCGAAGTAGAAGCACGCAACGCCAGCGTTTTCCTCCACGGCCTGCTTGCATAACGTATCTATTACTAACGAGCTAATATTAAACCTTATTAGCGGCGCCTTTCCTTCTTCAAGTATATTCTCTTTTACCTAATATAGGACTTGCCAACCCCCGGACCTCCATAACAAAATAAGGCTGTACCATCAGACCCATCCTCATGGACACCACTAAGCCAATTTTGATATTCCTGGGTTTGTAAGAGCCAGTCTCCGACCTCGTCGACCCTACGGGTTCGAATGTCGTGGTGTCGTATATGGGGTTCAAGTGGAGATAGCCAGGCGAGAATTCCCGAATCTTCGTCAGCGACCGTGCAGTTATTCCACACCTTGTTAAAAGAATTGTTGATATTAAAAGAGTCGATATTACCGCTAATGCTGTGAGACATTTTTTCCTACTTGGTTGGTTTGAAGATTGTAGAGGATGGTTATTGAGTAATTTTATGCGGCAGAGTTGGTTGATGTAATTCCGGGGGGCGAAGAAAGCGGAAGCGGTCCCCATTTTAAAGCCATCCATCCCAGATATTTCGTACCGGTAATAGCACAGGTTCATTTGTGGTGATGAATCGATGCAGCCCCAAATCTCCCGATGCCAAGGGCTAGCAGTGCTACACTACGTTTACTCCTGCAATTGGTTTCTTCACATGCTACCAATGCAAGTCTAGTGACATTGCAAATTGAACTGCGCATTGTTTTCAAATAGGATAGTATAGCCGGAAAGGCTAAGAACTGCCTTGCCGGGTTTCGACTTTTTGGTCTAAGGCTCGCTGGGCCTGTCTGTTCGTTGCTCCGCTATGTTACAAGATGAGCCGGCGAAGCCATCGAGGTTTAGAATGGAATGTAGAGGACAAAGATGTGTCTACTCTACCCTCGTAGATCGCCCACCAGGACAAAAAAAAAGTTCACGTTGGTAGCTTCATTTCCCTCCCTAGTACCCTGCGCCATCTGGCCGTCAGGATTTTTTTCTGACCTTGAGCGGACCATCCCATCTTGGTCCCTGGGGAACCCAAGGCGGGGAAAAGTAAAATATCCCGGTTGCCATAGATGTGTGGTGGCAATGGCGCGTCTCCCGTTTGCATTTTTTCTATCTTTTCTTTTTAAAGTTGCATTTGGAGAATGCAGGTAGCCTGACTCTAGCGAAGTTTTTCTCTTAGTCTATCGTTAAGCGGTTATGGGAGTTAGAAAAAGAATATTCAGCAACATCCACTAAACCTTTGTCGCGCCCCTCTCATCCATCCCTCGTTCTCGGAATTGGCCAAGGATACGGTACTCGAGTAGACTTTCAGTAGATGATACTATAATTATAAATATTGTAGTAAAAGATATAGTACAATAAAAGGTATCATTGTGTAATGCATCGTAGTAATTTTTATTATGTTTTATTATCCCTTGGGCGGTGTGAAACAGTAAAATTCGGTTCCAGCTGCATGAGGCGAAAACAGGGCACTTGGCGCTTACGAAATCTGTGAGTGATATCAAATAATGCTGGTCGCAAGGAAGGAGGTAACCGAGAATACACCCCGATAATATTTTCAAATACCATACCCAGCCAGTCAATACGATTTATAGCTACAAAGAAGAGTGAAAAAGCCAACTTGATCTAAGAATACAGCATGTATTGTACCTATGAAAGAGCTAGGCAAGTGACAAACGGGAATCAAGGACCGGGATTCCTTCAAACCCAGCCCTTGACAGTTGGCTCCCCTGCCTACCAAGTACAGTATGATTTTGAACAATTGGACCATGGACAGGGAGGTTTGAACTGCCTTTGGCAGTAAGATTAGGTGTGTTTTTGTCTTTTTGATTCGCTGTAAAAGGCGATTATTTGTTGTTTTCTCTCCGCGTTAAGAGCAGGTTATTTTGGACTACCTCACACATGGTCTAACTGTTCAAGCTCCTACTATCCTCAGGTTCATCACTCATCTAGCTTTGTCGTGGGTATGGTTAAGACTGAAATGGTATGTTTTTATGGCGAATATGAAAACAAGTCTGACAAAGATGTAGTCTACATCCGGGTCCCATACACGCTGACCGGCTTCGTCGTGCCCGTACTCCCTTTTGCTGCATTCCCCGTAACGTGAATCGACAAGCAGCGCATTCTTCTTTAGATCCCCCCACCTGTGTATATATGGGATCCTCTGGATCACCGGTTGGGGGAGCAAGTGAGGTATGATGCTGGAGTTAGCTATAACGAGGTGAGGTTGTTTTCCGGGTGTAGTAGGACTTCGACGGCCGAAGGTTTTTTTGTCCATAGGTCTTAATAATAGATTCGGCCAGGGTTTCGGCCAGGGTTTCACGAAATATTCTTGATGACCCTGACCGGTAGTTAGTTGGGAGAGAAGGCAGCTGAGATAATATAAGATAAGAATTAATAATCGTTGCATCTAAACTCCAGTAGAGGATAGAAGGCCAGTTGCGGAGGCACACTTGCTGTGTAAAATAGTAACTTCTGTACTGGTCAGCCACATGTACCCCGACTTTATACTGGTTGTAGTGGTGTGTAATGGCAGGTATGGGGACATTGGCTTCCTCATTAGGGCCAAAAACACGTTGAATTGGAGGACCATTCGTACTTGACTTTCTTGGTTTCTTCCGCTGTGATGTAACTCGGTCCCCAGGGCCAAGCATGTGAATTGTACTTAAGAAATGCATGGCACTATTATCCTGCCACTGGACCGCTAAAATTCTACAATCTGGGTCAGCAGATCCACCTGTCATTTCATTCCATGGGATACTTTTTCTCTCATCCACAAGGTCTGGAGGAAACGCAGATTTGTTACCCCTTGCTGTACCGTAGGCCCCAATTCCAAGACTTCTGGGCTTTATGAAGAGAGATTGGGAGGGGAAGTAGTTATCCATATAGATCTTATAATGTAATCCAGTGGTGTGGGGCAGAGTACAAGCGAGTTGAAAGACTGTGGAACTGGTTGGAGTAAGCCTGAGGTCTTTTTGCAAAACTAAACATTCAAAGGAGTCTGATCTAGAGGCAAAGGTCCAGCTATAAGTATAACATTTATCACAGAGAGAAAATACTTTATAACCCTGGGTAATTGGTTTGCTGGGCATGCGATAGATATGGTGGCTCCGACCCCGAAATCTTAGCATCATTTCGTCTACTGTCACATTAGAAGCGGGCTGGTAAAACTTTTGGCTTCGTGACTAAACCATTGTATTACGTGGTTCGAGCTTGTCAAACCATTCAGATCGAGTTAGCTGCAACTTAGGATCAGAGATGTGTAGATACCGCTTGATCTGACTGAACCATTCCAGACTCATCGCACGAAATATCCAACTCTCCCCTCGCCCTTTCTAAAACCTAGTACTCCCGCAATCCCTCTTTGTCCCCATATATATCAATAGCACCAAAAACAACTTAATTTCTTCTCCCGTTAGTTTCCTCCATGGGCGACGGCCAAAGTGCGTTCCAGCACACTTCTCTCCCGCATAAGCATTTGTACCTTTGACAAGTCCATCGATAACCTCCCAATCCCAAAAGTGCTCGAATACTCGCAACTCGATGTTTTCTGGGTTCGTGTCCTTCAAAGGGAGCAAAGCTTGTGCGACATGATCAATACGAGGACCAAGTGGTACATATGGCTGGCGGAATATGGCTGTGCTTCGGTTGTTTACCTTGTTAACCTTCCCTTGTTAACCTTCACGGAATGTGATATCGGAGAAGAATTAATTGCCAGAGGAGCAAGCGGATTTCGACGTTTTCTAATTTCTGGCATTTGGATAGATTTGTGGTATCATGGAACTCTATTTTCCCTCAGGCTGATGGCGATGAGAGGTGACTTTGTCACCCTGAGGAATATGCTTTCCATATGAAGGATAGTGGCTTCTAGAGTGGGAATAGTCTGCTCGAACCGAATTTTACTGTTTCACACCGCCCACGGGATAGAGATGGGTCCTAGTGTAAATGTTAAACAAGGAACCCCAGATGCAGTAGATCTTGAAGCGCTTTGCGTGAGAACATGGCCCGGATTCTCGGTTAAGCTAATAATCGACCTGGACCGGTAGCACGAAAAAAAGGGAGTTCTACTCGAGTATTCGAGTATGTCAGGCATGGTGCCAGCAGCAATATGGGCGAAATATGTAACACGTGGCCACAAAGTGGCTAGTATGCAAAATCTTTACTCTATGTGCTCAGGACGCATACAGGAACCGACAGCGAAGCTAGTCCATAGTCACACTTGCCCTCTACAGCTTCTTTCACAATACATGTATTAGAGGGATCAAGCAGTCTGACGAAATCCTTGAAAGATGTGCCAAGAGTAGACTGGAGAGCCAGGGTGCAGCCGCAAGAAAATTATGAGTTCCAGCAGCTAAGACTAAGGCAAAGGAAAAGGAGTGCAAAAGTAGTTAGTTTGTAAACATACATAATATAGAAATTGAAAACCTCACATTATGATGACCATCTAGGCTGAATTTCGTGTCAGAGGAGGTTTGACCGAGTCAGCTGAATTATTATGCGCTTTTTCCATAATCGCTACTCTGTGAGGAAAAATTGGTCAATTAAAAATAAAGAAACTGCTGTAGCATAAACTGTGATTATTTTTTGTACTACAATGTGTAGTTGTGCTACTCTCTTTTCTATATATTCTAAGCATGTTACTGCTCTATACCTATACAGAACTCTACTTTTTGATATTTAAACCGTGTCTTTTCCTTCTCTCCTTGTTCTAGTTCCCTCTTGGTCAATATTTACATCCTGGCACTTGTCTCAACCCCCAATCGCCCACAATTGGCCATCAGGAATACCAACTATCCCTGCCTGAAATGCCTTGCCCATCTTCTTGGTATTTCACCTTTCCTGATTGATCACTGTCGCTGTGGGTACGGCATTTTTTTCAGGGATTCTGACATTTGCTGAATCCTTCTATTGCAAATAGATGCTGCACGCTGCAGTGCTGTAGACAAGGGTCAAGGATAAAAGATTGGTACAGCGCAGGGGTGGGCTGGGTAACTTTAGAAGGGATTATTGTACTGTGCAACCAACCCACCTTGTCAAGGAAATATGTTGCAATGGTAAAGTACCTCTTAAACTATAACTCTTCACTATACAGTCATAAAATTTAAATCCTAGATTTTTTAGACCATTACTAATAAACAAGGAAAAAAATATTGAATAGTATAACAAGGATGTATAATCTTATTATGTAGATACAAGAGAATATTGATTTTGAAAATAGGCTATAGGGCCTTAAGCCTGGGGGAATTGAAGACAAGATTAAACAGAATAGCAGTTTAAAGGGTTGGGCACAGCCTCAGTAGGTAGCAGTACGTGTTGGATTTGATCGCAAATGTCTTGAAATAGAGGTTATTTATATTATTTATCAAGATTTTGCTGTATCAGTGCCATTACATGAAAGGAACCACTTCTTCTCTGAAGGTTTCCCGTTCAAGTGGACCACCACTGCTGGGACACTCCATATGTGACATACAAATTGTAACCTGTTCCTGAGTATTGCGAGATGCCCAGAGGGAGATCCGGCGATACTGAAAGGACAGGGAGGAGAAGGGTTCATGGAAATCTCCACAAGAGATATACCAAAGGTTAAGAACTTGTAGAGTGACCGTTCAACTTAGTATATTTACGGTGAGGGTTCCGGTGAGGCTTGAGAGTCCGAATCCTTAAGGGATCTTCGAACTCTTTAAATACAAATGAATCATAACCAATATTCTGTCCAAACAAGAATGCTAAGCTACGCTAAGGTAGAAGCGAAGACAACTAAGTTCTAAAACAAAGGTGGACATCCGACAGGATATAACTAACAAAACAAGTAATGGAATCAAACAAGTAAGGGATCGCTACTAATGTACTAAACCAGTAATACATAGTAGGAAGCATAGGGTTTTCCCAATTGGGTACAAGGAAGGAAAGGTAGTAATAAGTGAACTAAGGCAAGTACTACCTAATAGAAAACTATAACAATAGGAAAGGTACAAGGTAAGGAATGATACGTTACTGGGAAATCCTAATAGGCAATATCCAACGTCATGCTAAGGAGGAATAGCGATAATAGTAGATTCCATTACACAAATCTTGTTTTCTGTTTTTTTCTTTTATCAAACTTTTCGGCATTTATTAGCTAACTTCCAGCTATCTAATGAACCGTAGGGCTTTTCAAAGCATAAAGTCTGTTTGCCCTCAATTGTCTTCTTGGACTAAAGGCCCATTTTCAAACAAAAATCCGGATTCAGCCCCCTTTACCATTCTAGCATCTCGGTTATACTAACCTCTCCAACCTGGTCACCAATAACCCTTTCATCCCCATCTATGGTCCCTAAATAACCACAAAACCAATCCACTAAACAACAATACAAGTAACCTTTTCCACCACTCGTCCAAGTCCTCAAGGATGCCACTTGCAATGAGTGACATCGCCAACCCTGGAGTGAAAACAAAAAACCATGTATAACTCCTACCAATATTTCACCTATGTCCAAACCTACGGCCTAAATCCCTATTCCTATCACAGAGATAATTACCAAAGGGCGACCTCAGCTGATAGCCGGCACTTGCCCCTGGAGTGTGGCCCTTGGCATCCGTCTGCTGGGATACGCCAACAGCAGGAGGCTTAGAGCAACGTCTGGCAACCAATCTCGCGTAAGTACCTTTAAACACTGACTCCTTTCCAACTACCCTCATCAACTCTGAGCAAATAGACCTCAGGTCTAACTGAGGAATCGACGTCTCCCTGCCCCCTCTCGTTTCCTCCTCCTCGTCAGTCACCTCACCCCGCGACCCCCTCTTCCATTTCTCATTCTCCTAAGAAGGCGTGTTGATGTTTGACCTGGGCCCCTTCTCTTCTTCATCCAGTGCCACACTCTTAGCAACTCCCTCCTCATTAACTTCCAACTTTGCCACCTTCCATTAGTTCTTCACCAAGTACCTCCCCCTCTCTTGGTACCCGGTCCAAAATTCCTCTGATCTCTTGTCACAAACGGTGACTAAGCAAGGCAGACTGTCACATGACCAATAGTTATTAGTCATCGGTTGGTTATCTTTCACACTATGAGATCAGTTGACTCATAGGATTTCACATGACGACGCAATAGCGCATCATTGGTTTATTGTGATTGGTTGATATTTGACATGACGCACGATTGTGGTCATGTGGTTTATGTATCTCGCACATGACTCATAGTTATGAGTCATGGGTTTCACGCATGTGACCCGTTAGGGCACATGACTTGTTTTATGGGTTTTGATTGGTTGCGAGATAAGGCGCAGCTGACTCGGGCGAGTCAGCTGATAGATTTCACACTATGACTCACTATGAGTCATGAGTCGCGTGACGCGAGGGTATGAGTCACGCAGGGTTAGGGTTGAGGGAAGAACCCCTATATAAGGGCACCCTCGGGGTATGGGATTTGGGTTAGACCAGTCCCCCCACCTCAACCCGAGGCCCCCCCACCTTCCGACGAAGAATTATCCGACGCCTCCTCCGAGAGTGAGGAAGCCATGGATGTGGGCGAC
>Ga0307507_10004786_pt1 | contig 23362 bp, 7 predicted proteins | sample 7_EM_MG_FD_207223 | JGI IMG/M metagenome (GOLD analysis project Ga0307507, IMG submission 207223) | Populus trichocarpa ectomycorrhiza microbial communities from riparian zone in the Pacific Northwest, United States - 7_EM | ecosystem: Host-associated > Plants > Roots > Unclassified | place...
GCCTTGCCCCCCCCCCCCCCCCCCCCTAGAGCTATTAAAGGCGTAAGGGGGATTTATCTGTTCTAACTACCGCAATACTAACAGCGGGATATATTGTGTTGTTTTAGGTATCTTTTATGCCTAGGCCCTAGCTAGGCCCTTTCTAAGGGTCACCACTCCATTAAAAGGAGATAAGGAGAACCGTGGGTCGCAATCCAGGCTGCTAGGTATTTGGTAGTTAATAGTAAGTAACCATATGCTCCGCGGGCGACCGCCCTAGGGGTTAGGAGGGGCCGTATATTTACTTATTTGTTTGCTTATTTGCGTTCACCATTTATTAATATAAGGTTGTCGATGCTTCTAACTGGGGGTTAGGGGATGTTATTAAATACCGCGTATCTATGTTGGATTATACAGGTGCCCTAATAGAGCAGTGTAGTAGTAGCCATTATTGTAAAGGGGTACCAACAGTGGTGGTTTTTAAGATCTTACCATCCCATGTGAAAACTTTTCACCACCACCCTAACGCTTATAACTACCACCACCAGTCATATCGCACGCTGTGCGACGTCTCTGCGTTGGCTCTAAGTCTAAACTTCGAAGACCTAGGTTTGTAGCCGTTACCACATATAGGCGCAGAGTCCGTTTTCGACGGCCTCCTTAAGGTAATTATAAAGATTTATTAAGCTCTCCACTCTCTCTTTAGCTGTGCTACTTGTTTTCTTTACTTATTATAGCGATAACAATATTCTTAATTCGTACCCGTAGTTCGCCTTAAAAGGTAATATACCTATCCCTTCTTATAATATCGCATTATATATAAACTGCGTAATTAGTAGTAATAATATCCAATTGTTCTATGCATAATTAATATAATACCTTAGATACTGTTCTAACGTTTAGTTTAGTCTTTCTGTTTAACTATCTATCTATAAGTAATATGCTGTTAACATTACTACTCAAACCCCCTATTTAGCTAAGAATACCTCCTAAAATGCTGCTATAAATCTTAAATCTCTATCCAATATAATTTTCGTTAGTACTCTATACCTTACAAACACTTCCTTAATATAAACTCTAGCTATATCTTCCACTAAGTCTAGCCACATCCTCCGCTAAGATTTCTTCTATATATGCTATAAAGTAGCCCTACTTAGTTAACTTGTCTACTATTATAAGGAATGCGTTATAGTCCTATCCAATAATAGGGTCCTTTAACTTTAGTAACTTTATAATAAAGTTCTATAATATAACCTCCTATAGTCTTTCTGGTACTTTAATAGGTTATAGCCCTCTATACGGCTTATGCTTTATTAGTTTATTTCTTTAGCAATTTAGACATTTCTTTATAACCTATCTCACTAGTCTTTATATTCCTTAAATAATATATTCCTCTTAAAGTCTTAACACTAAGCTTATAGCTCCATTATATCCTTAAGTTATTCCCTTATAGAATTCTTTTATAAACTCTTCTGCAATTATCTTTGGTATATATATAGCCTCTTAGTGCTTATACTGCTCTAAGTCTAGATCCTTACCCTATACTTCTTAGATCTTTTAAGACTATATACTCTCTAGTATTTTATAGGTCTAACTCTCTTCTCTAATTGCTATAATTTTAGGGTAATTATACCTAATTAATCCGTCTTCGTCTTTGCGTAACATTGCCCCTAATAGCTTTTTATTATTCTATATCTCCGCCTTCCTACTTAATATGTCTACTCTTACGTTCTTAGTTCCTTTAGTATACTAAATTTTAAAGTAATATTCTGCAAGCATTTCCGCCCATCTAACTTATCTATAATTAAGTTCTTTTATTATTAGGAACCCTATTAGGTTCTTATAGTCCGTTTTAACTATAAATGGTTTCTCTATACCTTATAAGAACGCTCTCTATTCCTTAAGTGCTATAACTATACCTAATAACTCCTTATTATAGATATTGTAGTTTAGTTTTGGTAGTGTTATTTTTCAACTATAGTACGCTACTAGGTGCCACCCGTTCTAGTGCCTTTATAGTAAATATACTCCTAATATAAAGTCTAATGCATTTGTTTCTATAACTGTATCTAGCTTTAGTTAGTAAATCTTAAGGATTAGATCCTAGGTAAACAACTCCTTAAGTTTTCTAAACAGTTCTCTTTACTTATTACCCCATATCTATAGTTCCTCTTTCTTTATAAGTTTTATAAACAGTTTAATATTCTTTAACTACTATACTATAAACCTCCTATAGTAGTTGCAAAACCCTAAAAACAATCTTAACTATATAACGTTCTCTAGTTCTTACCAACTTACTATAGCTTCTACTTTCTTTAGGTCTATACTAATTTTTCCTAGTTTAATAATAAATCCAATAAAATCAGTCTTCCTAGTAAAGAACTCGTATTTCTTAATTGCTACTAGCATCTTTTCCTCCTATAGTCTTTTTAAGACCTATTTAATATATTCTCCGTGCTCTTCTTTGCTTATTAAGTAGATATTATTATTATTAAGGTATACCATAATAAACTTATCTAGGTATTCTCCTAATACATTATTAATTCTTTTCTAAAACGTTACTAGTGCATTTGTAAGTCCGAACTATATTACTAATAGTTTATACAGTCCTTCCTTTAACCTAAAGGCTGCCTTTTACTTATCTTCTTCCTTAATCCTAATCTAATAGTAAGCCCACCTTAGATCTATTTTTGTAAAAACTTATATATTGCCTATTCTATCCTAGATTTCGCTAATTAAGGGTAAAGGATACCTATCCTTTCTTATAATACTATTTAACTATCTATAGTTAATACATATCCTAAGTTTTCCATTTTTCTTTAGGATAAATAACACTAGATATCCCGCCAATAACTATAACAGTCTAATATATCCCTTTTATAGGTTTTTTTAAATAAACTCTTTAAGCGCTACTAACTTAGTTTTAGTAAGCTTATAGGTTAGAAAGAACCTTAAACTTATTCCTAGTTCTAACTCTATTTTATAGTCCTATACTATATATTCTAACAACTACTTACTTTCTAGGCTCTATAGCCTTTTACCATACTTATAGTATCTCTTTAGTATATAACTTAAGCCTCGCTCGGTCTCCTTGTATATTGCTCTAACTTAGTACCATACTATCTTAGTTTATTGCTATACCTTATGTTGTTATATATCTCTAATATTAACCTAACCTATAATCCAATTAATTCTTAGATTATATTTCTATAACTAAGGCATTCTTAGTATCGCCTCATCCTTTCCTAATAGTATGATATTAAAAGATATCTTAACACTTTTTCCTTTAATGGTTAACTAAATAGGTCCTATTTTATGATTAATAATGCCTCCTTTATAGGCTATTAGATCTCCTAAAATTATTATTAATAGGTATAGGTATTCTTTCTGCCTATATAGTAACCCCATCCTTTTAACTACTATTAGCAATATATAGTTTCTTATTACTCTACTATCCACTAATGCTTTAAACTTCCAATCTTACTATTTTACTTATAAATTCTAGTGTTATCCTATAATTCCTTTAAGGGTCTAAGGCTCTACTACTAGCTCCCTCTAGTTTTATAGGCCTCCGCTTTTCCTAATTATTAGCTATTAAATCTTAACTATACTTAGTCCTTCTATAGCCAATACTTAGTTTGTTTCTTTTCCTTAACATACTATAGATAAGTATTTTCTAGGCACTTCTACCACTATTATCTATCTAGGCATTTTTCCGTAAGGAACCTCTTTAGTTAAAATATTAAGTTACCTAACTCCTAAACTTCTACTAGGTGCTAACTATATATATACTTAGTATCTCTATATCGCTTCTTATCTATTATCCAATATATCCTTATTAGATACTTACGGTACTTATCCTTAGGTATCCTATACATATTATACATATTATCCATATATACTGTCTACGCTAGCATATAGTATACTAGGTGCTTTAGGTTAACTTTTAGTTTATTTTTATCCTTAAGTTTAAACCTCCTCTATAATAATCTGAATGTTACTATATTATTTACTAGTATTAATACCTATATCGTCTCTCTCTAGCCCTTAGCCTATTCTTTAAAATTCTTTAACATTATAACTAACGCCCCTTTTATATAGCTTATCTACTTCTCTAATAGTACTTAGTCTAGTATAACTTTCTTATCTAACCACATATAAAAGTCTTCCTACTTATTATTTCCTTACTGCTAGTACTATTTCTAGTAAAGCTCTATAAGTATATATAATCTATTTATAAGGAAGTATCTCTTTATTACTATATTGTTATAACCTTTAGTATATCTTTCTGTAAATCTGCTTAGAATCCCTAAATCCTCTTTTTATTCCAGTTTATCTAATTACTTAGCTCTTAGTATTCCTACCCTTAGCCTATTTATAACTTTTTATATTAGTACTCTATCCTTTATACGTCCTAGTATAGCTAATCTCTGGTCTAGCTTCTATTCTTACTATACAATAATTTGTTACCTAAACTTATCCATACTTTCCTTTGGTTTTTATCTTCTAAAGGGATCCTTAAAGTCGTCTTACTTCTTAATTATTATATCAACCTTCCAACCTTTAGGCTAAATACTACATTTACCTAGAACTACTATAGACCTTATTTATTCTTCAAAATCTTAGCTCTCTAGAAATCTTCATCCTATGCTTATTTATTTGCCTACAAACTAAGCTGCTACCCTTTCCTATCGGTTTTTGCTTATTATAGGTTCTTAGGTATATCTTATCTTATTTTAAGAATTTTAAGCGTCTCTTATCTTATCTTAAAAATCTTAAGCCTTTAGCCTTCAGCCTTTATTAAGTAGTAAGCTAGCACTAGCAGTCGTCTACTTACTTAATTATCTTTAAATATTGCTCCTTCCGACTTATAAAGTAATAGATGCCGTATCTAACGGTATTATAATACCCGTTACTAAACCGCGTTTTATAGTGGTCTTAGTCTCTACTTCTATTACATTACTAAGGTTTAAGTACTCCTAGTTAGCCTCCTTTTCTTCCTTATCGCTATTAATTAATAAGTACTCTAACTCTATTATTATAATTACTAATCTTTATCCGCATGTTACTATAATATCTTAATCTAGCTTATAGAGTCGATCTTATTCTTTATCTAACTCTATAGTTCCCTTAAGTCCGTTTAACTTTAGCTCTTATAGCCAATAGCTTACGCCATACTTAGCATCTTTATAAATTTAGTATATGTTATTATAACAAAACGCGAAGTGCTTAATTAAACACTCCTTAGTCCCGCGCAATATACCTATATCTATATTATTATACTCTAACAACCTAGTGCTTTTTACCGCATAGTTACTCTAACTACCTCTATAGTCTCTAGTAAAATAACTTTATTTTCCATAATTTATACAAGCTCCTTTTTTAAACTATTTTTCTTATTAAGGAGTCCGCCTAAATATCTTCTGCTACTAAGATCCCTAGTTTAGCCTCTACTCCTTAGTCCTATAATTACTTAATCCTTAACCTCTAGGTTTCCATAATTTCTTATTCTATCTCTTAAACTCTTTAGTACCGCTTAGGTCTATTAGCTCTAGTCCACCGTTTTATAGTTTTTAACTTTATATTTGTTAATATGTGCTCTGTGCCTTATATAACTATAAAACTCTATCTTACCCTTTCTTAGCTTATTCCCTTTAATAGATCCGATTATCTATCTTAATTAACTAATTAATTAACTCTTTTAGAGTTTCCCCATCTTCTATTAAAACAATCGCGTTCTAGACTTTAGCCTTAAGTCCTTATTTATACTATGCCATAAGCGCCTTATTATTTTACTTAACCTAAGTTATAAGTGTCTAAAACTGTGTTATATACTCAATTGCTAAAGTGCGTTATACCAGATTCTAAAGCTTTCTTTCTACCATAGTTACTGCTTCCAGATCTCTAAATATCTACATTAACCTTTCTAAAAACCTATTCTAGTTAGTAAATATATACCATACTTCCTAATTAGTAGTTATTATTCCATTTACTTAGATCTTAGTAAGGTAAAGTTTAAACCACTTAAGTGCTCTTCTGGTTAGGAACAATCCTATATACACTACTTAGTCTATAGGTATTGCTAACTTTGCTGCCTCTTGTATAACCTTAAAGTGCATCTATATTAAGAACCCTTTAAGTTTTAACTTCTCCCCTAAGAATTATTTAATAGATAGTAACTTAACCTTAACCGCTCCAATTCCATTAAGTCTTTCTTTAAGTATTTAATTATTATCTGTTATTCAATTAACCATTTTCTATAACTAACTTACCATAACTAGCTATAAATCCGTATCTCTTATACTGGTGTCTCCTCCTAAACCTAAGGTTGTAGCTACCGTATACGGCGTCATAACTAGTGCTTTTAGTGGCATATTATTTGACTTTATTAATACCGTAACTAGGTAGTAAATATATAACAAAGCCTTATAGGAAATACCACGGTAGACTCGCTAATGGGCTAGGTATATAGGTAAATAGAAAGTTAATAATATAATAAGTACAAATAATAACTGGTAGAGTGGTTGCCTAACAGATTAACTCCAATTATATTCTAAGATTTATTATAAAGAAAGGAACTATCTAGGTAGGGACTATAGGTCCTTAAATATATAACCATATACCTAGGAAAGTCCTTACTCCGCCTGCTCTGTCTACTCTATTTACTTTATTATAGATCTTACAGATTACACAGATTATATAGATCACATTACGTGACCTTGGCTACTATTTCTCGTTATATAGTTCCACCGGATCTATCCTAAACCATACCCTTATTAACTAACTAGCTTCTTCTAACTCCTCTCTAAGTAGTTATAACATCATACTTAATACGTCCGTAATACTATATAAAGCTCTATATATAAAGGCTCTATATAAGGATCTATATAAGGCTCTACACAAGGCTCTACGCGAAGCTTTATATATAGAGGCTCTATACAAAGCTCCGCATAATACACATTACTATTAGGTCCCCGCTATATTCCTAATAGCCCTACATATGCCTCTGCTAAGCTACCCCCTTTATAGCCACCTTATTTTTTACCCTTTCTTATATCCTCCCTACCTTAGGAGGCACTAGAATAATAGCTAGTAAAAGACTATTATTAGAATTAAATAACCATTACTAAAACCAGATAGCTGTTACTAAAACTAGATAACTGTTACCAAAACTAAATAACTATCACTAGAACCAGATAACTGTTACTAGAATTAGATAACCATCACTAGAACCAGATAACTATTACTAGAATTAGATAACCATCCTAAAGCCAAACAACCATTACTAGAACTAAATAACTATTACTAGAACTAGATAACGACCTTTTAAACAACTAGCCAGCAAATACCACAAATAATTTAACTAATTAATTAATCAAATTAAACCGAAGCTTTAATATTGGCTTATTACTAAATTAAATTAAGGCCTCCTAGGGAGGCACCCTAGATAACTACTGTTTAAATATATAGCTAGCAAATAGCCGTAGAGAACAATCTAAATCAATTAGAGCCTTTAATTAGGCCAACCCCTCCTCTAAATTGAATTAGATACTAATATAGGTAAATAGGTAGGTAGGTAGGTAGATAGGTAAGTAGGTAAGTAAGTAGAAGACAACCATCGCTAGAACTAGATAATAACCATTTAAACAACCAGCCAGCAAACACTATAATTAGTTTAATTAATCGATCGAATTGAACTAGAGCCTTAATATTACCTTATTACCAAATTAAATTAAATTAAGGCCTCTTAGGGAGGCACCCTAAATAACTACTATTTAAATATATAGCTAGCGAACTCCTATAGAGAACAATTTAAATTAATATAATTAATCGCAATTAAATTAAGCAGAGCCTTTAATTGGGCCGACCTCTACCCTAAATTATAGATATAGATAGGTATAGATAAGTAGGTATAATAGGCAGGTATAAACAGGTAGACATAGATAGGTAGGCACTAATAGATAGGTACAGATAGGTAGGACGGTTAGATAGGTAAAATAGGTAGTATAATGGTCCTAAAGCGTGTTACCTGCTACATTGCCGTTTCTAGGGCAATTTGCCGCATTCTAGGGCAATTTGCCGCATTTTTAGGCAATCTGCTAGCACCACTTATAGAGCTGACCAATTAGGATTTTCTATCCCTGGGATAGAAAATCGCTATTGGCTTGCTTACTACTAGCGCCTTAGCGACCCCTTTATATCTTATTAGTCTTTAGTAATCTTCTCCTTCTTTTTCTCCTTAGCTTAGTATTCTTATATAGTAGCAATCTATAAGCTTTAGTTTAGAAGCATTTATATAAGCCCGTTATATTATACTAAGCTCTCCCTATATTGCCTGGGAAGGCCTTAATAATATCCCACCCTAAAAGAAGACCTTTGTCTACAATAACACGTTAATACGTTATACTTAGACACCAAAAAAAAACTTATACTATATTGCCTGGGAAGCTTGCGAAGCCCTACTGCACGCGTCCACGTTGCTGCGGGTGGAAACATCATCTAGAATCCTATTCCTATTGATGGCCAAGTGTAGAGGCGATGGTAGAGAGCCGTCGCAGCGCGTGCAGCGCTGTTGTTTAACTCTGTGGTAATGGGCTCGTGACGCGTATAAAGCATTGCCCTTAATAATACCAGGAGCCTTACTGCCTCCACTTAAAGCTCTTGTTCTACTATCTAGGGAGGCCTAGCAAGGGAAACTGGGATATAAAAACCGCCTAATATACGACTACCTGGCTCGCAGCCAGGCCTAAAACTGGCCTTATTCAGCCAGTTAATATAGATGCGTCCTAGGCGTATAATAGGACACCCTTAGGCTTACACTAGCTCTAAGATTGCAAAGTATACGCAATAAGGGCGTAGGGATCCTCCTTTTATAAGAACTTGTTAAGGTTAATATATTACAGATACTTTATATAAAACTTGTTAAGGCCCTAAGGCCACCGCAAAGAACTTATTAAGGCCCCTCTATAAGGGCCTATCTGGTATCTAGTACACTTAGGTAACTTAGAAGAGGGTCTTAATAGGCATGGTGTGCGCGACCTGGTACAGCGACAGCGACGTAATGGCGACGCGACGGCGACTAGACGGCTTAATGAGGTGGAAATATAGGTAAAGCTCTAGGCAGCGGAAACACAGGCCAGCTTTAACGGCCCTATAGCGTTCGATTTACAGTTAACTTATAGTTAACCCATAGTTGACTTATAGGCGACTTATAGGAGGGTCTTAATAGGCGTGGTGCATGTAACCTAATGTGTATATATATAAGGCGACTTATAGGAGGGTCTTAATAGGCATAGTGCTTGCAACCTAATGCATATATATGGGGGAGGCTATAGGGGAAACACAGGCCAGTTAGATAAGGACTTGATAGTTAGAGACATAGGCCAGCTTATAAAAGGGGGGGATATAAGCTTAGTTAGTAGGAGAGGGGAGAGTAGGTTGTCTGGTATAGGACCTGGTGTTTCTATAGCCCCTCTCCTGCAAGACACGGTTGGCCTATTATAAGAAGACTTTTATAGGCAACGTGAAACGGGAACTGGCAGCAGTATAGGGTGTTGCGCCCCTATATTACTATTAGCCTCCTATAGGGCGTAGTGCATAGTAGCCACTGCTGGCTCTAAGGACCTTACCCCTTAGCTGGGCCCTAACCCTTGGTGCACCTGGTAAGTAGGTAGAATTATGTCCTAACTGGAGAGACTACTATATAGCTTAAGAGAACGGATGCGCGTGTTGGTATACTAATAGACGGAACCATTCGCCTCTAGGGCGGTATGCTGGTAAGGTATGCTTAAGGAGCAAATAGGAGTTACTTAGGCAGGGGAGGCTTTTGGTTTAGGCCTTAACTATAGAAGGTACCCAAGGCTTCCATATTGCAGGATGTAGCCATAACGCCCTTATAGGATTACGCTAATAGGCATATAAGAAGGGAGTTACGACCCCTAAAAGTGGCAGCTTATACCCATACTGGCGGAAATAGTAAAGAAAGGCGTAAAACTAGAGGCTATAGAAGGCTCCCAAGCTATACAAAAGCATACTAACTCTGGGAGGAGATTCTTATATAGACCGCTAGGGGGCGGTCTAGTACTTAGGTTAACCCCATTATAAGATATCTAAAAGAATAGTGAAACCCCCTGTTAATTAGTAGTGGCAGCTAACTGCTTATGGAAAGCCCCCTAGGCCTTTAGGCCTAGGTAACTAGGACTAAATACTAGAAAACTGGGGTAGAGGCCTAGATAAGCAGGCATGTTAAACTCTACTATATAACTATCTGCTGTCGAAATCGGACTCTGCACCTGTACGTGGTAACGGCTACGAACCTGGTCTTCGAAGTTTAGATCTAGAGCCAACGTAGAGACGTCGCACAGCGTGCGGACAGGACCTGGTGGTGGTTGTGGGCGTTAAGGGCGGTGGTGAGAAATTTTCGGATGGTGAGATCTTAAAAACCACTACTGTTGGCCCTCTACAATACGACGACTACTACTACGCTGTTCTATCTAGGGCACCTATACAATCCAACATGGATGAGCAGTTTTCGATAACATCCCCAAAAACCCCAATAGAAAGCATTAACGACCTTATATTGACAAATAGATAAGCGCAAGTGAACGAACGAGCAAATATACGGCCCCTCCTAACCCCTAGGGCGATCGCCCACAGAGCATGCGGTCACTCGCCGTACTACCGTAATACTACTAAAAGGCAGCTAGATAACCCCGTACAGTTTTCCTTGTCTCCTCTTAACAGAGTGGTGCCCTTAGAGAGGGCCTAGTGACTGGGGCCTAGGCACAAAAGATACCCAGATATACACACATATATATCCCGCTTTTGTCTTTTAGTATTAGGATGGTAGAACGGATAAATCCCCCTTACGCCTTTAATAGGCCTTAGGGGGGGGGAGGCAAGGCGTATATGGTAATGGTTAATAAGAGATAGCATATAGGGGGTAGTTAAGATACAGGACATAACTATAAGCATACGGCAATTGATTAGCAAGGCCTAGCTAGGACGTAGTGAACCCTAGCTCTGGATAAGCTAGAGAAGGAAGCAGTGGTTCCTAAGGAGTTCAAAACATCTAAGGAGGAGGACGTAGCTGTAGGCCCGCAGGGCCGCTGCTACGTGCAGGCATGGCAATTTAGGGTTTTTCATCCTACTGAGGTGGCTTATAGGGTTTTTCCTCCCCCCTAATAGCAAGGGGTTTTTCCTGTTAATGTTACTTTCCCCTTGTGTACGGAGTAGTCTGCGTGGGCCTAGATAGGATCCGTATCAGACGTTAATCAAAGATCTACTACTATATTGCCTGGGAAGGCCCTAATAATATCCTACTTTAGAGGCTAGACTATACTTAACCTGCACCCCTAAAAGAACCCTAGAATTAAAACCAAATTATATAATTTTAATAATCCTTAGGAAGCTAATAATAGTACCTAAAGTAAGCTTATTTAAAAGACCTGCCTTTACTTAAGAGGAATATAAGATCCAGAAATTAAAGATAATAATAATATTATAAATATATATAAGCAGATTCGTACCCTTATAGCTAATTAGAAGGTTGACTATTTTTAAGCCTAAAGTATATAAGAGACTCTAAAGGAGATTCTGAAAAGCCTTGCTGCCTTATAAAATAGCCTAGCCTCCCCTTTATAAAGCCTTAGCCAACCTATTCGCTTAACTAAATATAATATACTAGAGAGTATAGATATAATAACAAAATAATTAAAGTCTATTAAGCTCCTTAACCCTTAACCACTATCTAATAGGATAGACTCTACCTTTAAGAATTAGAGAATCTAGATATAAGAAAAGCTCTATATTAACCATAACTATTACCCCTCTAAAGAAGTGAAAATGCTCTAGCTCTTTAGTTAAATTATTAGGGACACCTAGTAATACCTTTAGGCTAAGTTTAAGAATAAGTTGCCTGTCCGGTTTATATCTGTTAATAAGATAATATAGCATATAACTGCTATTTATATTAACCTAAATAAAGTACGGGATGCCTATTATAACTATAACTGCTTAATAATAAAATTAAAACTAAACTTTTACTAAATTCTAGACCTAGTTCTTATACCTAGTAGGTAAAGGCTAGGTTCCCCTTAAGAACTACCGCTTGGACCTATATAATAAGCTAACAGTCTAACTATAAGAAAAGATCGCGGTGGCTTTAGATAACCTATTAACCTACTAAAGACTTACAGCCTAATATTTGTTACTAGATTTAGAATTAAAATAAATTAATACTTGTTTTAATTGACTAAAGCGGTTCTATAGTAACTAAAACCTACCTACTATACTAATAAAAGCTAGTATTAGAAGATAAGTTACAACCGCCCTTATACCTAAAGTAGTTATAACTACCTACCTATAAGCCTCGCCTAACTTATTACATACTATGCCTTTAGTTAATACTTGTCGCAATACCCTAATTAACCCTACTATGGTTATGTGCTTTAATTGTGGAAAGGATAGTTACTTTACTATGTCCTGCCTAGAGCTAAAGGATATAAGTAATATTAAGGAGATAGAGAAAGAAGAAATATCTAATAAGTTAGGAAAAGAAGAACCCTAGGGTGTCAGAAATTAGCGATAAGGTGCTGACTAAGCTCTGGACACATTGCGAGGTCAAGCTCTGCATGCAATCTACATAGATATCAACCGCATCTACTGCATCACGAATCAATCAATATTCATCGTCTGCGTCATCTCTATCATCAATTAGACCCTTAAGACACCTCCGCTGTGACCTTATAACCTTGTAATTCCAATATAGGGAAAGACTCCCCCTTAGGGTATCCTATTAATCTTAAAGAGATTAATCTAAGTTAGCTAATAGGTGGAAAACACTTTATAGTTCTATATATAGTATCTTAAAATAGATATAGAGTTAATATAAATACCCTTATTAATACTAGAGTAAATGGCTTTGCCTTTATAAACATTGTTTATGTAAATAACGTTGCTAAGTTCTTAAATGTAAATGCTACCTGACTAGAGAAGCCTGTTTAAGTAAAAGGCTATAATAGCTAAGCCGGTAAGCTGGTTACCCATATCTTAAAGCTATATATTGCTATTAATAGACAACGCTAGTTTAGTATCCCCTTCTATATCCTAGACCTAGGGTCCTATAATATAATCCTTGGCCGAAAATAATTGTCTTACTTTAATATTTGGTTAAATATGCGATAAAGATAGTTTATCTAGCTAGAGAATAGACCAAAATTACCCTCCTTTGTTAGAGAAATTTGGACTAACTATAAGATATTAGCTGTAAAGGCTAACCCTGTTTATTAATGGGATGTTAAAGACTGCGACCTAGCCTTTACCTAAGAAGATATCCGCTATAAGGCTGGTAGGAATTCTATACTAATAATAATACTCTCCTAAAGCGCTATAGTTAAAAAGGACTCTACTTATAGAAGTAGAACGGATAGTAATATAGACGACTTCTAAATTATAGAAGAGGTTGTACTAATAGAATATAAAAGACAACCTTTAGAAGATGCAGTAAGAGCTAAAAGGAGTAAGAACAACGCTAATATACTAAAAGCCCCTAAGGCCATAGATACCCCTACTACTATATAACACTCCTATAGTCGACATTGTGGCAATTAGTGCTATAGGCTTTTACTTTAATATATATTAGAAGGATAATAAGGTCTTTATAACTAGCTTATATAAAATTAACTAGATTATTAATAAGAAGAAAGAAGGGCTAGTAGAGGAAACTAATAAAGAGCTAGTTAAGTGCCTTCTCCCTATTTACCTCTTAAACTATAGAGACGCGTTTTTAAAAGCAGCTTTAGATATACTGCCCTCCTATTAAACCTATAATTATAAGATTTAGTTAGAGGCCAATAACTCTTTAGGCTATAGCCCCCTTTACCAACAAACTATAGAAGAACTAAAAGCTATAAAATAGTACTTAATTAACAACCTCTATAAAGGGTTTATTAAACTAAGTTAGGCCCCTTTTGTTTTCCCTATCTTATTTATAAAGAAACCTAATAAGGGCCTTTGCTTTTGTATTAACTATTAAAAACTAAATGCCATTACTTAGAAAGATTATTACCCTCTTCCCCTAATTAATAACACTCTTATACGTCTAAGCTAAGCTAAGATTTTTATAAAGCTTAATATCTGCTAAGCTTTTTACTAAATTAGGATAGACCCTATATTAGAGGATCTAATAATGTTCTATACCCACTATAGTTCTTATAAATATAAAGTCCTTCCTTTTGCACTAACAAATGGGCTAGCTATATACTAATAGTATATAAATAATGTTCTTTTTAACTACCTTAACAAATTCTGCACGATATACCTAGATAATATCCTTATATACTTAGACAATGAACTTAAGCACCAAGTTCACGTTAAAAAGGTCCTAAAGAGGCTGCGGAATATAGGCCTATAAGTTAATATTAAGAAATATAAATTTAGAGTAAAATAAATAAAGTACTTTAGGTTTATTATTAGTATAGAAGTAATTAAAGTTAACTCTAAGAAGGTTAAGGTAATATATAACTAGAAACCCCCTTATACTATAAAAGGTATCTAGTCCTTTCTTAGCTTTTATAACTTCTACTATTAGTTTATCTGTAACTATGGGTTTATAGCTAAGCCTTTTATATAACTAACTAAGAACAATATGCCTTTTATTTTTAATAATAATTGTATAGAAGCTTTTAAGGAGTTAAAGAACCAACTTATCTTCTCCCTAGTTCTCTATTACTATAACCTAGACCTTAAATTAATGCTGGAAATAGACGCCTCTAATAGAGTAGTAACAGGGGTTTTCTTACAGTTATACCTAAACAGCAAGTAGTACCCTATTATGTTTTTCTTAAAAATAATAGCCCTAGCTAAGTATAACTATAAGGTATACAATAAGGAAATACTGGCTATTATATAATTATTATCCTAGTGGCGCGTAGAGCTTAGAAGCACAGACTCTTGGATTAAAGTCTATACTAATTATAAAGCTCTTAAGTATTTTATAATAATAAAGCAGCTTACTAGTTAATAGGCCAGGTGGGCTAAAATACTCTCCTAATTCTTCTTTATAATTATATATTGCCCTAGTGGGCAAAATTCTAAAGCTAATGCCCTTACCTAGAGAGAATAGGATGTGGAACCATAAAATAAGCTAAAGGCCTAGCACTAGATACGTGCCCTCCTCTATTCTAAATAACTTAACCTATATATCCTTAAGCAACTAAGCTCTAAACAAAATAAGCTAGCGCCTATAGAAGGAGAGATTTTAGATAAACTAATAGGACTAATTAACTATATTCTAATTATAAACCGCATAGCCAAATCCCTAAAAGCCTTTTATAACTAAGCTATAGAAGGTAACCCTAATTTAGAAATAGAAGATGGACTACTCTTATACTAAGAACAGCTTATAGTTCTAGATATTAACAACCTATAAATAGAACTAATCTATAAAGCCCACTATTAAGTCTTTATAGCGCACCCTAGTTAAGACAAGACCTACTAACTACTAGCGCCTTACTACTACTAACGAGGACTCCTGTCTAATATAGAACGATTTATTAGGAATTGTTATGCTTATAAATAGGCAGATACCCCTAGGGATTAAACCCCTAAATAGTTATAACCACTACTAGTTCCTAAACGCCCTTAGCAGCATATTATAATGGACTTTAAATTATTTCTAAAGGATAAATATGACTATAATATAGCCTTTATAGTAGTCGACTAATTAAGTAAGTAAGCTATTTCCCTCCCCTGCTTTAAGACTATAATTATAAAAGATATAGCCCGTATATATATTAATAATATTTACTGGATCTATAGCGCTCCTAAGTTAATTATCTCTAATTATAGACCCTAGTTTATATTGGACTTCTAGGATAAATTCTACCGCATCCTTAGAATTAAGTTTAAGCTCTTTACCGCATTCTATCCTTAGACTAATAGCTAAACCAAGATTATAAACCAATACCTTAACTAGTGACTTCGCCCCTTTATATAAGGGATATTATTGCGGTCACCTTAGGTTGCCCTTAGGACAACCCCTGGACACCCCTTAGACGTCCGTCGGTTACGTGCCGGAGGCACGTGTCCGTAGTATATAGTCTCCACGATCCCTAAGGCCTTACCTCCTTAAGGATTTGTCTCTTTTACTAATCTATCCTATTCTACAATCGTGTCCTTATAGCCCCCTGTCTATAAAGTCCCCTTATATTTAAATCCTTCCTACTCTATTTAGAAGGGCAGCTGGCTTTAAGGACCAGATTATTTATTTATATCTTTTATTTATATCTACTACCCTCCCTTAAAATCTCGCAATAACCTAAATAGAAACTCCACGAACACCTTATAGAAAGCCATTACGCTAAGGTAGGAAGGTCCCTTTAATAGCAAGAGATTGCAATAATATAAACCTCTAGGTAAGACGGCTAAATAAGCCCTAACACCTAGATACACCAAGAGCTTAAAAACTCTTGCATACCTATAGTTACCGGCAACGCTAAGGAAAACGTAGACACCCTCTATAATAGTCGCAACACTACTATAAAGTAGCCGGAACCCCTCTAGCCCTACTTAGGCCAATTAGAAGATTAAGCGCTAGAGGCAACTCCAAGATCTTCCCCTAAATTAGAAATGCTAGAGGAATATACTAATACACCTAACTAGGGACCCAACTGGAACCCTCCTAAAAAACCACTAGCCTATAATTAGCATAGTAGCGACATATAAACTGCTTATAAGCTAAGCAGGCCTACCCCTTTAGGTAATTTAACCTAACTACTAACTTAAGACTTAAGCCTTATAGGGAAACCCGTATTAGCTACTAGTATTAACACTACCTCTATAGCTGGAGCTTTCCTAGGTCTAAGATTAGAAAGTTAAAAGCCCTATACCAATTTTCTCTAAGAAGGATATTGGGAAGCTACTGTAAGGCTTTTAGAAGCTATATAGAAAGGAGCCACTAATAAATATATTAGAAACCTTTAGAGGCAGGTCTAGATCTAGTAGAGCTTAATCTAGGCTAAATAAAATCTTTTATAACCTAGTTAAGGCCAAGGGCCTCCTAGGGGCTACCTAGTACCTACCTAAGAAGGTGTAGAAGACTTAGAGAGGTATCTATATAGTAAATAGAAAAAGAATATAGACTAACTAGCTAAGGCCTTTAGTAGTTTAGAACTCCGCCATAGACCTAACGCCTAATAGCTAGATAACTAGGTTTGTAAAGTAGATAACTTCTTTAAAATGCTAATAATATAAGATAATACTAAAGAGCGTACTTAATAGATTATTAGTAAGATTAAAGACTAATCCCTAAACTAGATTGCACTTAATTAGCTTAATAAAAAGCAAATTACTATATAGCTACAGCTGTAACCCTTTCTAAAGAAATGGACTTAAGATCTATATATTGTATAATATAATAATACAGAACTATTCTGGAATGGGATATAGCTTAACCGCCATAATTTCCGCCAGTTTATAAACTTTGTAGAAACTTGTGCTTAATTAATAGATCTAAAGCCCTTTAAAAATAAGGACTGTAGCATCTATAAAAAGGAGAAGATTAGATTTATCTAGGCTAGAATTAAGCTAGCAATTTATAATAAAATAAAGCGCATAGGAGCCCTATTGCGGATTACTATATATGTGGATTTTAAATGAGTGGTTTTAAACGCCAAGGATATAGTAAGGAACTAGACCTCTTCTGGTAAGAAGCTAGGGGGTAACTAGAAGTGTAGGCACTCTAGTAGTAATATAGGGCAGACCTAAGCTCCAAAGAAGCCGTTCTTAAAGAGAAATCCAAAATGGTTAAAGTTAGGGACCTTAAGCAATAGAAAAGACTCCTAGGGCCAACTTAACACCTATCTAGCATCCTTATAGGAACACTCCAAAAAGTTAAGAGAAAACTTCTCTAGAGGAAAACCCAATTAGAAAAATAAGTAGGATAATAACCGCACTAATAATTTAAAAAAAGAAAAGCCCTAGTCGCGGACCTTTCCCAGCTGTAACTAGGGCAAGATATAGAAGAAGAGACTCTCTATATTGCTATTAAGCTAGAAATAGTACTCCCTATAGGCAAGGTATGTTAGTTTTAAGCACTATATAACAGCGGCGCCGAAATTAATATTATATAATATAATTTGGTAAAAGAGTATAAGCTTATCCTATTACTAAGGTAGCGGAAACCTACTATAGGGTTCCTAGATAAGTATTAGATTAAACTACATAGTGCCTATAAGCTTATGGTGTTAGTGGCTAATATACACAACCGTACTAAAGTGGTTGGCTTGCAACCCTTCTAGGCGGCTAACTTTATAGGCTATAACCTTATTCTTAGATATCCTTGGCTTGTGGAAGCAGATCCTAAAATACGCTTTAAAATAGAAGCCTTTAAATAGTAGAACAATAAAGAATTGGAAGGGCGTATTTCACTAATAAGCTTAAAAGATATCCTAAAGGATATAGCTCTAGGAGAAATAGTATACACTCTATACCTAAAGGAGTATTAGATCTAACCCCTGTTCTATAGCAAGATAGGTATAGAGCCTAGTATAGGCAATAGCTCTTCCATAATGGATACCCTATGGGGAACTACCGGATAGGTTACGGAGACACTATAAGGAGGCGTTAATCTTAAAGATCTTATAAGATACTTCCACCGCTATAGATTACTCTGGCTTAAGTAATATATAGAGAGTATACTATAACACCTTAAATGCTATATTAAAGAGTTCCCTACCCTTCACTAGCTACCGCATAAAACTATTTAATGTATAGTGGTAACTATGTATAAACAGCTATTATAGCGCGCGACGCTGCCCGTAAGCGTCCTAAGGGACCTTTAGGACTTACCTAATAATAATATGGAGGATAAACGCGACCCTAATTTATTAAATATCCTAGTAGGCCTAAGGGACTTACTAAGGGTATTTTTAGGCAGGTGAGTAAAAGTCCTTTAGCGGAACTCAGAATATAATTATATAATTAATCTAAAAGAAGGCAAATAACTACTAAACCTTCCTATCTATAACCTCTCTTATAAAGAGCTTAAGATCCTATAGGAGTACCTTAACAGCTTACTAGAAAAGGGATGGATACAGCCTAGTAAGTTATTAATAGGCGTACTAATCCTCTTTATCCTAAAACTAGATAGAACTATAAGGCTATACATTAACTATTGCGGTCTTAATAAAATCACAATTAAAAACTGTTACCCACTACTACTAGTTAGTAAAATGCTGGATTAACTATCTAGGGTGAAGATCTTTATGAAGCTAGATTTATATAACGCCTATTATAGGCTCCATATTAAAGAAGGGGATAAGTGGAAGACCGCTTTTAAGACCTAATATGGCCACTTTAAGTATTTAGTAATGCCCTTTAGGCTAGCCAATGCGCCTATAATATTCCAATTGTATATTTATAGAGCCTTAGGGGGACTAGTTAACCGCATATATATTATCTATTTAGATAATATTCTAATCTACTTAAAGGACAAGAATTAGTACGAGTAATACGTCCGTAAAGTGCTAAAACATTTAGATAATTGGGGCCTCTACGCTAAGGCATTAAAGTATATCTTTAACACCAAGCAGGTTGAGTTCTTGGGGTATATTATAACACCTATAGGTATAGTTATAGACCTAGTACAGGTGTAGATGATCTAAGAGTAGCCAGAGCCAAAGAGCTACTAGGATATTTAAGTGTTCCTAGGCTTTGCCAATTTCTATAGGCGCTTTATCTATAACTACTCGGACGTTACCTAATACTTATTTAACTATGTTACTAAAGCTTTCTAAGACCCGGCCTAGAAAGCAAAAAGCTTAAAGGTAGAAAGAAAGAAAATTAAAAAGGGACCAACTAAATAGTATAAACTATAAATATAGCCCGGAAAGGTATAGGAAGCCTTTTAGGAACTATATACAAAGTTTATAAAAGCTCTACTATTACAGTATTTTAACCTAGATTAGCTACTAATAATAGTCACTAATATATTAAATTTTGCCTTTATTGGTATCCTATTATAACCTAATAGGTATTTAGACGCTACCTAACTCCACTAGAGACCAATAAAATTCTATAGCGGAAAATTCTAGGGACCTAAAGTTAGGTATTATACCCATAATAAGGAACTACTGGCCATAGTCAACTGCTTTAAATAGTGGCGATACTACCTTAAGCACGCAAGCTATACCACTTGTATACTCTTAGATTATTATAATCTACGCTACTTTATAACTATAAAGAAGCTTATACCTTAATAAGCCAGATAGGTAGAGAAGCTTACGTAATTTAACTTTAAGATTAAATATAAGCTAGGGGAAAATAACCCTGCTAACAAACTGTTATAATGGCTAGACTATGCCAAAGGCTTTAAAACAGGGGAAGGAAAATGGATAATAGATATCTTACTCCCTATATTGCAGAACAAGCTCTAGGTATAGAATGCTTAAGCACCCATAGCTCTAAGCATTAAGTCTTAGGCGGTATAAACCCTATTGGCTTCCACTAACGTTTTAGCTAGTACCCGGTCCGTGGCTAATAAGGGTCCAAAGATACCTAGATAGGATATCCCTAATATAAGTTTAGAACCTAGTAATACACTACCCTTAATTACTAAGCTATTTCCTTAAACTAAAAGCAAAGCCATAAAGCAATTGGAACCTAGAGCCCTATAAAGACTAAAGGACTTTAACCTTATAGCGGCCTTCCTAACGTATGTATACTAAGAAGTTATAAAATTTATAGTACTATCTAGTCTTATACTTAGAGTAGTATAAGGCAAAACAGCTTTTACCTAGGAACCATCCAAAAGGTTAATAGATCTTATCTATAAAGTGCAATAGAGGGACGCCTCCTATACTATCTTTAATGCGGAAGTAGACCGGAAACGTAATAGAAAGGAAGCTGCTAGGCATTACTATTAGGAACTAGACCCAATAGGCCTACTGCATAGATATAGCAAGGTTTGGGTGCTATAAGAAGTAAATCTATAATAGAAGATCCTTATAAGGAATTATAATAATCCTCTAGGCGGCTACTATAGTCAAGCCAAGACAGTGGAATTACTTTAATGTAAATACTACTAGCTAAAGCTTAAGCAGGAAGTAAAGGAGTATATTAGCCACTATAAGAAGTGTTAAGTATATAAAATCCGAAGGTATAAGCTATGGAGTTTACTTAAATCAGTTCCCCCTGCCAGTAAGCTATAGTAATATTACGCTATAAACTTCATTACAAATCTCCCGCCCTTAAAAGATGGGTAAGAATGAATATACGATTCGGTCCTAGTACTTATTAATAGGTTTTTAAAGTACGTCTAATACCTTCCTATTAACAAGACGATTAACGCATAAGCGCTTACCAGTTTAATTAAGAAGAAATACTTTCTTAAAGTAGATTAGCCACACTCTATTATTACTAATAGGGGCAGTGTCTTTATAAGCCAGTACTGGTTAGATCTATACTTTCATTTAAAGATAAACTACCGCTATAGTACAGCTTTCCATCCGCAGATAGATAGGCAAATGGAACGCTAGAACTAGGAACTAGAGTCTTATCTATAAATATATTTAAATTACTAGCAAGATAATTGGTATAAGCTACTTCTATACACGGAGTACGCTTATAACTTAAAGCAATATTTATTGCATTAGTTTACACCAATCCAGATTGCCTATAGCGTCTAACTATTAGGATTTAATGGTATACCCAACAATCACTAGCTAAGGCCGCATAATTAATTATAGGATTCTACTAGGAAGTTTAAGAACATCTACTAGAGAGTATAAGGATACCTTAAGGAATAGAAGAAGTAATAGAAGCATATAAAGCAGAGCCTATAAGATACGCAAGAGTAGCAGAGACTTTAGTACAACTACAAACACTAGGACAAGCATTTCGGCGTAGGTGATAAGGTTCTATTATATTTAACAAATATTAAAACCTGTTAACTATTAAAGAAGCTTAATATAAGATACCTAGGTCCCTTTTAAATTAAGGAATAAATCAGTAAACTAGCCTACTGTCTCCAGCTACCCCTATCTATGGCCCATATGCATCTAGTATTTTATGTAAATCTACTAGAGCTATGGCATAGACTACCGCCAGAAAAGAACTTCTGTCCAGGCCTAATTAAACACCCTAAAGTAGTAGGCGAGCGGTATAAGGTTAAAGCTATACTACGCTATAAGTCTGTTAAGAATAAGCTTTAATATAAAGTTAAATGGCTAGGCTAGCCCGCTAAGGACTCTATATAGGAACTAGAGGATCACCTTAATTATTATAAAGATATTCTAAAAGAATATTAGGACCAAGGTCTATAATCTACAAATCGCAGAAAGCGCTCTAATACTATAGTGTTATCGCAACCTATAAAGAAAGCTTGTGGTAGGCCAAGAGAGGCCCCAAAGAGTAAATAGGGTAAATTAAATATGGAACAAACAAGCTCCGGAAACCATAAGGATTAATTAGGGCTACGGCCTAAGGCAGGACAGGTCCTTAGCCTTTTCACATACATAGTGTAACGGGACTAGCCCAGTTACAGTATAAATGTCTTGGTGAAACACTTAACAGATAAATTCTAACACTTTGATTAAATTCTGCTAAATTCTACTAAGTCGATTAAATTCTGCCAAATTCCACTAACTCAATTAAATTCTACTAAATTCCACTAATGTAATGGAATTTAGTTAAAACCTATTAAAACCTGTGTGCGCTTGTGCCCATGCGTCTACTGCCAAGACTCCTAAATATTTAGTTATAAGCTTCCTATATTCCTTTCTTTTCTTTACACAACGTCTTGTCCTCTACAAGAACTATATACCCTTAGATTTACATTAGGAAAATATTTACAGGATAAGATTTAAGTAGACTTTAATTTTCGCGTTTTGTGTAATTGACATGCAATTTAATTAACTTAACACGCAATTAACCAACTTAACACGCAATTAACTAACTTAACACACAATTTAACCAACTTGATATGTAATTAACTAACTTAATATACAATTTGACTAACTTAATATGCAATTAACTAACTTAATATATAATTTAACTAACTTAATATGCAATTAACTAACTTAACAACTTTAAAAGCTAACTATATATTTCTTAACACGCAATTAACCTACTTAGCAACTTTAAAAGGTAACTATATATTTCTTGACATGCAATTAAGGTAAAGTTATATGCTATATATTTAACTATTATATATTATCTAATATAATCTTATACAATCTTATATAGTTTTATTACTTGGAGGCTCTGCACAAGGCTCTGCACGAGGCTCTACACAAAGCTCTACACGAAGCTCTACACGAAGCTCTACACGAAGCTCTACACGAAGCTCTACACGAAGCTCTGCGTACAGAGGCTCTGCACGAAG
>Ga0307507_10004787_pt1 | contig 23361 bp, 8 predicted proteins | sample 7_EM_MG_FD_207223 | JGI IMG/M metagenome (GOLD analysis project Ga0307507, IMG submission 207223) | Populus trichocarpa ectomycorrhiza microbial communities from riparian zone in the Pacific Northwest, United States - 7_EM | ecosystem: Host-associated > Plants > Roots > Unclassified | place...
ATATTTAACGTGCTAATGGTAACACGGGCCGGCCCCCTTCCCCTATCCCCTACTATAGCTACCCTAGCAGTGCATCGTCTGCGGTACGCCTGCGGTGCGCCTACGGTACGCCTGCGGTCCTCTGCCTATAACGCGACAGCCGTGGACCGGTTGTAGTAGAGGTCATCTGCCCTGCAGCAGACTGGTAGAGGTCGTCTGCTCTGCAGCAGACTGGTTATAGAGGAGGTCGTCTGCCCTGCGGCAGACTGGTTGTAGAGGAGGAGGTCGTCTGCCCTGCGGCAGACTGGTTAAGGAGGAGGTCGTCTGCCCTGCGGTAGACTGGTTAAGGAGGAGGTCGTCTGCTCTGCGGCAGACTGGTTAAGGAGGAGGTCGTCTACTCTGCGGCAGACTGGTTGTAGTAGAGGAGGTCGTCTTAGGTATATGTTTAAACTTAAGGACAAAGACAAGCTAAGAGTTAACCCAAGTCACCTAGCGCATTATACGTTATCGTGGATAGCTTGTGTGGATAACATGTGTAATATACATAGGGCACTAAAAGATAAAAGTTGGAAGTACCCAGTAAGGATATATTAGGCATTAAAAGAGAAACAGTTTAGAAATGCTAAGTATATGTATAGATAGCACCCAGTAGAAGTACAAAGTTAAGGGGACTTAACACTTTAACCAGAAAGATTCCTTACGGAAAAATACCTAGATGGATAACAGTGGTAGGACTACCTAAAGAGCACTTATTTATAGCACGTAAAGGAAAAGAAACAAACTAAGTATTAGCTAAAAGTAGACTAAGTACCAGTAGGATCTAGCAGCCAATAGTTAGGAAAAGGGGAGGCCTATAGGACCAGAGGGAACTAGTAGTAGAGCCTTAAACCCTTAAAGGAATTTAAGGACAACACCTAAATTTACGAGTTAAGTAGCAAGATTAGCAGTTTAAAGCATTAATAGATAGTGGCGTAATAAGGAACTACGTATTACTAGCAGCAGTAAAAAGGATAGGGTTACCATATAGATAAAAGAAATACCTATATCCACTTATAACAATTTTAGGAGATTAGATAGCCTATAGAGGAGATATTATTAATCTCAAAATAGGACCTATTTAGTTAACTATTAAAGGGAGACCAGTTAGGATGTCTTTTAATATCTTACTATTAGGACAAGATAAGGCGATATTAGAAATGCCTTAGTTACAGAAATATAATCTAAAGATTAATTAGGTTATAGGTTAGGTTAATATTATAAATACTTAATAACGCAAAGTACAATAGTAAACCAAGTTAGTATAGTACTAAGTTGGAGCAACGTATAAAGAGACTAAGCAAGGCTTAAGTTATATACTACAGAGATACCATAAGTATGGTAAAAAGTTATAGTTACTAGAAAGTAAAAAACTGTTAGAATATACAGCATGGGACTATAAGATAGAGTTAGAACTAGGAATAAGTCTAAGGTTCTTCCCAATCTATAAGCTTACTAAAACCAAGTTAGTAGCGCTTAAGGAGTTTATCTAGAAGAACTTATAAAAGGAATACATCAGACCATTATAGTCGTCAGTAGGATATCCAGTATTATTCATCCTAAAGAAAAACGGAAAACTTAGGATATATATAGACTATAGATAGTTAAACAGCATTACTAGGAAGGATAGGTATCCTTTACCCTTAATTAGCAAAATCTAAAACAGAATAGGCAACGTAAAGATCTTTATAAAGATAGATCTAAGGTAGGCATACCATTAGATCTGGATTAAGAAAGGCGACAAATAGAAGGCAGCCTTTAGGTTAAAGAAAGGACTATATAAACCATTAGTTATGCAATTCAGACTTATAAATGCACTAGCAACGTTCCAGAAACGAATTAATAGTATATTAGGAGAATACCTTAATAAATTTATTATAGCATATCTCAACGATATTATTATCTACTTAATAAGTAAGGAAGAACATAGAGAGTACGTTAAATGGGTTTTAAGGAGACTACAAGAAGAATAGATGCTAGTAGTAATTAAGAAATACGAGTTCTTTATAAGGAAAACCGATTTTATAGGATTTATTATTAAACTAAGAAAGATTAGCATAAACCTAAAGAAAGTTAAAGCTATAGTAAGTTAGCAAGAACCAGAAAACGTTATATAGTTAAAGTCATTTTTAGGGTTTTGCAACTACTATAGGAGGTTTCTTACACAATGGTTAAAAAACATTAAGCCATTTACTTAATTAACGAAGAAAGAGGAACTATAGGTATGGACTAATAAACAAAGAAAGTTATTTAAGGAACTTAAGGAGTTGTTTACCTAGAAACTAATCCTTAAGATTTACTAACCAAGGTTAGAAACGGTTGTTAAAACAAATACATTAGACTTTGTACTAAAAGTATATTTACTATAGAAGCACCAGAACGCATAGCATCCAGTAGCGTACTATAGTTAAAAAATAACACCACCAGAACTAAACTATAACATTTATAATAAGGAGTTATTAGGTATAGTTACAGCACTTAAGGAATAGAGAGCATTCTTACAAGGTATAGAGAAACCATTTATGGTTAAAACGGACTATAAGAACCTTACAGGATTCCTAATAATAAAGAAACTTAACTAAAGATAGGTTAGATAGGCGGAAATACTTACAGAATACTATTTTAAAATTTAGCATACCAAAGGTACTAAAAATGCAAAAGTAGACGCATTTAGTAAAAAGGCAGAACTATAAAATAATAAAAAGCCATTAGGGGCTTTACTGCAAAAGGATTAAAATGGATTAATTAGGTATAATTATCTAAAGATTACAGTAACTAGAGAGAGTTAAATCTATAAATTACCTAAGAGTAATTGGACATAGAAGATCTAAGACGTATAGGTAGAGGATCTAGACACGGAACAGTATAAAAATAGAGAAGTAACTTATATTCCAAGGTTAATTGTAAAAGAGTTTATTAAGTTATTCCACAAGGGACTAACTTAAGGACATAACGGAGCTATAGGCTTAGTATTAAGACTTTAAAAGGAGTATATTATTTAAGGAATTTAGGGACTAGCAAGATAAGTTATAAGAGAATATCTAGATTGCTAAAGAAACAAACTAATAAGGTATAAGCCGTACGGAGGGCTACAACCTATTAAAATACCAGAGAGACCATAGGAGGTTATATTATAGGACTTTATTATTAAACTACTAAAGTTAAGAGATCCTATTACAGGACAAGATTACAATGCAATCTTAGTAATAGTAGATAAGCTTATAAAGTAGGTATACTTTATAGCGTATACAGAAGAGATATTAGTAGAAGATGTCGCTAAAATCTATATTAAGAAAGTATTTGCAAGACATAGAGTACTAAGTAAGGTTATATTAGACAGAGATCTAAGATTTATAGTAGTATTTTAGGAGGTATTCTTAGCTAAATAAGGGGTTTAAGTAGCAATATTAACAGCGTATCATTCGCAAATAAATGGATAGATAGAAAGACTAAACTAAACACTAGAATAGTATCTAAGACATTATATTAACCACGTATAGAATAATTAGGTATTATTGTTACTAATTATATAGTTTATATATAATGCAACACTATAAGAAGGAATGGGAATATTACTATTTAAGGCGAATTACGGGTATAAGCCAAGAACATTATTATCGCTATATTAAGTAAAGAAGATAAGTAGTGTAACGGAACCTTATAGTAGGAACTACAGTAGGTCCTATTATTAGGCTAGGTATATAGGTAAGAACAAATCAACAACATAATAATAACTGGTAGAGTGGTTGCCTAATAGATTAACTCCAATTATATTCTAAGATTTACTACAAAGAGAGAACTATCTACGGTAGGGACTGAGGTCCTTTAAATACATAACTATACTCCTATAAAATCCTCTCTTGTACATAAGGTACGTATTATCTATATTAAACGTAATATCCTTTCTATTTAACACAGTTAATATATTTAACACTATGTAACCTTAGTTACTATTCCTTGTTACATAGTTCCACCAGATCCATCCTAGACCGTACCTATATTAACTAACTAGCTTCCTTTAACTCTTCTCCAAGTAGTTATAATATTATACTTAAAGCGTCCGTAACACTATCTCCCTCCTCTTTATCTTCGTCCTTAAAGATTCCCAACATCTTTAAGTTATTTACTAGAGGTATAATATCCGTTTAATTATTCTAGTTAATATCTCTACTTATTATACCTAAAGCTTCTTCTTCTCTTTCTTAGGTGGAGCATTGCCTGCATACTATCTCCTTAATACTATTACTAGGTAAAGTAATGGTGATTTCTTACTCTAGGTGCGTGAAAGAGGGGTTAGTTTATATTACGCTAGCAAGTCCTTTATTTTAATAACCTTCCTCTTGTTCTAAGTATACTAAAGCAAATATTTAATTGTCCTATAACGTTCACTCTACCTCTAACACTAAGTATACGTGTCCTATAACTCTTAGTAGTCTTTAAGTTCCCTAAGTAACTTATTATAGGGTCTTATGTTTAATCTACCGCTATAAAACTGGATAGTGAGCTGGCCTCAGCGCTGCTTAAGGTTTAACGTGCCTTAGAAGAGTCTATATGCGTCCTTAAAGCTTAACGTCTTGCTTATGCTTGTCTCTAACATCTTAAACGTATTCGCGAGAAGGTTTATTCTAAGAAGTGGAAACTAGTTTAATAGGGTCTATTTAAGCTAGGTAATAAAAGGACTGGCTCTCCTCCTATAAGGGAAATAACTCTAAGTAGCTTAGTAATTACTCCTCTTAGGTCCCCCTTAGGTAACTTATTCTTTGGCAATCCTTCCTTGTTAGTGCTACCTAACCTACTCTCTTTTAATACTCCCGTACCTTTCTTATAGCGTTCTCTAAGTTGCTTAGTAGTTCCTAGGTAGTCTTACTATAGCCTATCCACTTTACTTTATACCATATTTTATTATCTATATCCTTATAACTAATGATCTTTAAAACTTGCTATTTATCTTCCTCTTGTCCTCTATACATGTCTGCCTTATACACTAGTGGTTTAACGTTTTCATATACTAGTTTTAGCATTGTAATGTATTATACAGGGTAGATCCTTATTTTGGCTAGTAGGTTTAATTTATACGTAACTAATAAAATTCTTTACTTAACTTTAAAAGGTCCTAGTCTAACATAGTCCAACTTCTTGCTTAGTTATTAACTCTTAAAATTTTTGTATAGTAGCCACACTTTATCTCCCTCCTTAAGATCTGGTCCCTTAGATCTCTTAGCATTATAGTACCTTTTCACTCGTTCTTATACTAATTTAGCTGTTTCTTTAAGGTCTGTATAAAGATTCATTAACATCTCTATTCTTTATTTAGCTGTGCTACTTATTTTCTTAGCTTAATGTAGTAATAACGATGTTCTTAGTTCGTATCCGTAATTCGCCTTAAATGGTAATGTCCCCATTCCTTCTTATGGTGTTGCATTGTATACAAACTATGTAACTAGTAATAATAATACCTAATTATTCTATACGTGATTAATATAGTGCCTTAGATACTGTTCTAGTGTCTAGTTTAGTCTTTCTGTTTATCCATCCGTCTGCAGATAATACGCTGTAGAGGTTACTACGCGAACTCCTTATTCTACTAGAAATACTTCCTAAAATACTACTATAAATCTTGGATCTCTGTCCAATATAATCTTGTTTAGTGCTCTATGTCTTGTAAATACTTCCTTTATATAAATTCTAGCGACATCTTCTGCTAATATCTCTTTAGTATATGCTATAAAGTATCCCCACTTTATTAGCTTGTCCACTATTACTAAGATTATGTTATAATCTTATCCTATAATAGGATCTCTTAACTTTAGTAACTTAATAATAAAGTCCTATAATATAACCTCCTATAGTTTTCCTAGTATTTTAATAGGTTGTAGCCCTCCGTATAGCTTATACCTTATTAGTTTATTCCTTTAGCAATCTAGATATTCTTTTATAACTTATCTTACTAGTCCCCAGATTCCTTAAATAATATACTCCTCTTAAAGTCTTAACACTAAGCCTATAGCTTTGTTATGTCCTTATGTTATTCCCTTATAGAATTCCTTAATAAATTCTTCTGCAATAGACTTAGGCATATATATTACTTCTCTGTTCACGTATTGCTCTAAGTCTAGATTCTCTGCCTATACTTCTTAGATCTTTTATATCTAATTACTCTCTAGTAATTTATGGATCTAACTTTCTTTAGTTGCTATAATCCTTAGATAATTATACCTAATTAATCTGTCTTAATTCTTTTATAACAAAGCTCCTAATAGCTTTTTATTACTTTATAGTTTAGCCTTTCTGCTTAAAGCATCTACTTGTGCATTATCTATACCCTTAGTATACTAAATCTCAAAATGGTATTCTATAAGCATTTCTGCCTATCTAACCTGTCTGCGGTTAAGTTCCTTTGTTATTAGAAATCCTATAAAGTTCTTATAGTCCGTCTTAACTATAAATGGTTCCTTTATACCTTATAAAAATGCTCTCTATTCCTTAAGTGCTATAACTATACCTAGCAACTCCTTGTTGTATATGTTATAATTTAACTCTGGTGGTGTTATCTTTTAACTATAGTATGTTACTAAATGCCATGCGTCCTAGTGCTTCTATAATAAGCATACTCCTAGTATAAAGTCTAATACATCTATCTCAATAACTATTTCTAACTTTGGTTAATAGATCTTAAGGATTAGTTCTTAGGTAAACAACTCTTTAAGTTCTTAAAACAGCTTTTTTTGCTTACTACCCCAAACCCATAGTTCCTCCTTCTTTATTAGCCTGGTAAATGGCTTAATACTTTTTAACCACTATACTATAAACCTCCTATAGTAGTTACAAAACCCTAGAAACAATTTTAACTATATAATGTTCTCTAGTTCTTACCAACTCACTATAGCTTTAACTTTCTTTAGGTTTATGCTAATCTTTCCTAGTTTAATCATAAATCCTATAAAATTAGTTTTCCTTATAAAGAACTCGCATTTCTTAATTGCTACTAGCATTTGTTCCTCTTATAGTCTCTTTAAGACCTATTTAACGTGTTCTCCATATTCTTTCTTACTTATTAAGTAGATAATAATATTGTTAAAATATACTATAATAAATTCATCTAGGTGTTCTCCTAATACACTATTAATTCGCTTTTAGAACATTACTAGTGCGTTTATAAGTCTAAACTGCATAACTAACGGCTTATATAGTCCTTCCTTTAACCTAAAAGCTGCTTTCTATTTATCGCCTTCCTTAATTCTAATCTAATGGTACACCTATCTTAGATCTATCTTTATAAAGATCTTCGCGTTGCCTATTCTATCTTAGATCTCGCTAATTAAGGGTAAAGGATATCTATCCTTCCTAGTAATACTGTTTAACTATCTATAGTCTATACACATCCTAAGTTTTCCGTTTTTCTTTAGGATAAATAGTACTGGATATTTTACTAACAACTATAATGGTCTAATATATCCCTTTTATAAGTTCTCCTAGACAAACTCCTTAAGCGCTACTAACTCTATTTTAGTAAGCCTATAAATTAGAAAGAACTTTAGACTTATTCCCTCTTCTAATTCTATCTTATAGTCCTATACTGTATACTTTAACAGCTTTTTACTTTCTGGTAACTATAACTTTTTACCATACCTATAGTATCTCTTTGGTATATAACTTAAGCCTCACTTAGTCTCTTTATATATCACTCCAACTTAGTACTATACCAACTTAATTTACTGTTACACTTTATATTATTAAGTATCTCTAATATTAACCTAACCTATAACCCAATTAATCTTTAGATTGTACTTCTGTAACTAAGGCATTTCTAGTATCGCCTTATCCTATCCTAACAGTAGGATATTAAAAGACATTCTAACTAGTCTTCCTTTAATAGTTAACTAAATAGGTCCTATTTTAAGATTAATAATACCTCCTCTATAGGCTATCTAATCTCCTAAAATTATTATAAGTAGATATAGGTATTCCTTTTGTCTGTATAGTAACCCTATCCTTTCCACTACCTTTAGTAATATATAGTTCCTTATTACTCCACTATCTACTAATGCCTTAAACTGTTAATCTTGCCATTTAACTTATAAATTTAGGTGTTATCCTTAAATTCCTTTAAGGGTCTAAGGCTCTAATACTAGTTCCCTCTAGTCCTATACACCTCCCCTTTTCCTAACTGTTAGCTGCTAAATCCTGCTTATACTTAGTCCAACTTAGGCCAATACTTAGTTTATTTCTTTTCCTCTACGTACTATGGATAAGTGTTCTCTAGGCACTCCCACTACTATTATCTGTCTAGGTATTTTTCCGTAAGGAATCTTCCTAGTTAAAGTATTAAGTCTCCCTAACCTTATACTTCTACTAGGTGCCATCTATGTATATACTTAGCGTTCCTAAACCGCTTCTCTTCTGGTGCCTAATATATCCTTATTAGGTACTTCTAGTTCTTATCTTTTAGTACTCTATATATATTGCACGTGTTATCCACATAAGCTATCCATAATAGTGTATAATGCGCTGCATATTTAGGGTTAACTCTTAGTTTATCTTTATCCTTAAGTTTAAACCTATACCTAGTTAACCTAACCACTGGTATCTCTGTTATAGGTACTAAGACTTATTACTTACCTCTTTAGTCCTTAGATCCTTCTTCTAGGTTCCTTAACATTATAATTAGTGCTCCTTTAATATGACTTATATGTTTCTTTATAATAGGTTAGTCTTAGACAACTTTTTTGTTTAGCTATATATAAAAGTCTTTCTATTTATTACTATGTCGTTGCCTATACCACTTTCCGTATAGCTAGTTTAGTGTGTATGGTTTATCTGTTAGAAAGTACCTTATTATCGCTACATTATAATATCCTTTAGTGTGTCTTTCTTTAAACCTAGTTGGAATATTTAGATCCTCTTCTTGTTCTAGTTTATTTAACTACCTTACCCTAGGTGTCCCTGCACTTAGCCTATTAGTAACTCTTTATACAGGTGCTCTGTCCCTTATACGACCTAGTATAGCTAATCTCTTATCTAGCTTTTGCTCTTACTATACGATAATTCTTGTCCTAAACTTATCCATAGTTTCTTGTTTTCTGCGTCTTGCAGCTAAATCCTTATAGTCATCTTGCTTTTTAATCCTAGTATTAACTTTTTAATCTTTAGGCTGAACACTATATTTACCTAGGATTGCTAACGTTTTTATTTGTTTCCTAAACTTGTAGTTCTTGAACTTGCATCCTATACTTATTTATTTATTACTAAACTAAGTTACTACCCTTTCCTATTAGTTTTCGTCCATTATGGGTCCTTAGGTATGTCTTATCTCATCTTAAAAATATTAAGCGTTTTATATCTCTTCTTAAGAATCTTAAGCCTGTGGCCTTTTACCTTTATTAAGTAATAAGCTAGCACTAGCAGTTATCTGCTTGCTTAGTTTCTTTTAAACGTTACTCCTATTATCTTGTGAAGTGATGGAAATTGTATTTAACGGTATTATAATACCTGTTACTGAACCTTATTTGGTAATAGTCTTAGTTTCTGCTTCTGTTTTAACTTTTTTAAGGTTTATATGCTTCTAGTAAGCTACCTTTATTGCCTTATTATCGGTAAATGCTTCGCCTATGTTAAACTTATTATCTTTAATGTCTAATCTATAAGCTGGTTTGCTGGTTCCTTTAAACTTAGATAATAATAGCTCCTATAGCTAATAGCTTACACTGTACTTAACGTCCTTATGAATTTGGCATGCGTTGTTATAACAAAATACAAAACTATTAATTAAACATTCTTTTATTCCTTACAGTGCACTATTGTCCCTCTATATATATATATCCACTGCTAGTCTTGTTCCCTTTACTGCGTAGTTACTTTAACCACCTTTATAATCTCTGGTAAAATAACCTTATTTTCTGTAATTTATATAAGCTCCATCTCTAAACCATTAATTTTGCTATAGAGTCCGCCTAAACATCTTCTGCTGCTAAGATCCTTAGTTTAGCCTCTGCTCCTTAGTCCTTTAATTACTAGATTCTTAACCTCTAGGTTTCTATAATTTCTTTTCCCATCTTTGGGTTTCTTTGGTACCACTTAGGTTTATTAGCTCTGCGCCATTTTATGGTTTTTAACTCTATGTTTATCATTGCGTACTCTGCGCCTTATACAACTATAGAACTCTATTTTACCCTTTCTTAGCTTGTTCCCTTTAATAGATCCTATTATTAATCTTTATTAACTGGTCTATTAACTCCCTTAGAGTATCCGCATCTTCTATTAGGATAATTACATCCTAGACTTTAGCCTTAAGTCCCTATTTATACTGTGTTATAAGCGCCCTGTTATTCCACTTAACCTATATAGCTAGTGTTTAAAACTGCATTATATACTTAATTACTAAAGTGCGTTATACTAAGTTCTAAAGCTTTTGTTCTGCTATAGTTATGGCCTCTAGGTCTTTAAATATCTGTATTAACTGTTCCGTAAACCTATTCCAACTGGTGAATATATACCGTACGTCCTGGTTAGTAGTTATTATGCCATTGGCCTATATTTCTGTGAGATATGGTTTAAACCACTTAAGTGCCCTCCCTATCAGGAATAATCCTGCATAGGCTACTTAATCTAATAATGTTGCTAACTTCGCTCCTTTTTATACAACCTTAAAGTGCATCTGCGTAAGAAATCCCTTAAGCTTTAACTTTTCTCCTAAGAATCGTTTAATTGAAGGTAATTTAATCTTTACTACTCTAATTCCATTAATGCGTTCTTTAAGTATCCTATTATTATCTTATAAGTAATTAACCATTTCCTATAACTAACCTCGCGTAACCACTTAAGAATCCCCATTGTCTATACTAGTATCACCTAGCCCTAAGGTTATGGCTGCCGTTGACGTCGTTATAACTAGTGCTTTAGGTGGTATATTATTTAATCTTGTTTAATACCATAACCTTAGTAGTGAATATGTAATAGAACCTTATAGTAGGAACTACGGTGGGTCCTATTATTAGGCTGGGTATATAGGTAAGAACAAATCAACAACGTAATAATAACTGGTAGAGTAGTTGCCTAACAGATTAACTCCAATTATATTCTAAGATTTACTATAAGGAGAGAACTATCTACGGTAGGGACTGAGGTCCTTTAAATACACAACCGTACTCCTATGAAATCCTCTTTTGTATGTGAGGTACGTGTTGTCTATATTAAACGTAACGTCCCTTCTATTTAACACAGTTAATACGTTTAACGCCACGTGACCTCAGTTACCATTCCTTGTCATATAGTTCTACTGGATCCATCCTGGACCGTACCTATATTAACTAACTAGCTTCCTCCGACTCTTCTCTAAGTAGTCATAACATTGTACTTAAAGCGTCCGTAACAAGTAGCACAGCTAAAGAAAGAATAGAGATGTTAATAAATCTTTATATAAACCTTAAGGAAACGGCTAAACTAGTATAAGAATAAATAAAAAAGTACTATAATACTAAGAGATCTAAGGGACCAGATCTTAAGGAGGGAGATAAAGTATAGCTACTATACAAAAATTTCAAGAGTTAACGACTAAGCAAGAAGTTTGTTGGAATTACAAGGTCATAAGGTCACAGCGGAGGTGTCTTGAGGGTCTATTTAATAATAGAGATAACGCAGACGATGAATATTAATTGATTCGTAATGCAGTAGATACGGATTGTGTCTATCTAGATTAACATATAGAGCTCGCTCTCGCGACGTGTCTAGAGCTTAGTTAGCATCTCTCGCTTAATTCTAACACTCCCCCATACTGACGACGCTCTCCTCGTCTGTCCTAAATAGGCAATTATAAAGCTATTCCCAAATACCTTACAAGTGCCATTTGGCCTACGTACAGAGGGAAAACCTATAGTAGGCGAAAAACCTCCGTAACTTGCTCCGTCTCCGTCCGTTACCGTCTCCATCAGTTACCGATTCCTAGCGTTATACAGTGCTTCATAAATTGGTTAATTGGTAGCTGTTTTATAAGCATATCTCCTAGCTAATCTTTGCCTAGTATATATACCACTTTAAGTTGACCTTACTGAACCATATTATTTTATACGAAGAGGTATTAAGTCTTAATATGCTTGGCTTTCTAGTAGTGTTTTATATTGTATAAAAGGTTAACCATACCCTTATTGTTACAGTAGAGCGTAGGGATAAAAGGGTTATCGTTATCTCTCTTTTTTAAATTTCTCGTCAGCTTCTTAAGCTATACTGCTAACCTTGCTCCTTCTAATGCCGCTATAATCTCGACTTCCATTAAGCTTAATACTATTAACTTCTACCTTTAAGCCATTAAGATCACTGCTCCCCTATAGCGTATAACTGCTATGCCTTGGAATAATATCCAATCGTATTCTATTCCCCACGTAGCATTAGTAAAGATATTATAACCAGTAGGTAACGTAAGCTTGCATAGAGGAAGGTAGACTACTTAACTTAAGTAGGTAATTCCTGTTTTAAGAGTGCCGTTTAGATATTATAGTAGCTGCTTACTTAAGCGGTAATGCAATTCTCCTAGTGCTGCCATAAACCTAGCTAACTAACTGACAGCGTAGCTAGTATCAGGACGTATATAGTTTAAGAGGTAGATTATAGAGCTAATAATCTACTAGTATACTGTCGCATCATCGTACTTAAGGGGACTTTTGATATCCGCTTTTAGAACAGTACCAGCTGGTATTAGTAGCTTAGCCAGATTGCAGCTGTCTATTTTTAGCCGTTTAAGTAGCTTCTTGGTATACATTATCTAATATAGCTTAAGGGTTCAGTTTATACGGTCTTAATTAATTTGGAAGCCTATAAATACTTCTATAGGACCTAGGTCTTTGCATCTCTATTCTCTTAAGATTCTTGTCTTCGTAATATTAAGGTATCGGCGCTTTCCTATAATCAGCATATCGTTAACAAATAGCAAGATATATACTTTATTTCCTATAAAGAGATTGGGGTTAGCATTAGCTGCTTTTAAACCTATACTCTTAAAGAACTTCTTAACCATCTAAAACCATTCTCTCGGTGCCTACTTTAGGCCATAAAGTGACTTATTTAGCTTTAAGTAGACGTCTTTTACGCCCTTAAGCTTAGGTTTGAAGTCTCTTAATAGGTTAGGAATCTGCATATAAATCTATTCTTACAACGGCGGGTTTAAGAATGCAGTTTTAACATCAATATAGTTAAGCTTAAAGTCCTCAGCTACCACCTTTACCATTAAAAACCTAAAGGTGTCGTATTATACAACAGACGCAAATATCTTAAAATAATTAATATTAGGGGTCTACTTATCTCCCTAAATATACAGTCTTACCTTCTTGCGAATTACTTCTCCCTTAGTATTATACTTATGCTTTAGAACTAGCTTACTTAAAAGTAATAACCTTCCTTCTAGTACTCTCCCCCTTATAATGGTATAGGTGTGCATTCTCTTAAATAAGAGAAATTCTTTAAAGATAGCTTTTATCCAGCTAAAAGCATCCTCCCTTAAGGCCTAATCTAACTCAATAGCGTTAAAAGGTGCTATAGGTACTCCCATAGAGGTAGTATTCTTAGCTTCCAGGTAAATAGCTTTTATAGCTATTACTAACTAAACCACCATATTATTAAAAACCCTTATATTTGGTAACCTTCCAGACCTTGTTCTTTGCGTATAAGGAATGCGTATCAATATACTTTATATAGGCGTCCCACCCTTAGCATCACCTTAATTTAAGCATCCTACTTAATCTTAACCTAGGCTTCCCACTTAATTAAAGCGGCCTACTTAGTCTTAACCTAGGCTTCCCACTCGTTCGGAGCAGCCCACTTAGTCACTATCTAGCCTACTTATAGTTCTCGCAACTAGAGTCTCTGTTAGCGCATTTAAGGTAGTAAGGGGAGGTGTAGGTTAGTTCACGGCTTAGCTTATAGTGTAATTCAAGCGTCCCGCTTAATCTTAACCTAGGCTTCCCACTCAATCTAAGCAGCCCACTCAGTCACTATATCTTGTAGCTTGCACCTAAGGTGCTCTATAAGGGAACCTATACTTATTCACTTTAGCATCTCTAAATAGCTTAATTACTTAGGTATATAGGTTCATTATCTTAAATTAACTACTCCCTTTTAACCCCATAAAAACGTAGTTAAGTTTTATTCTCAAATCATACTTCCTAGGGTATTTCTCAAGCGTATTAATTGGATTGGCGTGATACCCAAAGACAACTAGATTCTTCAAGTCAAAAACTCATCAGGTATATACCTTATAGGGTATAATAGCACCACTATGCTTATCGTTAAATAGAAGTACTAAGGTGGGTACTCAATTCTTAATCCAGACAGCATGCTTAACTGCATAGCACTAGAGTTTAACTGGTATATTTCCTTAAAATAGAAGTGACCTTGTCTTGTAGTCAACTATGTAGATCACGCGCTCAATTGCGCCATTATACAAGTGCTTATATAGCGGACAAGGTTTAAAGTTAATACCCTAAAGTATTAGTTCGTCTTAAAATCTGCGGCCAAACTCCCCCTTTCCATTATCCGCTCAAATCCATACAGCTTTGTTGCCAGTAAACCTCTCTACCCTTACAATAATCTCTTTAATATGCGGCAGTACCTCTTTAGTTCAGAGGGTTTTAAGAGAAATAACCCAAGTATAGCGTATAGCGTCGTCTAGGGCTAGGAGGTAGTAGTTATAACCTCTAATCAATATACCGATTCGTTCTATAGTATCTTGGTATAGCCCTCAACCAGGTATCTTCTCACGCTTAATTGTCTTCTTACTTAGTATTTCTCGCATCTTCCTAGCTAGACAAGCTTCGCACATACTCTTACTAACTAGTACTACTCTTTTCTTAAGCTTTATGCCTAGTAAGGAGTGCTATAGCTTAAACAGGTCACTGTAATTTGTATATCCAATTCAGCGGTGCTATAGCTCAGCATCTATTTTACTGACATTTAGTTGTAAATCATATACTTCTACTATCACATTAAATACTTCCTAATACTCTTATAGCACGTAGAGATTGTTCCTTATAGTGGCCTTAAACGTCGCACCTAATTTATGCTTGCCAGTAGCTCAATCATCTAGGTTAAATATAATTAAGTAGCCTTCCTAAGTAAGAGTCCTTACTAAGATTAGCTTAATTAACTTAAACAAAGGTACAAGCCAGACATCTTTTAGCTTTAGGGTACCAATTTAAACTTAACCATAGCCTATAGCAGGGACAACAGTCCCATTTGCAGTACGGACCTATTATAGCGTATTCCATCTCTTTAAGTGTATTAGGTCTAATTAGTTACTAGTAAAGTGCTTAATTACTCCTAAGTTAAGAGCCCAAGCTAAAGACGTCGTTGTAAGTATAGCACGTTTAGGGTTAGGGTTAAGGTAGATTAAATCGCTATTAAATTCTTCCTTAGCTATTACTACATTCCCTACTTCCTCTACCTTAGGAGTACCTTAATCTGTCTTCCTAGCGTTGTCAAATTAGAATTACTTAAGTAGGGAATAGTCTTTCTAGTCGTCTTAGCTCTTTGCTCACTTAAAACAATAAGCTATAGCAATAACGCAATAAGGAATAATTAAATCTACCAGCATAGCCTCTGCCCCTTATTTAACCTTAACCTTAGTTTCCCCTTCTCCCCCTAGGTTCGTCTTTCCTCTCATATACAAGTGCTGCATTTTGTACTTGTATAGGGAGAGCAGTTTCTTGCTCTTAAAGAAGGGTAATACAGCTCTTAAGGTCTCGTTTGTCTCATAGACACTAGGTCTTTATATTCTACCACATAATATCACTTAGGAGGGCCAAGAGAAGCTACTCTTTAATATTATTATTAGTAAGTGCTTAAGGCGTTAAGGCTAGATTAATCTTAAATTAATTAAGTATTTAGAGGAACTTAACAATTCGCATCTTTATAGGGTTAAATATAGTGCTATAAAACTCTCTGCGGAGTCTAGAGATATAGACCTCGTTATTAGCCTTATTAAACTTCTTCATTCCTTCCCACATTCCTTGAATATCGTACGCCTTTATTATCACACGCATCTCTTCCTAACAGTCGTCTCCTATTAAATTATAGATAATCTTGTTTGCTTCCCCTTATCTTCTTCTTCCGTCAGCTAAATTAACTTAATTTGGGTCCTCTACACCAGTAACAAAATCCCAGCCCTCTAATATGATTAGGGCTGCCTTGTAGGTGCGCTCCTAGTCTGCAAAGTTATCTCCATTAAAAATAACAATTTTGCCCACCTTATAATCGTACGTAGGTGTCGTTAAGGTTAAAGTAGAGGAGGTTATTTTCAGGGTCGATTTTCGAGTCAGAAGAGGTGTCGCTACCCAGGCTTATAACCTATTGGAATTACAAGGTCATAAGGTTACAGCGGAGGTGTCTTGAGGGTCTATTTGATAATAGAGATAACGCAGACGATGAATATTAATTAATTCGTGATGCAGTAGATGCGGATTGTGTCTATCTAGATTAACATGCAGAGCTCGCTCTCGCGACGTATCCAGAGCTTAGTCAGCATCTCTCACTTAATTCTAACAAAGTTAGACTACGTTAGACTAGGACCTTTTAAAATTATATAGAGAATTTTATTAGTTATATATAAACTAAATCTACTAGCCAAAATAAAAATCTACCCTATATAACACGTCGCAATGCTAAAGCTAGCACATAGGAATATTAAGCTATTAGTCTATAAGGCAGATATATATAGAGGACAAAAAGAGGATAAATAGTAAGTTTTAAAGATCGTTAGTTATAAGGACATAGATAATAAAACATAGTATAAAGTAAAGTGGATAGGTTATAGTAAGACTACCTAGAAACCACTAAGCAACCTAGAGAATACTATAGGAAAGGTATAGAAGTATTAAAAGAAAGCAGGTTAGGGAATATTAAAAAAGGGTCGCTAAAGAACGAGTCACCTAAGAGGAACTTAGGAGGAGTAACTACTATATTACTTAGAGTTGTTTCCTTTTCTAAAAACACTACTTGTTTATTACCAAGCTTAAACAGACCTTATTAAACAAGTTTCTACTCCTTAGAACGGACCTTCTTATAAACCTTCTTAAGACGGATTAACTGAGCGGAAGTAGTGAGATAAGACTTAAGAGCCCGTTACTAAGCGTTAGCAGCCTCTTATTCCATATCGCGAGAACGCTAAAGCTCTACCAGAGCAACTAATAGCTCATTATTAAGCTTTATAGCGGCAGATTAAACACGAAACCCTATAATAAGTTACTTAGGGAGCTTAAAGAATGTTAAGAGTTATAGAACGCGTATACTTAGCGTTAGAAACTGAGCGAACGTCGTAAGACGATTAAATGTTTGCTTTGGTGCACTTTAAACAAGAGGACGGTTGTTAAGATAAAGGACTCGCCAGCATAACGCAAACCAATCCCTCTTTCACGCAACGAGAATATAGAGACAGCATAATCTCACCAAGCGACAGTATTATAGCAATGGTATAAGCACGTCAAACAGTAGAAGAAGAAGAAGAAGCTTTAGGTATAATAAGTAAAGATATTAACCAAATTAATTAAACGGACATTACACCTCTAGTGGATAACTTAGAGATGTTAGGAATCTTTAAGGATAAAGATAAAGAGAAGGGAGATGGTGTTACGGATAGCTTAAGTACAATATTATAACTACTTGGAGAGGAGTTGGTAGAAGCTAGTTGGTTAATATAGGTACGGTTTAGGATAAAACCGGTAAAACCATATAACAAGGAATAGTAAGCGAGTTATATAGTATAATCTATATAATCTATAGGATCTATAATAGAGTAGATAGAGCATATATACCTTACGGAGTAAAGGGATTTCTTAGGAGTAAGGTTGTATATTTAAAGGACCACAGTTCCTACCTAGATAGCTCTCTCTTTATAGTAAATCTTAGAATACAATTAGAGTTAATCTATTAGGCAACCACTCCACTAGTTATTATTAAGTTATTAACTTCTCGTTTACCTATACACCTAGCCTATTAATAAATCCACCGTAGTAACTACTACAAGGTTCCGTTATAGTTTATTAATAATGTTTATATAAGCGTTAAGGGCTTTTAGTAGGTCTACGCCTATTAGAGAGGGTTTTAGTTTAGGGCTTAGTGATTTAATAAGGCTATTAATTAGTACGGAGTTATTCTAGCCTATTTCTCTTACATAGTGGCTAATTTAAAGAAGTATATTAGGAAACTTTCCTTTTTTTAAGCTATATAGTTTATCTTCCTTTTAGCGGTAGCTTAGCGGTTTAGGTTACTATATATAGCTTTAAGAAGTCTAACTGTGACGGGCTTGTACAAATGCTTCTAAACCAAAGCTTGTAGATTGCTACTATATAAGAATACTAAGCTAAGGAGAAGAAGAAGAAGAAGAATCGTTTAGGGGCAGTAGGTAGACATGTCGCGAGGGCCGCTAAGGCGCTAGTGGTAAGCGAGCCAATAGCGATTTTGCATGCCGGGCATAGAAAATCCTAATTGGTTAAATATAGCAGGTGACGCGCTCCAGCACCGTCACATTACCCCCCCCCCTCCCAAAGAAAAGCCTGCCCTTAGGCTTTGTCCAAGTTCTTTATTATTATCTAAATTATTATAGTTATCTAACCCCTCTTCCTAGCATTTAACCCAGCTATCTAACTTGCATAGTGGTCTAGGGAGGTCTAGGTAGGCTAGGTGGAAATCTCGTAGCTTATAGGGAGAGTACTTAAAATTGGATGCGGGGTACCATTCTAGATCTTTATTATAACCTACCCAGCTTACACAGTATTTTAAGGTACTATGGTCCTTCTTTACTGCTAAGATCTCTTTAATTTCCTATTCTTCGTCCTCTGTAATCTAAATTGGCGGTAGGGGGTTATTGTACTATCTAGGTAATAGGTCGTCCGCAGCCTTCCATAGTCAGTCTAGAGAGAAGATAGGGTGGATCTTTATTAACTCTGGTAGTTTAACCTTAAAAGAGTGCCCTACCTTCTTAGGGATTTTATAGGGGCTAGCTATTTAGTAGTCTAGCTTATGGCTTAGCCTCTAGGTTTTCTAGTTCTTTATTAATACCTATACCTTATTTCCTATATAAAAGTCTACCTCGCGGCGGTATTAATTTACGTTGGCCTCTTTCTTCTCTTATGCCCTTTTTATAATTGCTTGGGCAGTCTCCTAGGCCCTATATATTCTCTTAGCGAATATCTGGGCCTCCTTATAGCTAAGGCGTTCGCGGGCCGTTATAGGCCCTATAGGTCTATCCCAATTAAAGGATATTTATGGCCTGTATCCATAGAGTAACTTAAATAGTAATATTCCTATACTATTATAAGGGAGCGTAAGCTATGCGTAGTCTATTATAGGTAGTAGTTCCAACTAGTTATCCTAGTAGTAGTTAATAAAGGGGCGAAGTTACTGGTTGAGGTACTGGTTTATAATCTTGGTTTAGCCGTTAGTCTAAGGGTAGAATATAGTAAAGAGCTTAATTTTAATCCTAAGGATATAGTAGAATTTATTCTAGAAGTCTAATATAAACTAGGATTTACGGTTAGAGATAATTAACTTAGGAGCGCTATAGATCCGGTAGATGTTGTTAATATATATACGGGCTATATCCTTTACGGTTATAGTCTTAAAGTAAAGAAGGGAAATGGCTTATTTATTTAGTTGGTTGACTACTATAAAGGCTATATTATAGCCGTGTTTGTCCTTTAGGAATGATTTAAAGTCCATTATAATATGTTGCTAAGGGCGTTTAGGGACTGGCAGTGGTTGCAGCTATCCAGGAGTTCGGTCCCTAGGGGTATTTACGCGTTTATAAGCATAACAATTTCTAATAAATCGTTCTATATTGGATAGGAGTCCTCGCCAATAGTAATAAGGTAATAGTAGTTAGTAGGTCTTGTTTTAACTAGGGTGCGCCATAGAGACTTAATAGTGGGCTTTACGGATTAGCTTTGTTTGTAGGTTATTAATATCTAGAACTATAAGCCGTTCTTAGTATAGAAGTAGTCCATCTTTTATTTCTAAATTAGGGTTACCCCCTATAGCTTAATCACGGAGGGCTTTTAGGGATTTAGCTGTGCGGTTTACGGTTAGGATGCGATTAATTAGTCCTATTAGTTTATTTAGGGGTTTTCCTTCTATAGGTGCTACCTTATTCTATTTAGAGCTTAGTTCCTTAAGGATACGTGGGTTAAGCTATTTGGTATAGAGGAGGGCGCGTGTCCGGTGCTAAGCCTTTAACTTATCTTATAGCCCTACGTCCTATTCTCTTTAGGTTAGGGTATTAGCTTTAGTATTTTACCTACTAAGGTGGTATATAATTATAAAGAAAAATTAGGAGAGTATTTTAGCCTACCAGGCCTATTAACTAGTAAGTTATTTTATTATTATAAAATACTTAAGGGCTTTATAATTGGTATAAACCTTAATCTAAGAGTCTGTACTTCTAAGCTCTGCGTGCTATTAGGATAATAATTATATAATAGCTAATATTTCCTTATTGTGTACTTTATAGTTACACTTAGTTAGGGCTATTATTTTTAAGAAGAACGTAATAGGGTACCATTTACCGTCTAGGTATAGCTGTAAAAGGACTCCTACTACTACCCTATTGGAGGCATCTATTTCTAGCATTAATTTAAGGTCTAGCTTATAGTAATAAAGGATTAGGGAGGAGACAAGTTGGTCCTTTAACTCCTTAAAGGCTTTTATATAGTTATTATTAAAGATAAAAGATGTGTCGTTCTTAGTTAGTTATATAAGAGGCTTAGCTATAACTCTATAGTTATAGATAAACTAACGGTAGAAATTATAAAAGCTAAAGAAGGACTAGATTTCTTTTATAGTATAAGGGGGTTTCTAGTTATAGATTACCTTAACCTTCTCTAGGTTAACTTTAATTCCTTCTATACTAATAATAAACCTAAAGTACTTTATGCGTTTTACTCTAAATATATATTTTTTAATATTAACTTATAGGCCTATATTCTGTAGTCTCTTTAGGACCTTCTTAATATAAACTTAGTGCTCTAGTTTGTTGTCTAAGTATATAAGAATGTTGTCTAGGTATACCATATAGAATTTATTAAGGTAATTAAAAAGAATATTATTTATATACTATTAATAAGTGGCTGGCCTATTTATTAGTCTAAAAGGAAGGACTTTATATTTATAAAACCTGTAATGGGTATGGAACGTTATTAGGTCTTCTAATATAGGGTCCATCCTAATTTAGTAAAAAGCTTAGCGGATATTAAGCTTGGTAAAGATTTTGGCCCAGCTTAAATATATAAGGGTTTTATTAATTAAAGGGAGAGGGTACCGATCCTTCTAAGTAATAGCGTTTAGCTTTTAATAGTTAATATAGAAATAAAGGCTTTTATTAGGTTTCTTTATAAATAAAATAGGGGAAGTAAAGGGAGCCTAGCTTGGCTTAATAAACCCTTTATAGAGGTTATTAATTAGGTACTACTTTATTGCCTTTAGTTCCTCCATAGTTTACTAGTAAAGGGGGCTATAGCCTAGGGAGTTATTAGTCTCTAATTAAATTTTATAATTATAGGTTTAGTAAGGGGGCAGTATATCTAAAGCTGCTTTCAAAAACGCGTCTCTATGGTTTAAGAGGTAAGTAGGGAGGAGGCGCTTAACTAGTTCCTTATTAGTTTCCTCTACTAGCCCTTCTTCCCTCTTGGCGATAATCTAGTTAATTTTATATAAACTGGTAGTAAAGACTTTATTATCCTTCTAATATATATTAAAGTGGAAACCTATAGTACTAATTACCACGATATCTACTATAGGGGCATTATATAATAGTAGGGTTATCTATAGCCTTAGGGGCTTCTGGGATATTAGCGTTGTTCTTACTCCTCTTAGCTCTTATTACATCTTCTAAAGGTTGTCCTTTATATCCTATTAGTACGTCCTCTTCCCTATTAGCTAGATCTCCACAATTTAGAAGTTGTCTATATTAGTATCCGTTTTACTTCTATAAGTAGAGTCCTCCTTAACTATAGTCCTTTAGAGGAGTATCCTTGTTGGTATAGAGTTCCTACCGGCCTTACGGTGGGCATCTTCTTAGGTAAAGGCTAGGTCACGGTTCCTAATATCCTACTAGTAGGTAGAATTAGCCTTCGCGGCTAATATCTTATAGTTAGTGCGGATTTCCCTAATAAAGGAGGGTAACTTCGGTTTATTCTCCGGCTAGATAAACTATCTTTATTAGACGTTTAGCCAAATATTAAAGTAGGACATCTATTTTTGGCTAAGAATTATGTCGTATAACCCTAGGTCTAGGATATAGAAGGGGATACTAAACTAGTGTTATCTATTAATAGCGATATATAGCTTTAAAATGTAGGTAACCGGTATATTAGCTTAACCATTATAGCCTTTTACTTAAATAGGCTTCTCTAGTTGGGTAGCATTTATATTTAAGAACTTAGCAACATTATTTATATAAGCAGTATTTATAAAGGTAAAGCTATTTACTCTAGTGTTAATAAGGGCAGTTATATTAACTCTATATCTATTTTAAGATACTATATATAGAACTATAAAGTGTTTTCCATCTATTAGCTAACTTAGATTAATCTCTTTAAGATTAATAGGATACCTTAGGGGGAAGTCTTTTCCTAGGGTTCTTTTTTTCTTAACTTATTGGACGTTTCTTCTTCCTCTATCTCCTTAATATTACCTATATCCTTTAGCTCTAGGCAGGATATAGTAAAGTAACTATTCTTTCCGCAATTAAAGTATGTAACCGTGGCAGGGTTAATTAGGGTGTTGTAATAAGTATTGGTTAAAGGTATAGTACATAGTGGGTTAGGCGAGGTTTATAGGTAGGTAGTTATAACCGCTTTTAGTATAAGGGTAGTTGTGGTTTATCTTCTAATGCTAGCTCCTATTAGTATAGCGGATAGGTTACGGTCGCTATAAGGCCGCTTTAGTTAATTAAAATAAGCATTAATTTGTTTTAGTTCTAAATCTAGTAATAAATATTGGGCTGTAAGTCTTTAGTAGGTTAGTAGGTTATTTAAGGCTACTATAATCTTTTCTTGTAGTTGGACCGTTAGCTTATTATATAGGTCTAAATAATAGTTCTTAGGGGGAACCTGGCCTTCGCCTACTATATTGGCAAAATATGGTACCCTTTCAATGGCCTCAATGGTTGGTGGTTGACGCAATTGGCGCGCAGTTAAGGTCATTTGGCAACTCAACCGACTAGCCTATATCGTGTTTTTTTGACACGCAGCCTGCGCGCAACCTACGCGCAACCTGCCAGTAATCTACGCATTTGGTAACCATAATTATATTTACCTCTTTTATACTAATAACATATTTTAAATAAATAAAAGCTACTTTAAAGCTATTTAT
>Ga0307507_10004788_pt1 | contig 23356 bp, 9 predicted proteins | sample 7_EM_MG_FD_207223 | JGI IMG/M metagenome (GOLD analysis project Ga0307507, IMG submission 207223) | Populus trichocarpa ectomycorrhiza microbial communities from riparian zone in the Pacific Northwest, United States - 7_EM | ecosystem: Host-associated > Plants > Roots > Unclassified | place...
AATTATATAAGTAGAGTAATTATATAAGTAGAGTAATTATATAAGTAGAGTAATTATATAAGTAGAGTAATTATATAAGTAGAGTAATTATATAAGTAGAGTAATTATATAAGTAGAGTAATTATACGAACTAAGTAATTATACGAGCTAGGCGATTATGCGAGTAGAGTAATTATATAAGTAGAGTAATTATATAAGTAGAGTAATTATATAAGTAGAGTAATTATATAAGTAGGGTAATCTAACCTAGCGCCCTCTATTAACGCCTAGCATGTAAATAGGAAGTAAATGTTAGGAAAATACCAGAACTATAAAAAAAAGAAATACATAAGTCCCAGATCTAGAAATATTGAAGAAGTTCCTATATAAAGACCCCTTACACACACTTAGAGAAGTTCCTATATAAACAGCCCTATAAGCGTAGCCATAAGTCCGAGCCCCCTTATATAACCCAACCACCCCTCCCCACTATACCGGAATAGATAAACAACCGCTATATACTATAAGCAGAGAAATGATTTAAACAAAAAGAAAACACTATAAAAAAACATGTTTATATCCTTAAGATATAAATCTATAAGTACCGTAGTCTTAAACATAACTAATAGTTACTAACATGGCATGCGTCTTAGATCTATAAGAAATTTAAAAGATCCTAGGTCATTAGCATAGATTTGCCTTCTATTATTGCTTTTAAGGTAGAAAATAAATTCATCTAAGTAAAAGCATAGATTATCACAAATGCTTTATAGCTCGCTATAAGTCAAGCAGGTAGAGACTCTAGTGGGAATAATAAAATATTATTTTATTCCGCAATAGGCTAAATAAAGAGAGGCCAAAGTTTTAACCCTTTTACTAGCTTTTATTAGAACTCTTCTTTACATTTTTATCCTTTACTTATAGATTTAAGACTATAAAGTCAAGGCCACCGTATTTAACCGTCGCCTATATAGCCTCGTCGCTTAATACCTCTCTATTACTATCTGCCCCTATTTCTTAATCTTTAGTACTAAAACCATTTTCTCTATTATATAATATCTCTGCGTCCTATTCTTAATCCTTATTACTAAAGTCACTTTCCAAACCAGCTAACGCCTCTACGTTACCGTTATCTCTAAAGTTAGTTTCTCTATCCATAAACGTCCACTTACTAGCTAATAATTCAGGGACGCTACGCTTATAGGTACTTAGGGTTGCGGATACCACTTAAGAAGAAATTGTGGTTAATATTATTGGGATATAGAACAAGCCTATAGACCTCTAAGTACTAGCTACTTAGCGCTTTAAATAAAAGATCTCCCCTAATACAAGGCAGATTAACAGGAGTTAATTACTACCTATATAAGGCGGAGCGCTTATAAAGGGCTTAGCTAAAATGCTAATTAAACTACCCTAGAGGCACTAACAGCTCCTTTACCACAGATAGGGGGTCAATATACAAGATTAACTGGCTAGGATAAGTCTACTGCTTAGGCAGTATCTTGCCCCAGAAAGGATGGGCGTCAGAAGTAGATTATATAATACTATTCCTACTAAGAGAGGCGTTATTAGGGGTTATTATTAACTTCTAGTCCTAGTCCATAACTTTATACAAACGCCTCTAAACCCTACTAAGGCATGCGGCGTCTGTTAGGAATCATTAGCCGTTTAAATTTAGTAATAGTTTAGCTAATAGCTACCCCCAACAATACCTCACTTAATACTTTACTTATAGATCACTTTAGGCGCCTATAGTCTTAGGCGCAGACAATATATAAGCTAAGAGTAATCATAGCCACTAAATATTGTACCACAGACACTACATAAAGTAAAAAAGGGCGGCTAGTATACTCCGCCTTTCCCTTTTACCTTCTGTCCTAACTCTACCCTAGGAAAGAAATGGAATATAAACGTCATGCTCCTAGTTTTTATATGCCATTAATTTAACTTACCTTTAAATTTAATCTCTTAACTATACATCCCTTACCATCCTTATAAGAATACCAGATATTATATATATTACCTTAACTAAGCTTAGATACGTTGCTAACATAACCTATAGGTCCTTAATCGGTACTTATAAAAACATTATAATATGCTATCGCCCTAAAGATAATATACCTATTTGTTAACTTGCTAGAAACCTTAAATTATCCTAGAATCGCATCAACAACAAAGACATAGCATCTGCCAGTAGGGAAAAGAAATAATTGCAGCTTTCCGACCCTATGCAGAAACAAATACCTTATACACCTACTTAAACACCTAATAGGGTCAACTCTTATAAAATCGACAATAATACGGAGGGTAATATACAAGAAGATATAAAAATATACGCCAATTACCTTAAAAGCCTAAAAGGCCGCAGCGAAACTAAGATAGTCTTACCTAAGCCAATAGAGAGCTATGGCGAGGCTAAAACAGACTCACCTTAACTAAAAGAGGTTTATATTAAAGGTTTACTGGTACCTCTGGGTATATTTATAAAACACCTATATTTATTTAGTAATACTAATAAATAAGCAGGGAATAGCTTAGCTAATCTTATAACATTTCTTAGAGTTATATCTCCCCTATTTAAAATATTAACAATTTCTGATGCCATAATTTTGTATAAACAACTAAAGTATCTCGTCTTGTAGTTGCCTTCTTATTTTATAATAAAGGACTTAAGACGTCTCCAAAGCCCTAGTTATAAATTATTTATATCTACGTTTAGCCCTATCGCAGTAATATGCTAGTATCCTACCTGGGTTTTAGCCGTGAACATACCACTAAATAGACTTATATTATACTATGCTAAAAATCCCCATCTCTTTTGCCGTTATACTAAGATATACAAACCACTTAAAGATGTTATAATAGAGATAGCTAAGAGGTGCAAACCATACAAGCAAGGAGATCAACTAGGAAAGGCATTAGAGGATTTATTAAAAGAGATATTAAGGAGAAGGGTATATAAGAAAAAGGTAGATTCTACCATAGATAGAGATCCTAAAAGGTCTAAGGTATAAGAAATTTCTTATAAGGAAGATTTTTGCAATTATATTCTTGTCTTTTGGCATTAAGAATTAAGGCGTTAATTAGGATTTCCTTAGCTTGGTGTTTTATTTCTATCTAGTTGCTTCTATATTAAGAATATCTCGTTATCATTTACGTATATAGACAAGTTTTTGCATATTAGATTAAAGTTAAGAGACTCGCTTATAGTAAGCTTATAAGTTCTCTACCTTTATATGCTTAGCAGCAATAAGTCAGCCAGCCTATAACTCGTTTAGTCCTCTATAAAGAAAAGACTTATTATAAAACATAGAGTTATTCCAATTAGATTAAATTAGCTTAGTAAGCCTATAGCCCTTTTTAGCACCCTATAGCATAAGAATAAAACACCTCTACTAATCTCTCCACTGGCTATGGTCCTTATCGCCTCTTCTCCACAACCTCCTTTTTACCGTATTCGCCGCCTGCTTAGCCTTATATAACTACACTACCAAGGCCGATCGTGGGATAACACTTAGAAGCGTGTTTGTATATCGCTAGATAAATACCAAGCACTATAAAATACGTTGGAGAAGGACACACGCCTTAGAGCCTGGGTTATAGAAAAGCTTTAATACGATTACAATTTAGTTATGCCTAAGAATTTCCGCTCTTCGGCCCTAGCGTTATAAGAACATAAGGAGCGGTATTTATACTCCTACTGCCCTCTAAGATTCAGCATATTTCATCTACATATCCTCTTATAAAGAAAATGGCTTCAGAGCCCTCCTAAGACACTAACATTACCGGCATCCTTTAGGAACCTAGTAACTAAAACATAGTGCCACCCTTATTTAAAGTGGTGAAGTAATACAAACCGCAAGGTAAATAAACATTATATTAGCTTACTTCGTCTACCAGTTTTATATACCGTTAATATAATAAGTAGAAGACGGTAAAGCTTATAGCTATACGCTATAATTAATAGGACGACCTTTGCTGCAATACTTGTTACGGTTAGCTTCTCTTAAGGAAGCAATAAGGTCTGTAATACCCTAGAGCTAACAAGACATATTAAAACCTAACTAACTTAGGAGGGAATTGCTATTAATTTAGTCTAATTCTAAGGGGTATATTATAGGGGATTTTTGCATCTAGTGTAAATAAATAGAGATAAACGCTTATTACCTATATAAAATAGACACTAGCGAGGGTCACATTCTAAAGGGAATAAATAAGGCGTTGCTAAGGAGACAGCAATAACAATGCGTTTCCCTTATAATATATACCAGCAGAGGGGAAGTCTATGTATACTAGATCCAGTTCTAGGAACTAAAACCTATTTTTAGAAAATAGGCTAATTAACCGCCGTAAAAAGAGGTTAACTATATCCGTATTTAGCATATTAGATTTAGCTCGTTTTAGGACTAGTAATTATTCATTAGCGTTCTTAGGCGCCCCTTTAGCCTCGCTATATAAGAGCTCCGCTATATTAGAGACTTACGCGTTGCGGAATAAACTAAAACTAATAAGTATAACCAGTTATAGACCAGAAAACGCTACCTACCTATTATGGCTTAGTATTTAACTAAGCCCTATAAAGCCTTAGTCTAAGCCGCGTTAGGTTAGCTTAACTTTTTCACACCTAATCTTTAATTCTTGTATTTACTCGCACCTTGCTTTCTTCCTTACACTTTTCTCCCTAGTTATTTCCTTATTACAAGACACTACTAACGTGTTCTTAACCTCCCTGTACTTATCTGCTATTATACCATCCTTATATACTAGCATCTTTAATCTACCCTTCCCGCCTACCTACCTGTTTACCACGTCGGCCCTCCTAACATAGCTTTTAGCGCGTTTACCTATAATAGCAAATCTCTTTAGATTAGGGATAATTAAAACAAAACCTATTAGAGAAGGACTAAATAACTTTTACAATTTATTTAACTTGGCTTATTAGGATCTAGACATCTCTAGCTCTTTAGACTTATTACACTAGATAGGTAACAAAGATAATTGCTAATATACCTATTACAAGTTTCTATCTAACGCTTACAGAACTAAAGAATATTTTGCTTAATCTAATACTAGCTCTATAGGGCCTTTACGCTTCTTATTTATTACTATCCAACGGCAGCAATAAAAGCCTTTTTGTTAATCTATCAAAACTCAATTCAGCAGTTAGTTCTAATAACTTTAATATTAAGCAGTTCCTGCCTCTTCTAAATACAATCCTCCGCATTAAATCTAACGAGGTTATTTAGGAAAAAGTATACACTACTATTATAGAGTCCACCCCCCTACCCTAACTGCTGCTACTCTACATTTAAACCCCGCATCTACGTAATACAAGTAGCTTTACCAACTCGTCTAAACATAGGGAATACGTAGATTATGTTCTAAAGAAGAAGCTAGGCCCTCTTTATATAGGGATTCCTGGCTTATATAAAGCATTTTTTAGGGAAGTGGAAGGTCTTAAAGAGGCAAGCGCTGCCGTTTTTAAAAAATGCAAGGAAGGGGACAATCCACTATACGCTAAGGGCGGCTGGCGTAACTAGCCTAAAAGCGCAAAGCAAGATAATATTCTAGTGTGGTTTAATAACCTAATTAAATCATTTTTAGGCTTTGTAAAGGAGCATAGGTCCGCCCTAAAGACATAGTAAATACTTATCGCATATACTAAGCAGCCCTTATAAGGGTCTACAGCAAAGCGAAAGCTAAATATTGGTTTTGTGGATAATCTAATAGCCAGCAAAAGCTCTTAATACTATTAGTCACATATACTTATGCTAGGAGAGCTAAAAAGTAATTTAGATACTAATATAGCCTCGCAGGCATGGTTTGATTTGGGAAAATATATAAAAGAAGTCTTCGCTGCTTAGGACACTTGTCGCTTTATCTTAGGCTTTACCCTCTATAGATCTATTATACGGCTATAGGAGTATAACCAGGTAGGAGGCATTATATCATCACCATTTAATATTAATAAAGACGGACTACAATTTACCTTAGCAATGTTAGGGTTTCTCTTAATAAATAAAGAGCAGCTCGGGTTCAACCCTACCATTTTAATATTAGACGGCAAACGATATATTAAGGTTATACGCAACAATTAGACCGAGCGTCTTATCCTTAATAAACTTATAAAGCAGGCACCCTACATTGCTGGTTAGGCAACAACTTGCTAGAAAGCGCACTATAAAGGTAACACCTCTAAGGTACCTCTCATTATTAAAGACTTATGGCAGTACCCAGAGCGCAAGGAAGAAGGTGAACTGCTATATAAAGCAGCAGAGAAAGGAGTAATTAATATAGCTAGGTACTATTACCATAGGACTATTTATATAAGTGGACAAGATAATAACATCTTTAATATCTATAAGGGGTTAGATATTACTAAAGCGATAAACTATAAGCCTAAAAGCCCAATGGTGCCTTTAAGCGTAGCTAGAGTGCAAGGCAGTGTAAGGAAAGGCCAAAGCACTAGTAAAAAGAGGTTGTCTAGCTATACTAACGCCCCGTTACCACCTAACAAGCGCCTATGTTTAAGCTCTCTAATTAAGCGCCCTATTATGCAGAATTGGGTGCATTAACGCGTCATTACCTGCGACTATAGAAAGGCTTTTTATAAGGCAAGCTCTCCAGCTGCAATGCTTACTGCGCTAAAGGGTGGCATTAAAGGATATAAGTCTTTATATACACAGGCTAGCATCCTCTAACGTGACATTTTAATAGGCAACCTCTTAATAAACAAGGAAGATGACAATCCCTCCTAGAAGTTATTCTTAATTAATCTTAATCTCGCAATTAAAGAGAAGTAAGAAGGACCTTTAGGAGCACAGAGCAAGACCGGTATAAGAGCGTTTATAGCTATAGGAGTGCTTCTAGGCAAGAAATACTCCTTTAGGCATAATTTAGAGTTGTTCTTCTAGGTGCTTTTCTAGATATGCATTTATTATAAGGGTCTAAATAAGAAGCGCAAGCCTATCCCAAGGTTTAAGAAGTGGAATTATATAGACACTAAAGAGCTAGCTAAGTTAAAAAAAGGAGAGGTGGCTCATAAAGGTGATTTCATTAAAACAGCGGAGGAGTACTTTACGCCATACTATCAGTTATTAGTCCCCTGGGTTAATAGGCTCCAAAAAGTAGTATTTCCAAATAGTAGGAGGTGGGAAAAGGATAATCTAGAGCTATATTCTAGGATAAAGAAGATACTCTAGCAAGTACAAAAGGATCCAAAGGTATTAGCAAAGTATATAGAATAATATTTTATTGTCCTGTACTCTTCCACAGCACAACTAAAGATTCAGGCGGCTAAGGCTAGGTAGCAGCCTTAGTCGAAACGCATATAAAATAGTGTAGGGCGAGTTGCCGGGGCTAAATAAACCCAGGAAAGTGGATAACCCAATCTTCCGCTAGATTATTAGGTCCCCACACCCTACCATCCCATATAGGCTTTATATTTCCATAAAATATATAATCCACTCCCTAGCCTATTAGAAGCCACCTTATACCGCCTAAATAGAGGCTATAGGAGAATTAATCCCTTCCTCTAACCAATCCCCTACCTAAATAAGTCCCCTACTTAAATAAATCCCCTGCGGGAGCTAATGCCTATATGTTTCGCCGCTCTATAGGAACCAATCCCCTACTCCTAATAATCCCCTACAGGAACCACTCCCCTATAGGATCCACTCCCCTGCGGTAATAAATCCCCTACAGCAATAAATCCCCTATAGGTGCCAATGCCTATGTATTCTACCACCCTATAGGAACTAATCCCCTACGGCTTATATTCCTATATGGCTTTTACTCCCCTACGGGAGCCCACAGCTATGTTTTCCTCTCCCCTACGGGAACCAATGCCCTGCAGCTTCCGTTCTTCTATTCTTAAATCCACTATAGAACAAATCCCCTATAAATTCCGTTCCTGTATATAGTAACCGTATCTTCTACTACCCTATAAGAACCATACCCTATAGCTCCTACTCCCGTACGGCTTTTACTGCTATATAGGAACTAATGGCGATTTCTTCTACTCCCCTACAGAAACTAATCTTATACAGCTTGCGGTTCTCTATAGGGATTATTACCCGCTTTCTTTATCGCCTTATAGCTTTTAATTCCTTATGGGAACTAACGCTTATATCTTCCACTCCCCTACGGGAACTAATGCCCTATAGCTTCCGTTCTCCTATTCCTAGATCCACGAGCGATTCGCCCGCGCTATAGCCTACTGTATAGGCCTTATTGTTATAGGAGCAAGTAAGTAATTTCGAGAAAGCAATAAGTAATAATGCCACCAGCTACAAGATCTATAAGACATTTAATACTATATATATATAAGCGAATCTACGTATATGAGTTTATATTCTTAACTAATCCAGCACCTTTAAAGTCACTTTCGAAATCTTTATTTAACGTAAGAGCCTTATCTAAATGCTTATATATAAGTTTCTCCCCCTTACTTTCAGCCAAGCCATAGCTAATCTATATGGTGTTCTTAATCTAACACAGTATATTAGCACCAGGCTTAAAACTTTCACTTAAACATTACCTTACCTATCTTCCGTTTAATTAATGGTCTAAAAGCCGCTCCATATCCCTTTCAGAGATATTAGCAGCAGCATTGGCTTGCTTTAGGAAGTTTTTCTATACCTACTCTCTTACTAGTTTTTTTAGCTCGTTATATCTAAGTGCAAGATGTATTCTGCTCTGTATAGCTATATCAAATACGGTAATCCTATTTATTATAAGAAACATAATACCTTAGAAATACTCCATCTATCGCAAAAAGACGGATACTAGGCTATTACGTTAAACATCATTTAAAGTTCTTTCTATAAAAAAGACATCGGCCTTGTCCAGAAGAAGGACAGCGCTCTAGTAGTAAACGTTTTTAACTATTAGAGCCAGGTTTTGTTCCAAATAGGCTAGATCCATATTAAGGTCTCCCGCATAAGCCTTCTTATAGTTAGACTGGTATATAAATACACTTATAAGGGGAAACAAACCACATAGAGGGGTCTCCTCTAAGATTTGGCAAGTGCTTTAGCTGTTAACGTCTTTCCCACCCTAGGTGGGCCACTAAAACAGTCAGCCTTTAAAATAGCCAATACCTTGCCAGAAAACTTACTATAGCAAGAAAACTAGGCCTTTCCCCTTCCCTTTAATTATATTATTAAACTTTGATTTCCCAGACCCAGACTAGTAGCTCTTTATAAGTCCTTAAAGCACCATTTTCTTATCCTTGTTAATTGCGAGTAACTTAAATGCTAAGGCATTCCAATCAATGTCCTTAATATTAGCGACGGCAAATTCACCTATTAGTGCTTATATTAGTACATCACTGGCTCTAAAAAAAGAGTGTAGAAAGTCTAACCCTATTTTTTATCTACTAAACTAAAGGCTAGGGCTGTTAGTAGATAGATTAGGTACTTATTATCTCCTATCTCCTTAGGAACTAAACCCTAATTCTTTACATCGCCTTGCTAATTAGTCCCTTAATTATATACACCAATTCCATACATATCTGTAGCGATTGGTTGCTTGCCATAGTTAGGATTCTAATAATAAAATGCTATTACGTCCACTATAATACGGCCGCTTATAGAAAATCTTAACGGGCTATCTTTAGTCCAGAAAAACGCGATCCCTTTATATTTACGGTGGTTAATGCCTCTTAAAGACACGAACTTCCAGCCATTGCTAATAAGATCCTGCTTTATCTCGGCTTGCCTCTTATAATACTCTAGCGGAAATACCTTAAGAGACGTAATTTTTATAGTTAAACGGAATTCCGGAATAAAGAGGGTGGTTTTTACCTCACCAAACGCCTTCCTATTGTAGCCAAAATAGTGACAGTTAAGTTCGAAGCTCTTTTCGCCAAAAAGTAAGGTTTTAAAGTTGCCTAAATTATATATAAGGCATCTTGGTTAATCTAAGCCTTTGCAAATTATAAGGACATGCGTATTTGGTTTAAATAAGGCCTAAAGGAGATTAAAATTAATTTCGCCATAGTCCAGAAGCGGCAGGAGACTATTAGTTGTAGGCGCGAAATAGTCTTTAAGGAATCTTAGTAACCCCTAAAGGTGCTTAGCGCCAATTAAGTCAGGAGAAAGACTCTCCTAGTATGTTTTTAACTGGGGTAGGAAATTAAACATAAGGTTTATAGGAATCTAGAAGTTAAATTAGAATCAGCTACATCTATATAAAGGTCCACTTACTGTAGGCTTGTCTTCCCAAAGGGAGATAGCTTGTACGCCGTTTAGCACCACCTATAAGGCGTCTCTCACTTCTCCTAAATTTATACTTAGGTATGTGCTATAGTCTTTCTTGTCCTTTTCTAGCTTAAAGTCAGCATCTAAGTTAATATATTTAAAGGCACCTAAGAGACAGACCAAATTTCTTCCTAAGGACACAAATATACTAATTATGTATATTACGCTCACTTAATGTATCTGGCGAAGTCTCTATAGTCTTATACTGGCAGCTTTATTTGTCCCAGCTATAGCAGACGCTATATTAGCGTATTTCCAAGTGTGTTTTAGGGATTTCGTGAGTATACATCTTATTTAACACCTTAACTTCAACCTTGGAACCTCTTACTTTGGGTATCTCTTTAACCCCTAAACTCGTAGGGGGAGGTAGAGGAGGTAGAGGAGGTAAAGGAGGTTAAACTACCTAGAGTATCTTTAACACGGTTATAAGCATTTAAAAAAGAAGAAGCTGCGCTAGTTACTCATAATATAGATACGTTTGGCTTGGGCTACTAGGGGGGGTGTTTATACTATTACAAGGCAGTAAAGGCGCTGGCGTAACAGGCCTGGATATAACTAGCATTACTACTCTATAAAGCTTTAGTAATATAACACTAATCTAAAGAAGAAGCTAAGTGGGAAGAGGAGCTAGATAGTATTATTTTTTAGGCCAGATCCGCCCTTTTCTTATACAACATGAGTTGTACTATAGGTGTATCTACACCCCTCTTTTAGTAATAGACTACCCTCCCTAATTAATCCTAGCGGACTTTAGTTAAGACACGTTAATATTGTCTCCGTTATAGTAAATAAAGCCATGGTATACGTGCTTGCTATACCTATAGAAATAGTCCCCTAGCTTATATACGGGATTTTAACTCCGGCACTAGAGTAGGCTTAAAAAAAGACATTACCTAAAGTATAGAAGTGCTCTAATTGACATATAGGAGATAGGCAATGTCTTAGGTCAAATTGAAGATATAAGTACAGAATTAGTGCCAGCAATACTGGCTAGATTATAGTAAGCGATCTAGCTATACATCATTTAGCTAGGGGAAGTGGCATATAATTAGGTTAACCGGTCTTATCTCGTCTTATCTTATCTTGTCTCGTCTTATCTCTTCTCTTTCTTCCTATCTCTTCTCGTCTCGCTCTTTCTTATCCTAGCTCTCTTTATCCTTCTTTTCATTCTTAGTTAAACTTCTAATAGCGTTAAATAACTGGTTTTACGAGCTTCTTAAGAAAAAAAGAAAGACGTTCGACGCTAATACGCATCCATTACCCTCCCATCAGAACGACGCGTTTAAATCGTGCCTTAAGGTGCTGCGAGAAAACGCGACATCCTTAGGGAAACGTTCAAAGGCGCGATAAAGTGTGAGGCTACGTGCACGCACTCTATTAATAGACGTTTTTATCGGCTTAGGTCCTAAAGTATTCCTCCTATATACTTTAGCAGCGCCTATCTCGAGGCTGGCAACGGTATTAGTAAAAAACCTCCTCTAAGAGCTTCGAGAATGGTAGGAGAATCGCCCCCACCCCTATGGTCTTGCAGTTGCTGCTAGTACACTTTACAAGACCAATTTGATTAGCATATTAATTCCTTTACCTCCAAAACGTCTATCTTTAGAGGTAGATCCCTCTACTAGTATAAAAGAGCCTTGTATTTTAAATAAATTATTAATAAATATTATTAGAGGAACCCCTAACATTAGCCCAAGACTCTTAGTTATTGGAGAGGAATTCTAAAGCTCTAATCCCTTAGGATGCTAATTAAACGCTTAGTATACAAGTCTTAGGTGTTTATTAATTGGTTACTTATATCTCCTAGAGCAAGATTTATTGTAAAAGAAAAGTACAATCTTGTCCAACAATCCCAAAACCAATGGTTAGACACCTTATTCCCTAAATTTAATATATAAATGCTTATCTAAGACAGACGCCTCTTCCAAGAGTCCTCCAAGCGCTATTATACTAGTGTATTATTAAGTTACAGATAAACCATTATTAAAGCGTCCCTAGTTGGAATTACAGCAAACTCCAGGTCTGTAAAATGACCTTTAATAAGATATTGTATTTATGGTTAACATTAAACAGGAAATCCAATATTGCTAAGGGAGGGCCAGTACTTTTCTTTCTCATTTATAAGGCACTATATAATTAAAAATCTCCCTAAGCCATTTCGCACCAGGATGCAGATGAGCAATTTATAGAGAAAGGAAAAGAAGAGAGGAGGACTAGCGGTTATAAATTACCTGTCTATATACATGCTAAAAAAGGACAATAAGGACGCTCTTATTATACTCAGAATTGGTTACAGTTATAAATAGAATATCTTTAATTTATTTAGTTTAGGGGACCTAGATACTCTAGAGCCTTTAAAAAATACTATAGAAGAAGCTAGAGATTAACTCTTATCCATAAATAAATAGCATATATCGCTTTAGGTTACTACTTATTACTACCTCTTCTCTAACTTAATCCGTGCCCTTATTATATAATATTTATACCTAGTAAGAACCTCTCTTGTTACTTATCTATCTTCTATACCTAAAGCTTTAACTAGCTTCCCTTTACCGTCTTTAATATTACATAATCCGCCTTTAAATGTCATAGTTATATCCTCTATTATCTTAAATATATAACCTCTAATTATCTCCTATTCCCCACTAAGCGCCTTATCCCTAGCCTTAGCGGATATAATCCATATAGCTAGAAGTGCAACCGCGCAAGTCAGCGGGACTGGTGTATATAAAGGAGAGGTGTTCTATAGACGTAAAATATTAAGCAAATATTATCTTTTGCAAAGCATTCTTAATTACGGATAGCCGTCTAAGGAGGAATAGCAGCTGATTTAGGAATTTGTTTTAGAATAAAAGGCCGCAAAGCACATATACATTAAAGCACAACTATTATAAAAGATGTAAGTAATTAGGTATATGCTACGCGGAATAGCTAAGCTAATATTTACCTTAATAGCAAGAATAGAATTACTGGATAACTATAAGAGGCAGAATACAAGAAACATAAAAAGAGGTGGATTATAGGCTTAAACGGAGAGCAGCTTTGCGGAACTACGCTACAAATAATTAGCAAAGTAGGGTTAAAGGAAATTTATAAGGGAAAATAGAGGTGTTACTATAGTTAATAGGTTTATGGCTACTTAGTCATTGGTGCCCAACAGAAAGGCTTATATAAAAGAATTGCTAAGTGGCTACCTCTTAGGCTAAGCTGCGGCCGGATTTATTTTGCCCTACTATTAAAGCTTTCTAGCGCAGAACATTATATGTATAATTAGGCCACCAGCCGAACAACGGGTAAGGTGTCCACTATAATATACATTTTAGCTATGTATTGGAGTTACCAGATATATGGCCCCTCCGCTAACTAAAATATCTTATAAGGATTGGATTCTCGTGGCTTGTTCTTATTTATAAGGCAAATTAACTGCAGCCAGTTTATGCGCCTTTACGTTATATGCATGAGTTAATCAATTATTAATGCCCAACTTCATATTATTTGGACTGCCGTTTGGTTTTAGCTGTGTTACGTAATTTAAATTAGCTGGCTAGGTTATAAACATAGTTTCAGCCTTATATTCTCTATAGCTAGCCTATAACCAGACTAGCGCAAACAACAAACGCTAGAGAAAATGCATTACTATTCGCACTAACTAGATCCGGATAATACAGGGTTAGTGTATCTACTATAAATACTAATCCTATCCAAGAATAGCGTCTAAAATCTAGGGTAAATAATAGATTAGTTAGCCAGACACCAGGATTTTACCACCCCTTTAAAGCCCTTACTATTTTAACACTATAGACCTTATCGTAGTGCCACCCCCTGGCTGTAGCTGTGAAAATCTTATCGGCTAGGGAATCTCAGGCACTGTATATTGCAATAAACTTCGAAACGAGGTTATTAAAGCTCCAAACAACGCAAATTCTCAACGCTTTATTAAAGTTAAAAAGGAGATCTATAAGAGACTCAGTCAATATAATAGACTCTTATAATACCATAGCAGCGAACTTTTCTAAAAGGATAACCATACGGCAATACGTCTAGAACACGCTTTAAACGGCCAGCTCTATAGGTTTCTTCAGGATAGAAGTAACAACATTAATCAAACTTTATAAATGCGTTGGATTTTACAGCTTGCAGATATTCTTAAATATGTTCACTTCAGAGGTATTATATACAGTAATATTTCGTGCCATAACATTCTCTTAGATAAACATTTAAACGCAAAGCTAATTAACTTCGCTGGTTTATTAATTAATGGATCTCCTCTTCTTGCTTTATACTCAGTTTAAGCCCAACCTCTATATCCAAGCACGCCTCAGAAGGACGAAATTTTTGCCTTTAGATTGGCTTATTATCATATCTTAATACGTTATATTGCCTTTTACGAACTTTCCAACAACAATATAGAGGATTATTATAAACAAGGAATATTTCCCAAATTAAAGTCCCTAGGAGCGTTTAGAGTCATTATTAGAGGCTATTAGAACAGTAAATATAACTACATAAATAGTGTTATTAAAGAAATAGGTAAGTAAGGTATGTTTATAAAACTAGGAGTTTTAACTATCTAAACTTATTTGCAGGTTTAAGGAATCCATCCCTAGTAACAGCGCCGCGGCATTTCCTCCACACTCTTAAGGCTTTCCTTTCAACGTTTATAAAATCTTGTCTTTGGCTTAAAAATCTAAAGGCTTCTCTGTCTAGATTTATACTTTACCCATTTCTTAGGCGTTATTGGCGTTAATATAATAAAGGTAAGTTTATGCTTTACAAGTCCATTAATCTTACTATCCTTATATATAGTATAATATACTAACCATCCTTTATTTAGGACATACTGGACAATCTTTGGTTATTAGCGAGCTCCCAAACTGCGCCATACTTTGTGTTATAGGTGTTGGGTTAGGACACGCTTACCCACCTTATACAATAGCGCTAGGGCAGGGGACAATGCGATTTATCTTTAAGGAATGTCTTAGTCTCTTCCAGCACTTTTTATATTAGACGGTAATCTTGGTAGATTGGCACATCTTAAGTATAGAGAAGTTTATAATTCAACGAAATATTTTAAGTGTGTTAATAGTGAAAGAGGTTTTATAATATAAATAAATAGGTGCTATAATGCCTAGTAATATAACAAGTCTCACAACTTATAAGGCTCCGTTTTAATTAGATATACATAACACAGATAAGTTAATAGCGAAATTTGGATGAAAACGGCTGTATACAGCAACACCGCCTTAAGAAAATGCACTTAAATAATTAGACTACTAAATGCAAACCCCGGCTTTCTATTTCCGCAGGACCAACCGAAATATAAGAATACGCCTATGCTACTAGCCCCATCTCTTCTATACGGCAACCCTGCCCTTTACTTTCGCAACTTTGAAAAAAGAGTACACCTATAATGATCTAGCTTTGGCTTGCCGAACGCGTCTTTAGTAAGACTTAAGGGCATCTTTAGAATTTAAAAGCCCACTCTTATAAACCTAGGTGGGCTTCTAAGCCACCTTATATTTGTGCCCTAACTTAGTTATTCTTTCCCCTAGAGTATTATTAATCTCCCATTTATTATCTAAGCTTATTTTATTAATTTTGTCTTTTTTAGTCCGGGTATAACGCTTTACAGTAGGCTCTGGGTTTGAAACGTTGCTTTAGTTATTGGCGACGCCACCACTGTTACCATCTTTATCCTTATAAGTACGATTACTAGCCTCATTATAAGACGGTTTAATGCTATAGAGAAGGGTAGGCTCCTAAAGTAAAGGGCTAGCGAGCTGTGGAGTAGATACCGCTTACTAGTCAACTTACGGGTATTAAGAGTCCAGGTTAAGGATAGGAGGGATAGGGGGGTTAGAAGACAAGTCTTTATAATAGGTAGGTGGCCTTTATTGCTTCTAGGGATATAGACTATTACCGCCCTCGCCACCCTCGCCACCCCCGCTACTCTCTTTAGTAGGGTTGTTAGAATTATAACTGTTATTAGCCCTATCTTCTAGTGGTCTAGTATTGCAAGGAGATATATAGTGCCGGGGGGAGGAGCTGGTGGGCCGTGTAGCAGAGACCGCTTGCTCCTTAATACTATTACCGTTATTAAGGCCAAGGGTGGGAGAGCTAGAAGGCATGGTCCTCTAGAAAGTAGGTAATCTTTATTACTTCCTAGATCGTATACTCTCGCCACTCTTACTAATAGAAGTATTAGAGATATAATTAATGCTATCTAGTTAATTAAGCTAATCAAACCTCCACTTCTTTAACTTCTTGGCTCCTAAAGACTCTTAACCAGCAGCTACTAATATCCTAAGCTTTTACCTAAACTGCGGAGCAGTTCTAATGTAACGCCCCTTAGCTAAATTATCCGTTTAATTGCTGTCTAGCGTTAAGGGTATAGTATAGTTATGCATAGGTATATGTACCTCCTCTTTTAGCGCTTCTAACAAAGGCAGCTCCTTATTATCTTTATTATCCTTATTACTACTATTATTTCTATTATCTACTAATTATTAAATAAGGCCATTATAAATTAAAAAGGGAAGCGTATACCTAATCTATAAGGTATCGGTTAATTATCGGCTTTATTAGCTTTGTTATTAGCGTTACTAGCTTTGTTGCCCTTAGCTTCCAAGTCCAGATCAGCTATATTATCTTTAATAACTATTGGATTTTCTGCTAGTTATTAAACGTATATATTCACAACTACTAGGGGAATAGGAAAAGTATAGTAGGGTAATTATAGGGGATAATTACCTTGACTTCCTCTAAAGACTTAACTGTTATTTCTATCCCTATAGGAATCTTCCTTATTGTCCTTGTCATCCTTATTATCCTTATAATACTTCTTATAAGCTTTCTTATAATCATATATAGGGTCTACAGGCGCTTTATTAGACAGAATCTTCAAAATTAAGGCCCTAGGTGGAATAATATACCATTAAGTGCCCAAGCTTTTAATGCTTCTTGGCTTTTTAGGGGGAAAAGAGGTACTCCCCTATTTCTCCTTTTAGGTTTGCTGCTCGTGCTTTTCTTAGGGGCTATAATTACATAATACTAAGAAGCCCTTAGTTTTTTAGGGGGTGTAGTATAGAAATTAATATTATTAAGTAAAATTTCTAAATAAAAGCGAAGGGGTTAAGAAGATGCCACTGTTACTACCACCATTGTTATTAGAGTTGTTATTGCTTTATATCTTTCTAATAGCCCTAAAGGACGGGTTATGCTAGGCTTTAAGTCTATACTAGTCTCCTCTTTGCCACTAGCTTACATCCGCAGCATTTACACTAAAATAACCCTACTAGCTTAATAGCGAATCAAAACGTGTAATCTACGCTCTATTAGTAATTACCGTTTATAACGCATAAAGGTTTACATAGGCTTAAACTGTTATAAGATTAACGCCTATTAGGAAACTATAATTAAGACCCAACCAACTAAGTTAGCACATTCTGCCTCTAACAGGGGCATCGCACTAAGCCTCCCTATTAAGGAGGTTAGTAGCAAAGTGCCTCCTCTACCCTTATTCCTTAGAGTTATGGCTAGCGCTAATATATCCATTTTCCACCCTAATATACTAGTGAGCTAGATCCTCCGCGCTAGATCCTCCGCAAGACTATAATTCCTAATATTAGACAGGTAAAGGGCATGCCATAATTCTACTATAAGATTAAAAGACACTCTAAGTAATAAGGGCATCCTTAAATCTCTCCCCTAGATCTAAGGAACTTCCTTAGTTACACTCTACGGAGCTTGCAGCCACTGCTTAACCTCCTAAATATACGTAAAAGCCTCGCTTTTACCCTTGCCTATAGCTGGATGTCATAAATAATATAAGGGGGCAGATAGCGCGAGTAGATTAGGCGATCACGCCTATATCCATCTCGGCCCTTTCGGCTAATACAGCCACTATATAAAGTCCGTCTCTGTTAGGAGATCAAATGCGCGAATTTTTCTCCAGTATTTGTTAGCTAAGAGTAGAATTATAACACCAGCTCCACCAGAAGCCAGGCTGTGCTACTAGATAGGCCATTTACCCCTAGATTCCGCCTTGCAAGTCTTAGGTCTATATAAAGGATATTTCCATATAACCCATACCTCCTCAGCTAAATAGGGGGCTAGATTAGACTAAAGCCCAGTAGCTTCTCCAATCGCAATATAATCCTCTAATTATTAGGAAAAAGTAAGGTCTAGGTCTAGGTTAAAAAGGCGCTAAAAAAGGCAAAGGCTTCCAGCTTCCGGCGGCGCAGCTTTAACTAAGCTAAGTAACTGGCATCAGCCTATAGTTTTGCTAAGAATCCACTTCGGCATCCGGCTTCGCCTTTATCATAACACTACAATATAACACTACCTAATGCGTCCCGCAGCTCGCAGTAGCTATAACCCATATAATCTATTACTAGGCGGTTCTCGGCACAGCCTTATAGCCATTTATAGCTGTTCCGACAGGGATTAAGTCGCACATTATAGTCATGCCTAAGACACTACTAAAGGCAAAGGTAAAGAAGAGGATAAACGGAAATGTTATTCTAGTGCACTAATCAGTAGGGGACGTGGGCAGGAGAAGAGGAGAGAGGAGAGAAGAAAGGAGGAATACAGTAGGACCAAAGTATACGTTAATACCAGGAGAGAGTATAAATGTGTCCCATAGAAGGGGCTAAAGAGTTACAGCGCTGGGTAATCATTAGTATAAAACATATGGAGATTAGGGAAGGCGGGCAGAGCACCTATATAGACGCTAAGGGGATAGAAAATGCCTTACGGCTAATAGCTAGAGTCTAAGGTAGCATAGTAGCAGGAAAGAAAAGAGGAGATAGAGCATAAGGGCAAAAGCAGCGAGGGAGAAGGCCTTTTATAGTCAAGGTTAAGGTTAGGTCTTGGCCAAACTGGGGTAGAAAAGCGAGCGCGCCTTGCCCATAAAGAAACCTCCATTTCCTAATACGTGGTCTCCATTTTATTTTTTACTATATATACGTTCTTGTGTCCTAGGGTAGATACACTACCACCATAATTATAGAATACCATAGTAGTAGCTGTATATTATAAGTATATATTTAATATATATAAACAATGCTTACTTCTCTATGCTTTACTTAAGCTTTTTATTAATCTCTACCGCCTAATATAGACAACTGCTACGCTTTTAGAGGTTGTTAATTGATTTAAGCTTAACCCTATTATATACGGGGCATATACAGAGGATATCCTTATGGGCGTGCTCGCAGTATTTAATGCCGCTATATTTAAACGCTTAATAAAATGCTTTTTTACTCTCCCTATTGTTTTCTCTAAGAAGCTGTAGTTATATAATCCTGGGGTTACTAGTTTTATAGAATAAGAATTAAATCTACTAGAGGTATAAATATAGCATATACCTAGTATATGCATCGCTTACCTTTAATATATACTGCTTAATAACCTTACGCGCTGTTTTTTTATCTGCATCTATAGATAGTAGAGGTGTTGCTTTATAGATAAAGTGTGCAATTCCTTCTTTTCTAGTTACTAGATATTCTGGCATTACAATATAGTCTACCGCCTCTTAGACGACAATTTAATGCCTACCATAGGAGCTAACAAGTGCTCTATAGTCTTAAAGTGTGCTCTGGCTATCCTAAGCATATACATAGCCTATGCATAGCCTATGCATAGAGTGGTACAAAGTCTTACCTTAGAGAGACCCATATAAAATAGAAGCTGCTATTATATACTATCTTAACCCTTAACCTCCTTATCCTCCTTATCTTTAATACTCTCCCTATTAATTATATTATCTTTAGAACCATTGTCTTCGTATTTAATATTAGGTGCAATCTGGGGTATCTGCGTATATTTAGCATATGCGTAGCATATAGTTGTGGATACTAACTAGTAGGCTGTTTAACCACCCTACTATACTCTCGTTTGCTTTAGTGTAGTTTTTACTTATTATTAGTATAGTAAGGGACGTATAAATACGCGTGTATATATATATGTGTGTGTATATATGTAGGTATATATATATATGTATATATATATATGTATATATATGTCTCTATGTATATGTCTCTATGTATATACATAGCATATACTCTAGATATTTTGGTTTGTGTAGTCGCTTAAGTTAAATATGGCTACCGATGCGCGTTCTATATGGGTAAAAGTTAAGTACCGCCAACCTTTTGCCGGCGCTCTATTGGCGACCACGCTTAACTTTCGCCAACCCATATCGGCGACCACGTTTAACTTTCTCCGGACCACGCTTAGCTATACCCCAGCGTCTAATTTATAAGATAACTGCACAAGGCTCTACGCGAATCTCTACATACGGAGGCTCTACATTGGGTCCCCGCTATATTCCTAATAGCCTCTACACATGCCTCTGCCAAGTATACCCCCTATATAGCCACCTTATTTTTTACCCATCCTTCCTTCCTTACATCCTCCCTACCTAAGGAGGCACTAAAACGGCAGCCAGTAGAGGATCGTTGCCAGAACCAGACAACCGTCGCCAGAACTAGACGACCATTACCAAAACCAGATAACGACCGTTTGAACAACCAGCTAGCAAACACTACAAACAATTCAATCAATTAATCGATCAAATTGAACCAGAGCTTTAATATTAGCCCATCACTAAATCAAATCAAGGCCTCCTAGGGAGGCACCCTAGACAACCACCGTTTAAATATACAGCCAGCGATCGGCTATCCCTTGCAACGTCAGGGTACTCAGAGTAAGTGGTCCATACGGGAACACCGTTTTCAAATCTACGCGTATATGAATTCGTATCTATATAGAATTCAATTATCAATTACATCGCCACCATACCTTCCAATTGTGCTAGAATTGATATAGACCTTGTTTAGAAGACTTAATATAACGTCCCCCTAAATAAGACTGCGAAAACAGCTCCTCCTAAGCCCTGGCCGTTACCCAAATTTAAACCTCTCCATATTGACAATTGGGACCACTATAGCTCACTAAACCTACCTCCAAACGTTGATATACACAATCCTTTTAGGCTATTTAGTCTCTTCTTTACAGATAAGATTGTAGATAAGCTTGTGGAGTAGACAAATAGGCACGCAGAGCTTTATCCTCCAGATAAGGAAAAGGAGAATCCACGCGTATGGCAGCCAATATGCAGGCAGGAGCTGTACGCGTACTTTAGAGTGCTTATTCATATAGGACTTACCATAGAACCAGCCATCGAAGACTACTGGAAGGATTTAAACATATATGGCACTGAGTATATTGTCAAACAATACATAGGAGTTGTTTGATTTTAGCAGCTTAATCATCACTTTTGAGCCTTACCACTATAGCTAAATTCTGATAAATTACCTAAAACTATATTTAGCTGAATTGATGAGCTTGCTAAGCATATCCGGCTTGCTTATAGGAAGCTCTACTCGCCTAGAACTTACCTCGCCGTTAATAAGACGATTTAACGCTTTATGGGCCGTGCGCCTAAAATTGTTAATATTCCATCTAAACCTACACCCAAAGGCTTCAAAATATGGGTATTGGTGAATAAGGGCTATATCTTAGACTTTATATAGCACGCTAAAGGTGATAAAAAGGGCCCAGTTAATTTAGATAAGTTTTTTATTAATAAAGGCTTTTCAAAGACACAGGCAGTAGTGCTTGACTTGCTCCTTTAAAGAGACGCTGAAATAGGAGAACGCCTCTACCTACCCAAAAAGCATGTTGTTTGGCTTGATAATCTATTTCCAAGCGTTAAGCTTCTTACACAACTATAAGGCCTTAGTATTAGAGCCGCAGGAACCGTTTAAATAACCAAAACACAACGTAAGGAATAGGGGGACCTTAAAGGCAATATTGAGGTGGCTATAACTACAAAAGGAAAGAAGAAGAAGAAGAAGGTACTAGCTAAGTAAATTAGCCAGACGCTTGCAGAGCTTAAATTAACTTATGCGGCTTAAATACCATAGGGAGAATTGTATGCAGAGGTCTCTAAGGACGGCCAGGTAATGGAATTTGCTTGAAAGGACGCTAATATTGTGCTTTTTATAAGTACTGTTGACGACGGTAAGTTCTATTATTTAACTTTAAGGCTTAAAATCTAATGACGTCATACATCGCCAGGTTGCTAAACTAAAATTACTATGCGGAAACGTCCTCCCCTCACTACTAGCGGCGCTAGACAGACTCGGAAGGTCTTTAGTAATGATTTTAAGAAGCTATTACCTATTCCTACCTTTATATTCTGGTATAATTATTATATATACGGTGTAGATATTGCGGATTAATTACGCTCGTATTTTATAATATAGAGGATTTACAGGCAGACCTGGAAGCCTCTATGGCACTTCCTTCTTAATATAGTAATTTATAATTGCTTCCTACTGTCTTCCTACCGGCCTACCAATTGATATAAATGTTGTAAGAATAGCCATAAACAATTTCAAATTGACCTCTATAAAGCCTTATTTGAACGCTCAATTTGGAAGCAAAAGAATTATACATTTAAACACCCACCTTGACGCTCTACGGACGATATAATATAGGTCCCTATAGCGTAGCATTAGCTAATCAAGCTGTTTCCAAGGGAGGTTCATTGCTTAGCTTGTATAGAGGCTGGCAGGCGTACTTAGGAGCAGTATATTGGACGTCGAAAGGCTCTATTAGAGCTTTTACCCAATACTATAAGGAAATCTCGCGATAGTAAGGAATGGGAGAGGCGTGCATATCCTCCAAGGACTCATTTTGGCTGCAGTATATATAAAATACCGTTCTGCAGGAAGGACGACTGCTGGAAGCCTTATATTGAGCGACTTAGTTCCAAAGATTAAGCCTATATATTAATTTTATATAGTATATTACAAATATCACTAGCCTTGTATTTCTGAGAACGGGCACCGAATTCAGCTAATCTAATTGGTTAGTTCTTATTGATAACCTAAGTGCCCATTTTAAATAAATCAGACATTGATACAGACAGACAGACAGGTAGGTAGGTAGATAGGCAGGCAGGTAGGCAGGTAGTGTCACAGTGCTGCAATGAAGTAGACTGAATAACTACGTTGTGCTATAAAGAAGAGAAGAAGGGTAAAAGGGGGTATTGTGTACAAAGAGTAGGGCCAGCCGCTAAGGCGCTAGTGGTGGGCCAGCCAATA
>Ga0307507_10004789_pt1 | contig 23348 bp, 7 predicted proteins | sample 7_EM_MG_FD_207223 | JGI IMG/M metagenome (GOLD analysis project Ga0307507, IMG submission 207223) | Populus trichocarpa ectomycorrhiza microbial communities from riparian zone in the Pacific Northwest, United States - 7_EM | ecosystem: Host-associated > Plants > Roots > Unclassified | place...
AAATGCTAATACTTAATTATAAATGCTGCTAAATGCTGGGAAATGCTGGGAAATGCTAGGAAATGCTAGGAAATGCTGAAATGGCAGAAAGGTAAAATTAAATGCTGGTAAATTTTTTCCTGACGTACTACGTACTAGTTTAGCTGCTTTAAGTATCTTACAGTCTTTACTATTAGCAAAGTGATTTCCTTTACAATTGATGCAAAGAGGGGTAGTATGTTAACAAGGCTTGCCTATTATTGTACAGGTAGAACAGGAGTGGTCTTTAGATAGATATGCAGCCGCATAGTATCTACAGGCTCTAGTAGAGCATCTGTCTCCTATATGGCCAAATTTTTGACAGCTAGTACACTGTGTAGTAGGAGAGACATCTAGGTATTTTACTACCTTAGTAGCTGTACCCGCAATTAAAATTTCTTTTTGCTTGAGGATTTCTTGTCTTTTCTCTTCGTTCTCTATAGTAAAAACTATAGAGCCGAATCTGGTTTGTGGATCGTGTCTTTTTACACTAGATAAGATCCATCTAGGTAGTCCTTGTATTTTTATAGGATTAAAGGTCTCAATTTCTTCTTTTAGAAGCTTAGAGCCCCTCTCTCCTAGAAACGGTAAGGTAGGAACACCGTGGGCTATAACCTGAACCCATGGTTCCAGTTTTTGTTCTCTTTAAAAGGTAAAGCAGTTATGCAAGATCTCCTTATACTTAACTAGGAAATCTGCATTATACTCTTCTGTAGTTGTAAGGAGAATGTTTTGTTTTCCTTTAGTTCTAGCTATAGACGCTAAAACTGGTTTTTCTACTTGCAGTTTCGATGCAAATAGTTGATTGACTTTGTTTCGTATAGAGAAGGTATCTAGAGGTTGGTCCTTTTGGTCTGTAATTAGGACTAGCTTCCTTTCTTGTAGCTGTTTTTTTCTTACTTCTAGTAGAAGTAGAAGGGGTAGGAGATGGTAGTAATGAGGAGGGTAGTGAGGACGAAGAAGAAGGGAGGTCCTCCTTTAGCCTCTCTGCGTAGGTTTCTTTAGTAGGGGCTACCTCCTTACGGAGAGCCCTTACTTCTTCGACTAGTCCTTTTAGGACTTCTTTTGTCTTTTCTTTTCCTTTTGTAAAGGGATTTTCTCCTGCTAGGATACTACGTGTATAGTCCTCTAGCTGTTTAACTTGTTCCTTTTTTTCTTCTTCTTTTTCTTCTAGCCCTTTATAGGCCTGGGTTAGGCTTTCTAGGTCCTTTTATAAGTGTTGTTCTGGAGAAAGGAGAGGGAAAGATATACTAGGTATACCAGCCGAGAAAGTTATTAGTTTTGTTGTCTTTTTTGCAAGTTTTTGGTTTTCTTTTTCAGAAGAAGACGACTGAGGATGTCCTCTTTTTTCCCCTGCCCCAAATAGACTAGGAGAAGGGGAAGGACTAGGAGAAGGAGAAGGGGCAGAAAAAGTAAATGTAGATGTAGAATCATTATCACTTATTTCTATAGGAGGTTGTTTTTGGGGCCTGTTGGGTATAGACAAGAGTTCGTCATCACTTGTCTTCGTAGTGTATTCGCCTCTAGGAGGCTTTTTAGGCTTTTTTTTAGGCTTAGTAGTGTGGGAGGGTACGACCTCTCTTAGACATGAAATCACGGTATGGTCAGTCAGTCAGTCAGTTGTAATTAGCTAGTAGGAAATCAGCCAGTAAGAAAGGAAGAAAAGAGTGTATTAAAGGAAAAGTGTGTGTCTATTGGTCCTGTCCGAGTTATTAAAGACTTTAGGGCTTTAGACCAATCTATATAAAATATGTGGAAGGCCTAGGCTCTCCCAAAGCTATGCCTAATCTAGATGTTAAATCTAGGAGGCCAAATCACACTACCATATACCTCACCCACCTAAGTTGTTGTCCCCTAACGACTTCCGAAACCTTATACTCCTACTTATCTTCAAAATAAAGGTACAGTAGGTAACTATATACGCTCCTTACCCTTACCACAAACCCGAGATAGTAAGCAAGAAGACTCCGTTCTAGTTAAATAAGACCGCTCTCGTCTACCTGGCTGGGCAGTATAAGAAGTATTAGACTGACAGCTCTTAGATAATATAGCTCTTTTACGCCCTTCTACCTGCTCAGTTCTGTCCCACAATTCCTTAGGTAACTTTATATAACTCCGTCCTTCTGCAATAACAGGAGGCATAATACTTAGATCTACTGCAATAGTTGAAGGATTAATTCCATGGTTAACGCAGTAGAAATATAAGCGGCTATTAAAACGCTCCATCTTAGTTGCATGTATAAGCTAAACTATATCCTTATAGTTCTTAACAGCCCTAAGACGGTAGAAATGCATCCATTTCTTAACTTTGTTCCTATTACCAGTAAGAAGAAGGTTACAATCTTAAATTACCGCTAGAGAATCCCACCGTCATCTACTAAGAAGGGCGTCAGACAAGGCACTAGCAGCAGTAAGCTTAACTGCAGCAGGGAAGTGGTATAGGATTGCGCCGTAAAGATTAGTATGTCTAGATGGCGTGCGAGGCGGTGCCTTTAAGTCTTAGTAAGCATCTGCTAGCTCTGTCCAAGTTTCTCCTTCTATAACCTTAAGGTTATTATAATTGTCTTAAATACTAACAAACCATAGTAGTATTATTTGCTAGATCCCAGTTAAAGGTCCTTTTACTCCATAAGGAAGGTAAGGCATAGTTATGCATATATCTCCTTTCTCACACAGCTAAGCCACCTAGTCAGTTGCATACTTTTCTACGTCCTTAGTGGTCCAGTCTTAATTAGAGATCTTATATATAAATCCATTACCCTTAGTTAATTCTCGTGCTTTAAAATCTGCCCACTATAATTCTAAGTAATAATGCATGCTAGGTAGGATAATTATGCAGTTGTCCTTAGTTTCATTATCTAGAGAAATGCTCCCTTAAATTATGTTAGCACTATATCTACTCTCTAGAAGAGAGGGAATATTAATATTAATATAGCGGAAAGCTATAGAGTCTCCCTTAACTGCGAACTTTGTATAGTAAGGGTAGGAAATAAGTTGCCACTAGCTATTAGGCCTAAGAGCGTAATAGAGATGGTAGTATTAAGGATCTTATCTTATTAGCTGCTGGCAGAGACTATAGACCATTATTCTTAACTAGCTGTAATTTAGCCGTCCATTAATTAGACGCTAGTAATAATAGTATATACGCATTTCCTTATTAATTATTACTAAAATGCTAGAATCCTACTACTATTTAAATATATTTAAAACCACGGATCTGTCTTACTGCTATATATCTTAGTTATCTAGTAATAGCATCTAATTAAGCAACGCCCCTTTGTTGTAGGAAAACCTTGGTGCTGAATTATAAATAAACTTATATAGTCCTAAGGAGTTGGATGGAACTAGAGGTCTATAAGCTTTTCTAAACTAGGAGTATATAGTAGGATCTGTCTTTATGGTACTAAGGTAATTATAAGCGTGGTATATTAAACAGAGTCTGTAGTATAGTGCGGTATAGTTTAGACCCTTTATCGCCAAACCTATACGTCCTCCTATGGCTTGCGTATGCATCTAGTAGACCTTATATATCTCTAGGTTAGAACCAGCCGCCCTATACTAACTGCGCAAGAGCTTTATAACCTTAGTTGGTTTAATTTTAGTAGTTTGGTTTAGGGACGCTTTAAGATAAGCTGGCATGTTATCTTTACAGTTATACCCTCTTTTTAAACAGAGTATCGCCATAGCATTTGCGGTCTCCTTAATATACTCCTTATTATCTCTAGGCTTAATAACATTTTTATTAAATGTTAATTCTACTCTTAGCCCTCCTACTTCTGGGTAAGCAACTATCAGCCTTCTCCTTAGATTCCTTCTTAAAGAGGATACTAGCAGCTATAGGGGTAAGCCAACAGGCATTCTAGCTGCAAGAATACTTTCGTTTATGGAAGATAAAGGCAAGTTAACTAATATAGGTGATCCTTATTAAGACGGGCTTGGTATAATACTGACGCCTTTTCCTTAAACAGGTGTTAACGGTTAAAAGGCTAATAGATTTATTATGTTAGAAGCATGTTAAGAATATGTTTGCAGTATAAGAGCTAAGCTCTCTCCTACTTACCTAACTCTAATATTAGTGACCTCTAGTCCCACAGTAGTCAGTCTTTTATTTCTTGGCGGTAGGTCCTTATTTAGAATAAGGAAGCCAGTTAAGTGTCTTCCTAAACCATGCTTATTTACCACCTTGTTTAATACTGCCTGTCCTAACATCTTGGGCGCAAGCGCAAAATTGGTTAGCTGCAGTTAAGTAGTGTTCTTAATACCGCGTCCTGGATGATTAAGCCTCTTAACTAGGGCCTTATTAACTTACACCGTTACTTTATAAAGTAGGTGGACAGTAAGCTTTTGGACGGTAGAAAGGAAGTAGTAGGAGACTACGTGTTTAAGCGGTCTGTTAAGAACACCTTATCCCCAGGCTTTTTAGATGGTTTATCTAGCCTTATTACACTAATTTCTTTAATTCTTTACCATCTTACTAACGTTAGAGATGTCTTTAAAGATTAATAAGAATGCGTCCCTTCCTAGAGATGCTTGCAACCCATTATCCTAGTTAATAAAATTAACTATTACACTAGCAGCATCTGCGTAGTTCTCTCTTAAGAGCAGAATCTTGTTATAGATTTAAATAAGCACAGCCCAATGCTAATTAACTGCGAAACCTCTAACTTCTATAAGGACGTCACTAATCTATTGCTTAGCTCCTTTATATAGTACTAGTAGTCTGCTTAATAAAGACATAACAAGTGTGCTGTTGTTAATTCTGCTTAGTCTATTCTTTAGTTAATTATAACTGTCTTTAAGGTCTATTAAGTGCGAAAAGGTAAAGTTCTTAATAGGGTTTCCTAATCTAAATAGTCTACTAAATCTAGTAGCGGTGTGGGGTTCTGCCGGCTCTAATTGCTAAATGGACTAATTATGATTTTCCATCCCTAGGATGGAAAATCGCTATTGGCTTAGTAAAGGCGGTAAGCGGAACTAATATCTTTACAGTAAATGAACCTAAATAGTTATGCGTAAACATCCTTCTACCCTTACCTTACTGTTAATACGCAATAGATTTTTATAACTAAAAAGGTAAATAAGAAAGTGTAATAGAAAGAGCTTTAGGAAATATAGTGAATAAACGGATTACACGGCTGTTATCTATGTCCCCTTCCCCACCTTAGAACTTAACTATCCCCTAGTTAAATATTTTATACTTAGTTCTGTTAAATAATCCTTCTGGAATACGCACTTCTTAAACTATGTAGCGTTGCGATACTAGTGGATTTTGCATAATATCTTTCTTAGGCTCTAGCTCTGCTGCTATCTCTTATAGCATAGTTCCGCCTAACTAGTTAAGCTAGTCCTCCTAGCGGACTTTAGATACCTATTATTAATAGAACTTCTTTAATCTATTCCCTGGAGTTTAGTTATAGAATGGCGTGCTGTTAAGATCCTTAATTAAGTACCATCCCTTATATGGGTAACTCTTATATATATAGAACGGTCCCAGCCATTTTAGATCTAACTTGCAACTGCTAGAATAATCTTACTTAAGCTGCGTGTTATAGAGCATAACCAGGTCTCTGACCTAAAATCTGTCCTGGCGAATGCAATAGGTGTTATTAAAATACTCTTTATTTGCTGCTCTTAGCCGTCTCATACGCGCAATAGCCTCTTGCACATCTATGTCTCTTTGGTTAAACTGCTTTGCATAAAGCGCTAGTAGCTCTATAGTGGTCCGGACTGTTTCTTAAGGCAGCGTCTGCTAGGTAGGTATGCAAAGTTTAATAGAAAGGACATGCTTATATCCGCATATAACTCTTGCTGGTGTTATTCCTGTAGACCGCTTAATAGTTATCCTATCTGCCTATAAGATGGTATAAAGATTGTCTAGCTATAAGCCGTCTATCTTCGCCAAAGCATCTATTATAGGTTTATAGCCCCGCTCTATTAAGCCTTACCCCTATAGGTAATATGCAGAAGCTATAACCCTTTTAATGTTGTAGAGCTCTGCGAGCGCAGCGGTAATATCAGCATTCTCTCCTCTACCATCTACAGAGAGCTGTCTGAATACTCCCCATTAGTAGATAACATCTTTATAAAGGAACTTTGCTATACTCTTTATATCCTTCTTTTAAAGGGCCTAAGCTTCCACTTATCTAGATGTATACTCTTAAGCAATAGCTAGGTACTGGAATCTAAGACGGTTTAGCGGCATAAATATAATATCTACTATTACTTATTACTATAAGGTAGACTCCTATGTAGGGTGCATTGCTTCTTCTTCCTGTCCTAGCTGTTATTCCTAGCACTATAGGCATAACTTGACATGCTATAATATCTGATCCTATAGTCCTGGCCACCAATATTAATTTAAGACCCTCTGGTACGTTCCCTTCTGTTTATAATATCCACTTTAGTTATAAAGGCTCTTAACAATTTCTTGCTAAATGGTCTTGTTATTAACTACCCTCTATATTAGCACGTTCTTAGACTGTTAGCGGAAGAGCTATTAATTATATACTAGAAACTTTAGCACATGCCGTTTAAACTTTTTAAATTCCTTGGTATTTATTTCTTCTAGACATTGTAAGGTTACTAGCCATTTTACAATCTTCTAAAATTCCTCTAAATATAAGTTGTCTAGTAGCAGATCTGCTTCCATTTTAAGAGGGCTAGCCGTGTATTTTAAGGCACTTAGCTTATAGTTAATAAACTCTTTAATATCCTTAGTTGGCTTATTAGGTTATTTACTATTAGGTAGCTATCGCGAAAGTCCATTAGCTAGGCTATTCTTCTTCCCTAACACGTGTCTAACATTAAAGTCCTATAGCTGAATCTATACTAGCTATCTTGTTATTAAGGCTCTGGGTAAATTAGTGGCGGCACGATTTAGTTATGTAACTAAGGTATTTATGTCTGTCTCTACCGTAAAGTAAACGCCGTATAAGTATATGCAACACTTCTTTAACGTATATAGCAACGCCCGACATTTAAGCTTTCCTAAGTTATATTTCTGTTCCGCTTAAGACCAGATGCCGCTCTTATATTAATATGGGTGATGATGACCTTGTATATTTAGTTATATAAGACCGCACCCCTATCTATTCTTATATCCGTTAACGGCGAGAATAATTAGCCCTACCCCCTTACTATAATTCAGTTAAACTAGTACAGGCGCGGTAGTAATTGTATGCTTTAGAGTCTTTATAGCGGCAATCTGCTCTATACCCTATATAAATGGAACGTTTACTTATAGCAGTTAGAAGATTGGCTCTGCCTTAATTGCGAAGTCTTCTACCTATATTTGGTAATATACAACGACCCCTAGGAAAGCTTAGGCGGACGTGATGTCTTTATAGTCTCTCTAGTAAATGATCTTTGCAACTTTTGACTCTTCCGGATATCGTCCTTTTCCATTACAGCGGTAACCAACTACTATAATTTTATCCTTGCAGAAGTGAGACTTTGCACCTAAGATTGTACACCCAGCTTGTTCCAAATCTGCAAGCACTCTGTTTAGCCATATAATGTGTTCTAGAATATATCTATACACGCCTAAAAGACTCTCCTCTCTATTATACACTGTCTATAGACCTTTTACTGTAATGTTATTCAGAAACGGCAGGGCATGGTATGAGATGTGTTGTTCTAGAATCTTGGTAATTGTCCTTATAAACTGGGCTACTAAATTCGTGCCTTCTATAGGTACCGTTATTTATTATAAAAGTCCTAAAGGTGTTGCAAAAGCCATTAGGTTCCTACTTTTAACATTAAGCTCTAATTAGTTATAACTAGAGAAGAAGTCTACTAGAGATATAACCTTATACCCCACAAACTCCTTAGAAAACTTATTAGCATATAGCGGCAGATTTGCATCCCTAATAGTTACTTAGTTAATATTTATTGCCGCATTTATTAGTTAGTACTTTTTATATTCCTTCTTGTTTATAAAAAACCATGGATTCCTATATGGGCTTTCGCAATACTCTAGAGTCCCTTAAGCTAGTTATTCTTATAATATACTTATTACTTCTCCTTATAGGGCCCTTGGTACAGAAAAGTTTGGTACTTACTATGCTTTATATAGTACGGTCTTAATCTTTAGTGGTGGAGTTATATCCCTGCTAATGCGGCCTATTTTAGAGAATTCCCATGCTAAAGCCTTTTCTTGGTTAAACAATATAGCCTTAAGGATCTCTTGTTCTCTTGGCTAAATATCTCCTATAATTATACGCTCTAATTATTCTAGCTTTAGTTGTATACCGCGGGCCAGCTTAGTGTATTATAGTTTAAGGAAATAGTTATATGGACCAAGAGGCAACCCCTGAATGGACGCCTTTTGTTAACGCAAGGCCACCTCTTGCTATTCCACTATACCTCCTATAACTGTTCTATCTGGTGCCGACGAATTAACTAGGTGGACTTTATCTGCCTTTTATTTATACGCAGTTGCTATATTTATAGTGTTTTGTTAGGCCTTGCTCTGGTAGCCTTCTATTTATATTATAAACAGATCTGTTGCCTTAAATACTGGCTTCCAATTCTTTTTTAAGTATTTCTTTAGGACTTCCCTTAATGCTTTACTGTTAAGCTCTCTCCATCTAATATTTTGTTCTTCTTTCTACTAATAGCTCTACCTAGTAGATATCTAAAATGGTAAGCGTCCGTGTTGGAGCCGCACCTCTTTTCCCTGCTCCTTAATCTTGACGTCCTCCTTATCCTAATGCGCTGGGTTATAAGTAACCCTAGATACAATCCTAGCTGTTACACTGGTTATATATTTCCTAAACTATTGTCTATATTAATGCCTTTATCTAGTTTAAAGAACATCGCATCCTTATAGGATATTAAGAACCTTGTTTTAACTCTGCTATCTTCTAATTAAATAATGTAAGATGCCTAGCCTATTATGGTTTTTTTGTTGCCAGTCTAGCCCTTACCAACTATAGTTCATTAAGTATTACCTTATGTAACATTTCCCCTACAGTAACAAACGTTATAGATATTAAGACGTTACCTATTACTATAGGGACCGCATGTACCAATCCAATAAACTTAGACTAAGTCCTATTGGCAGATGTTAGACGTGTACCCTATAGTTATGGGGGCAGGCTTAATATTAGTAAACTGTGTTGTAGAGCCACGCTTTCCTTAATAAGGTTAAGCTCCGCTCTAGAGTTAATTAAGCACTTAGCCCTTCTGTCTCCTATCTACGCTTTTACCTTTAGGCACTATCTTTAAAACCGGATAAATCCTGCTTCTCGTTTAATCTGATCTACCTTAGCAGTTATTAAGCCGACTTAATTAATATGGAATGTTAGGTGTGCTAATGATACAGATGCCTTAATGTCTTCCTGCTTCTGTTGGTAAGGCTCTATAAGAGGTAATGGGAGAGGCTTAAAGAATAGCCTTGCGACCTTAGGCATATATATAAGGCAGTCACCAACAGTAACTTTAATGGTTTTTAACAAGATCTTATCCGCCATTACTATTAGACTTAAAACGTTTCCCTTTAGTATATCCATTATCCTGACTAGCTTTAGTTATAGTGCTTTGGCTATTATTGTTATATCCACTATCTGCTCCATTTATCTTGGCTGTTTAGTATAGTCCATTTTATTAATCTTATTATTGCTTAACGGTGGTTAAGGAGCCTACTATTGGGGCTGTAGGGCGATTTAGATATGTCCTTCTGGTTATATATTTTAAACTACTACTGGTTACTAACTAGATGGTTTTAGAGGCGGCTTTGTTACTCTTACTTCCCCTTGCGGTTTTCTAAGATTATATAACCATAGTATAGGCTGTGACTAGGTTACAGCTCCTACCAAATTAATATATATTAACTCTACTTAGTATATATCCTCCTAGGACTTACTAAGTTCCTCCTTACTTTTAGCGTTACTTCTATCTATAAACTCTACCAAAGCTGCCTTTGATTGGACACCTGTCCCTAGAGCGTTAGGATTAATATTCGCGTTTTGCCTTAGCCAGTCTTTAAGGAACTAAATCCAATTATTACTTAGTAAATATAGAATTATATTTCCTAGATGCTTATGTGTTCTAGAGCAGATTCGGTTATTCTTATTTATATACACAAAACTATAATAAACCAATTCCTGGAGCTATGGACACTAATTAATAAAACGGTGGGAACCCCCGCATCTATAACATGTCTAAGCTTATATTAGGTATGCGCTAAAGTTTCCTGGCCCTCTATACCTTTCTAGACCCAGCTTATATTATTCTTATGGTGCTCCCTTATAGGGCGGCTGTGGTCTGTTATTTAGCGCTAGTTTTGGGCCCATTTCTTAATGCACTGACGTCCTATTTAGGAGCTATGTGTACCATATTGGATCTTGGCAAATCCTATCTAGGAATGGCATTAAAGATGTAACACCTGCCAATTTAACTGTCCCAAGATTAAGCTTCCGGAGCTAATTAGTAAGTTTCTCTAGTTTGGGATCTGCTTCTTAAGTTGTTTAATGGGTACTTACTAACTTACTTGGCTAGGAGACTATAGGTAGTTAAAGAGCAGTATCCCTTTGGTTGGTTATAGCTAGTTGCTAATTACGGAATTGTCTAACTAGCTAATAAAGGCCTTGCTCCTTAGGATTCATTATTAATAACTAATCTGCGCCCTTATGCAAATTAAGCCTGTCTTCTATAGCTCTCTTTATTAGATGGAAGTTAAAAAATTCTTGTCTATCTAGGTTGGCTCCTATTTTAGTTATAGTATGCCTTTAATACTTAAATAGGAGTCCCCTTGTGAACTAGTACCCTTATTTATGGTTTTCTAAATTACCAGCCTTAGTAACCTTTTGGGAGATTAATGTGAACTGCTAGGTGGATTATTCCTATACTGCAGCATATAAGCTTCTAAGAACTCTACCGTTTCGACTTATTAAAAGTAGTTACTTCCTCTATAGTCTGTCTTAAGCTTCTTTATAAGTTTTATCCAGTTTCTAATTGTAAACTTAGGTAGGCTGCGGATCCATGTTCCTATTTAATAGTCGCAATACTCCAGAAGTCCTTAATACTTCTTGTTGTTTGCAATATAATGTCGGATATATAGTCGCTTATACTGTTTAATGAATTGTGATATGTTTTGTCCTATAAAGTAAGGGGTCCTAGGAGTTCCTAGAGCCGGTATAGGCTGGGCCATAATATATACCTTATCTTGTTCTATTAGTGGTCTAGTAGAAGGCGGCGGACCTATAGTTTCTCTAAAGACAGGCAGGTGGACATTGTGACCCTTATCCTTAGTCCATTAAGGGTTATTAGTCCCTAATGTTACGGGAGTTAGGGTTAGTATCGCATGCCCTTATTTAGGAGAGCTTCGCGGTTTAACAGGCTGCTTACTTTCCTCTCCCTTTCTAGTGCCTTTGCTGTTATTATAGAACAGACCTAATATTCCCAACAATCCTTTTACTGGTACTGTTGCTATTATTATTATGAATTTAAAGGTAGCTCCTATAAATATGAGAATAATTATATAGGCTGTTGTAAATATAGTAAATAAAATGTAAAAGACTTTTCTCTGCCTTTCCTGGTGTACTATAGTCCTCCCTTTTATTCTCTGTCTTGCAGTACTATGTACTTGCCTTCCCATTACTATTTACTGACTACCATTCCCGCATGGAGAACTTAGCATATGTTATTAATTTATTCCTGTGGAGGTGGCTACGCACCGGTTGCTGATATATCTGTGCTTCTTCGCCTCCCTTTCCGTACGTCCTTCTGTTCCATAGTTCTAGATTGTTTTAGATTATTCCTATACGTCTCCTGTGTATAGAATTGTGTATAGAGTACCAGACCTCTAATCTGAAGAGCTTGCCGTCGTCCCTATGTGGAATGCCAAATAATATATGGGAGGGTACGACCTCTCTCAGACATGAAATCACGGTATGGTTAGTCTGTCAGTTAGTTATAATTAGCTAGTAGGAAATTAGCCAGTAAGAAAGGAAGAAAAGAGTGTATTAAAGGAAAAGTATGTGTCTATTAGTCCTATCCAAGTTGTTAAAGACTCTGGGGCTCTAGACCGATCTATATAAAATATATGGAAGGCCTAGGCTCTCCCGAAGCTATGCCCAATCTAGATGTTAAATCTAGGAGGCCAAATCACACCACCACAGTAGCCTGAGTACTTTTTGGCATTTTGTAGCTATTAACTTATAGGGGGGCCTCCTAGACAAAAAGCCTTACCAGTTTTACTACCCTTATAACCCCTCTCCTTACTAATCCTACTAGAAGATTTCTGGGGAGATTAGGCTAAAAGGTAGTAGAAAACTAGCCCCTATTTGGTGTTCGTTTTAGTGTTCGGTTTTGGTGTTCCTGTCCGTGCCTTGCTTATAAGCTAGGACCACCCCTAAGAAGAATTTTCTATTGGGGAAAAGGGGGTAAAACGACAAATAAATCCACCTCTAGCTCGCTAGGCAGTAGGAATTAGGTCTTAAAAGTTGGAAAATCGATAGTTTTTGATGGTAAGATGGGTATGCGTAAGTTTGGAAGCGCGGCGCCACCTTTTAGTAAGGTTGCATATGTGGTAAAAAAAGAACTTAAAATACGTCATAATGCTTATAACGCAATAAGTTATAAATTCTTAATTAAATTAAATTGTTTTAGACCTTTAGTTAAAAGGGGGGGTACTATAATAGGACTAGCCCAGTTATAGTAGGAATATTTTAGTGAAACACTTAACAGATAACTGTATAAAACTATTTATAACTGTCTGCAACTGTCTGTAACTATCTATAACTATCTATAATTGTCCGCCGTAATCTACCGTTTTCTACTAAATTCTACTAACTTAATTAAGTTCTACTGAGTTCTACTAACTTAATTAAATTCCACTAAATTCCACTAATATAATAGAATTTGGTTGAAACTTATTAAAATCCGCGTGGGCTTATGCCTATGCGTCTGCTGCTAAGACCCTAAATATTTAGTTACAAGTTTCCTATGTTCTTTTCTCTTCTTTATGCAACGTCTTGTACTTAGCAAGAACTATATACCCTTAGATTAGATAGAATTTATATTATTCCTTCAAATCTTCCCTAAAGTCTCTTCGCGCCCTTACAAGCTAGTAGTATAGCTAATATAGGAAGCTGGAGACTTAAGCATAAAGATTATTATTAAGCTTAATATTAAGAGTACCCCTATATAGATGCTAGCAAGATATAAGTTAATGCGTAAGATGTGGGTAATTCTATAGACTTAGTATAAGGGGACTGGAGCAGTCCTTAGCTATAACGCTATTAAATTATATATAAGGATCAAGTATAACAACTACCCCAATCTTAAGCAGTTTATTATCGTATTTAAAAAAGCCATTAAAAAGCTAGTGAACCTTAACATTTCCCTACCTAAATCATGGTATCCAATTCTCTTTATTATAGCCCTATCTAATATATGGCATATCTAAGCAGAACAACAGTAATTAAATTCTTAAAAGGAATTAACTTAACTATTACTCTCTGCCCTAATTAAAGATATTATAGATAAGGCATAAAATAAGGATAAGAAGGCTGAGGGAGATGTACTATATAGGGGGAAGCCTAATAAGAAGGGCAAATAAAAGGCAAAAGAGGATAGGGAGAAGAGCAAGGGAAAGCTATGTAAGAACTATAAGAACCTAAATATGTATTACAATCCCAAGAATTGCTTTGTTATAAATAAGAAGCTATATCGCAAATAGGAAAAAAAGATAGGTAAGAAGTTCATTCCATATTAGGAGTTTAGTAAAAAGAGATTGGTTAGCAAGAAGAGCAAGAAGGAAGAATCTAGCAGTAACTCTTTAGATAATAACAATGCCCGCATATTTGCAAAGAAAGAATTAGGGTACCTTTACATATACCTAAATAGGAAGAATTGATTACTAATTAAGTAGGGAGGAATACTGTTTAATACTAGAGCCAAAACCTATATCGCCAAATTAATTAACGACTTTAATACTGGTATATATACCACAGCATCTCTGCCATTAATTAATACAGTGAGTGGAGAAGCTACGCCGCTTGGCTTTAGTAAGAGAATAATTATCTATGGTATAGACGCCGAAAGAGAGATATATACGCTAAATCTTAGCAAGGTGCAATATCTACTAAATTATGGCATTAATATCTTTAGAGCTAGAAAGCTCCTAGGCAGGGGTAATATTTAAATTAAAGATAGAAACCTTATGGTTAATAAAGAAGGCCTTAGCATGTTCTAATTTAATAAAGATATAATAATTATTAAAGCACCCCGCATATACGCATTCCCTATAGTTATATAAAAGAAGCTATTAGAGATATTAATTTAACTCTAGCATTATTGCTTTGGCTATCTTGGCCTTAAGAATATATAGAAGACCTCTAAATTGGTTAAAGATATAACTATTAAGAAGGAAGAACTAAGCGCTATATAGTAAAAAGACAAAGACTTAAGGCTTTATAATCTATGCAAAAAGGGAAAAGCTATAAAGCATATATAAAGACACGCTAAATTACAAGATCTAAAAGTGTTTAATAAAGTGCATATTAATATAGTAATAATTATCTCTTAAGGCATTAGAAAGAAGAAATATGCTATAATATTTACTAAGAAGACAACTTTAGTTTAGTGGGCTTACTTCTATAAGTTAAAGAATGGCGTATATAATGCTCTAGTTAAGTACCAAAAGATAGCAATGACTTAATTTGAAAGAGTTATTAAAAAGTGGTATATGGACGGGGGTAAAGAATATAGCCCAAAGAAGCTCGCTAAGCTTGCAGATAACCTAGGGCAGGTAGTAAAGCTTACTACACTATATAACTTAGAGCAAGACGGCACTTCCAAATAAATAATTGGTATTCTCTGCGAGCGTATATAAACCGCGATAATTGATATAGATATTCCACAGTTCCTTTAGCTACTAATATTTAAGTTAATAGTGCTAATTACTAATTAAACAGCTACCTCCCTATTAAAGGGAAAGACTCTATATAAAGCCTTTATGGACAAGTTTTATCCAAATTAGGATAATAGATCTTCCGTAGCTTATTTACAAGTACTTACCTATAAAACATATATCTAAATACTAAAGGAGCGCCGAATTATTAGCCAGAAGGTTGCTGTATGGGCTAAGGTAGAAATCCTTATTGGCTATAAAGGAAGCCATATCTTTAAGGTGTATATACCTTTAAGAAAAGGACCTACCGAAAACAGGATTGTATAATCCTTAAATGTTAGATTTAATAAAGGAGGCTTAATTATAAAGCCCCTATTAGAAAACAATACTAATTTTCTAATACTAGCTAGAAATAGGGGTAAGAGCACTAAGAATTAAAATTAACAAGATAGTGACCTAATTTATTAAAGAGTTCCTAATATGCCCAGAAACATTAAGTATTAACCCCAATTAGCACTTAAAAAGGCTATTACACCAGAGCTTTAAATTAATAAGAATTTGGAGCAACTAGATATTAATTCTAATAATAAACCTAAATTGGAACACGAAACCGAATTAATACTGGAGACTACTTAGAAGAGAGTTGAAACTAAAACGGTACCTAAGTTAAGGGGTTAACCTAAAGGTTTAAAGAATAAGGTTTATATTCCAAACCCTAAGCTTAATAGAGAGACTTAATAAGCCGCTTAATAGTTAAAGCTAAAATCAAGCTTTAACTTTAAATTGAGAACGGCATTCTATACTACATATACAGCTAGCCCAGCGTTATTAATCTATAATAATCCTGAGATAATTAAGGAGGTAAAGACAAGACCTAATTAGTCAAAATGGTAGAAGGCCATTAAGAAGGAGTATTAAGGCCTAATTTATAAAGGAACCTAGAAGCTTCTAAAATAATTAAAGCTGCTAAAAGACATTAAGGTACTACTAGGAAAGCTTATTTTAAAGACTAAGAGGGATAGAGATGGCAACATCCTAAAGTGGAAGACAAGATGGGTTGTTAAAGGGTTTAAATAGTAGTATAGAAAGGACTTCAACTAAATATTTGTGGGAGTATGCAAGAATATTATATAGAAGCTGGCAGTCGCCCTTACAGCTCTATTTAACTTAGAGATTAAGTAAATGGATATAGTTGGAGCCTTCCTAAACTTAGCCGCTAATACGGATATTTATATAGAAGTACTACCTGACTGGGAAATTAATAAGGAGATCTTAAAGGATGTACCTAAGTGGGCATATAAGTTCCTAAAAGCGCTATATGGTCTAAAATAGGCACCTTAACTATAGCAGAAGGAATTAGCCTCTAAGCTTTAGTAATTAGGGTTTAAAGCGTGCACTAGCAACTAATATGTATATATTAATAAGTTAACAGGAATTCTGATTATTACATACATTAATAATATATTAATTATTAGCAAAGACAAGGCCAAGATTAAGGCTTTAAAGAAGAGTCTTATAAGAAGATTTAAGATAGAGGACTTAGGCCCTGCAAAATACTATAGGGATTAGAATTACTTAAAATAGGAAAAAAGGGACGATTACCCTATATTAGGATGCATATATTAGCAAGATCCTTAAACAATACGGTATGGAGAATTGTTATCTAGTTAATACGCTAATGGCAGCTAGAGCTACCGAGTTAATAGTACCCTTTAACGGATAGGTAATAGTTAAAGATACTAAGCTCTACAGATTAAAAATCGGCTCTCTAATATATCTAGCAATCTAAACTAGACCGGATATTATATAAGGAGTCTCTGTACTGTTATATTTCCTATTAAACCCCTTCCTACAACATATAAAAGCTATAGATTAAATACTTTAATACCTACAAGGCATAAAGCTCCTGGGAATTAAATACTAGGGGTGCGTAGGTGATTTAAAGGCACTCCTCTATGGATATTGCATTGTAGATTTTGCAGGTAATAAGTTAATACGGAGATCTGTCTTAGGAAATGTATACTTCTTCGCTAGTGGAGTTATATTATGCTCGTTAAAGAGACAGCAGATAGTAGCACAGTCTAATACTAAGGTAGAGTATTACGCTTTAGCTAAAGCCGTATTTAAAGCACTCTGGCTAAAACAGATTATGGGCTAGATAATATACTTAAGAGTAGATATTAAGTTAATATGTCTATATGGTGATAACTAAGGCTTATTAAGCCTAGCTAAGAACCCCAAGTTTTATTAACGGACGAAGCATATTAATATTAAACACTACTTCATTTAAGAGCACGTTATAAAGAGAATGGTTAATCTGTGGTACATCACAAGTTTGGAAATAGCGGCTAATAGTCTAACTAAACCTCTTTTGGCTACAAGTTATGCAAAGTTTATAGAGCAGCTAAGGTTAAAGGTTATTAAAATTAATTAAACTTGTTTGGGGTATTAAGTTAGTTAAATATAAAGAGGTGTATTAGTCGTTGTCTATGACTAACTGGTATGGGCTAGGTATGTATAGTAGTTACATAAGCTAGGCGAACGTGGAATCCACTAAAATCCACCTGTAGAATGGATCTATTAATAATAACAATCTTATCTATGCATCTTAATATACGCATCTGATTCCCTTACACCTCCGCTATACCTCGTTAAGTGTTAGCCTTGACATCCTTTATATATACGGATTTTATTAAAGGTGGCAACTATATTAAGCTTTATAAAGTACCATGCCTTTACTAAATAGTTAAGTGTCTTTTAAATTAAGGGAATTAGATATTAGTTTTAAATTATAATTATGTTTAGAGCTTAATAATTAATATAAAATCTTAAGTCTCCTTCTAGCTTTTTAATAAATAATATAGGTAAGGCAAATAGGGATTAACTAGGATAAATAAATCCTTTTTCTAGATGCTTGTTAAGGTGTTATTGCATTATAAGTAGTTCCTTTTATAATATACTATATAGCGGACCGAACTTTAGTGTTATACTAGGCTTAAGTTCTATCTTAAAATTGTGCTTATCTTAGTATAGGGCTAGTTAGTTTATAAATTGTTTTTTAAACTTATTAATTAGATTATAGTACTCTTTAAGTATAAGAGGTTAAGGATTAGGATATTATTTCAGTTCTAGTACTTTCTTAATATCTTCTATAGTTATAGTAAAGATTTTATAATCTTATCTTTTTACTAATAAGATAAAAGGCGCGGCTTATATTATATAAATTTTAAAAAAATTTGATAAAACATCTTCGTATTCTTTACCATAATTAGCAGTTATAAATTTATTATATTAGCTTAAGGTTTATAGTAAGGGCAATTTATATTATATTAAATTTAAATAGTCGTGTGTATATTTATAGGGTAAATAGTTTTTTAAATAATAACTTTAGCAGTAGGTTATACGGAACTTTAGTATTTCTTTAACCCAGCTAATTAAAGGGTTGTGTTGTTTTAACTATCCATATCTAAGTATTATCTTATAATGCTTTAAGGGTGTTATAAATAGAGAAATATATTTAAGGTGTTCGCCTATCCGCAATTTTACAAAAGCATAGTATATTAATTTGCTATATATTAAGAGTTTACTATTAAAGCCTTATAGGCCTTAGGGCTTATTAAGTTTCTTTAAATTTAGGCGTTAAGTTTTTGTATAGTTTATATTAATAAAGCCTGTACTAGTAGCTCTGCTATTTATAAGGATTTATACTTCCTTCTATTTACTAAATATTTAAATTTCGCTAAGTATATTAAGGGAGTTGTGTTATATATTAGCGCTAGAAAGCCTAGATACTTATACTCTTCTATCTTCTATTCTAAGGCGTAACTTAGCCTTAAGATAATTTATTTTCTAAGTTAACTAAAGGTAAGGTGCTTTATAGCGTCTAAGTACCATTTATAGAGTGGGTATAATTTAAGAAATAAGTATAACTTAAGGAATAGGTATAATTTAAGGAATGGGAGGAACTATAGCAGACCTTTTTAAGGGGTAAGTTTAGCAATGCTTTTAAATATATCCTTTTTTACCGTATCTAAAGCATTTTCTATTTATGGCTTAAGTTCTTTATTTGTTAGTTCCTAAGGGTATATAGAATTGAGCGGCATTAAGGCCTATAGGGTTGTATATAGGGCTTCTAGGTTTTAGCGATAGATCGCGCTTTAGGGTATACACTGGTTTTATAGTATTTTAAATATAAGGTATAGTTAACTTTAAAAAATAAGTCTGTTTGTTATATTAAAGGTCCTTATTAATTTATTAGCATATTATAGCAAATTTAGATAGGTTTTTTAGTAGTTCCCTACCTACTAACTAGGCTTTAATTTTATCCAAAATAGCTTATTAAAGAGCAGTAACTCTAGCAGCTTTATTCTAATCTAGTTTACTAACTAGGTCTAAAAATTCCGAAAAGAAGCTAGTAAAGTCTTAGTTCCATTATTATAGGTTTTTAAGTTTAGTAATAGCTGTATATTTATGGCTAGTATTATTATATATTTATTCTAATAAGGAGACAAAAATTTTAAAATTAATAAAGGTGCTAGTATAGAAGAATATATCTATAGTTTATATAGTGTCTTTACTTAAATAAGACATTCTATGGCTAACCTTGCTAGCTTTAGTAGGGTATTAGTTAGAGTTTATTAAAAGCTTAAAATGGAGCTTGGTTATAAAAGGATATAGGTTATTTTAATTTCTATTAAATATTAGAAGATTAGGGAGCTTTTTGTAATGGGCTTATATAAATACTTCTAAACTGAAGCTTATAGATTGCTACTATACAAGAATACTAAGCTAAGGAGAAGAAGAAGAAGAATATTAGAGACTAGTAAGATATAAAGGGGTCGCTAAGGCGCTAGTAGTAAGCGAGCTAATAGCGATTTTCTATACCGGGTATGGAAAATCCTAATTGGCCAGCTCTATAAGTAGTGCTTATAGAATATGGTAGATTGCGGCAAATTGTGGCAAATTGCCCTAGGAACGGCAATATAGCAAGTAACGCGCTCTAGCACCGTTACATCACCCCCCTTTCTAAAAAAGCCTGCCCTTAGGCTTTATCTAAGTTCTTTATTATTATCTAAATTGTTATAGTTATCTAACCCTTCCTCCTAGCATTTAATCCAGCTGTCTAGTCTATATAGTGGCCTAGGGAGGTCTAGGTGGACTAGGTAAAAATCTTGTAGTTTATAGGGAGAGTACTTAAAATTAGATGCGGGGTACTATTCTAGATCTTTATCGTGACCTACCTAGCTCGCACGGTATTTTAAGGTATTACGGTCCTTCTTAACTACTAAAATCTCTTTAACTTCCCATTCTTTATCCTTTGTAATCTAAATTAGCGGTGGGGGGTTATTATACTGTCTAGGTAATAGGTTATCCGCAGCCTTCTATAGTTAGTCTAAAGAGAAAACAGGGTAGATCTTTATTAACTTTAGTAGCTTGGTCCTAAAAGAGTACCCTTCCTTCTTAAGGATTTCATAGGGGCCAGCCATTTAGTGGTCTAGTTTATGGCTTGGCCTCTAGGTCTTCTAGTTTTTTATTAACACCTATACCTTATCTCCTGCTTAGAAGTCTACTTCACAGTAATATTAGTTTACGTCAGCCTCTTTCTTCTCTTATACCTTTTTTATAATTGCTTAAGCAGTCTCCCAGGCTTTATATATTCTCTTAGTGAATATCTGGGCCTCTTTATAGCTAAGGCGTTTGCGGGCTATTATAGATCCTATAGGTCTATCCCAATCAAAGGATATTCGTAGTTTATATCCATAGAGTAACTTAAATGGCGACATTCCTATACTATTATAAGGGAGCATAAGCTGCGTATAATCTATTATAGGCAGTAGTTCTAACTAGTTATCCTAGTAGTAATTAATAAAGGGGTAAAGTTACTAGTTAAGGTACTAGTTTATAATGTTAGTTTAGCCATTGGTTTAAGGGTAGAATACAGTAGAGAGTTTAATCTTAATCCTAAGGATGCGGTAGAATTTGTCCTAGAAGTCCATAAATTAGGGTCCATAGTTAGAGATAATTAACTTAGTGGCACTATAGATCCGGTAAATATTATTAACATATATACGGGCCATATCCTTTACGGTTATGGTCTTAAAATAAGGGAGGGAAATAGCTTGCTTACTTAGTCAGTTAACTACTATAAAGGCTATATTATAGCCATATTTGTCCTTTAGGAATAATTTAAAGTCCATTATAATATGCTATTAAGGGCGTTTGAGAACTAGCAGTGGTTATAACTATCTAGGGGTTTAATCCCTAGGGGTGTCTACCTATTTATAAGTATAACAATTCTTAATAAATTGTCCTATATTAGACAGGAGTCCTTACTAGTAGTAGTAAGGCGCTAGTAGTTAGTAGGTCTTATCTCAACTAAGGTGCGCTATAGAGACTTAGCAGTAGGCTTTACAGATTAGCTCTATCTATAGGTTGTTAACATCTAGGACTATAAGCCATTCTTAGTATAAGAGTAGTCCGTCTTCTATTTCTAGATTAGGGTTACCTTCTATAGCTTAGTCGCGAAGGGCCTTTAGGGATTTAGCTGTGCGGTTCGCGATTAGGATACAGTTAATTAGTCCTATTAGTTTATCTAGGATCTCTCCTTCTATAGGCGCTAGCTTATTCTATTTGGGGCTTAGTTCCTTAAGGATATGTAGGTCAAGCTATTTAGGGCGGAGGAGGGCACGTATTTAGTATTAAGCCTTTAGCTTATCCTATAGTTTTACATCCTATTCTCTCTAGGGAAGGGTATTGGCTTTAAAAGTTTACCTACTAGGGCGGTATATAATTGTAAAGAAAAATTAGGAGAGTATTTTAGCCTACTAGGCCTATTAACCAGTAAGCTGCTTTATTATTATAAAATACTTAAGGGCTTTATAATTAGTATAGACTTTAATCCAAAGGTCTATACTTCTAAGCTCTGCGAGCTATTAGAATAACAATTATATAATAGCTAGTATTTCCTTATTATATACCTTATAGTTATACTTAGCTAGGGCTATTATCTTTAAGAAAAACGTAATAGGGTACCACTTACCATTTAGGTATAACTATAAGAGAACCCCCACTACTACTTTATTAGAGGCGTCCATTTCTAGCATTAATTTAAGGTCTAGGTTATAGTAATAGAGAATTAGGGAGGAGATAAGTTGGTCCTTTAACTCCTTAAAAGCTTTTATATAATTATTATTAAAAATAAAAGGCGTATTATTCTTAGTTAGTTATATAAGAGGCTTAGCTATAACCCTATAGTTATGGATAAACTAATAGTAGAAGTTATAGAAGCCTAGAATGGACTAGATGCCTTTTACAGTATAAGGGGTTTTTTAGTTGTATATTGCCTTAACCTTCTTAGGATTAACTTTAATTCCTTCTATACTAACAATAAACCCAAGGTACTTTGTTCGTTTTGCTCCAAATTTACATTTCTTAATATTAACTTATAAGCCTATATTTTGCAGCCTCTCTAGGACCTTCTTAATATAAACTTAGTACTTAAGTTTATTATCTAAGTATATAAGAATATCGTCTAGGTATGCCGTGAAGAATTTATTAAGGTAGTTAAAAAGAACATTATTTATATACCTTGGTATGTAGCTAGTCCATTTATTAGTCTAAAGGGAAGGACTTTATATTTATAAAAACCATAGTAGGTGTATAATGTTATTAGATCTTCTAATACAGGGTCTATCCTAATTTAGTAGAAAGCTTAGCGGATATTAAGCTTTATAAAGATTTTGGCTTAGCTTAGATATATAAGGGTCTTATTAATTAGGGGGAGAGGGTAACAATCTTTCTAAGTAATAGCGTTTAGTTTTTAATAGTTAATGCAGAAGCGAAGGCCCTTATTAGGTTTCTTTATAAATAAAATAGGGGAAGTAAAAGGGGCCTAGCTTAGCTTAATAAACCCCTTATAAAGGTTATTAATTAAGTACTACTTAGTTGCTTTTAGTTCCTCTATAATTCACTAGTAAAGAGGGCTATAGCTTAGAGAGTTATTGGCCTCTAGTTAAATCTTATAATTCTAGGTTTAATGGGGGGGCAGTATATCTAAAGCTGCTTTTAAGAACGCGTCTTTATGGTCTAAGAAGTATATAGGGAGGAGGCACTTAACTAGCTCCTCATCAGTTTCCTCTACTAGCCCCTTTTCCTTTTTATTAATAATCTAGTTAATCTTATATAAGCTAGTTATAAAGACCTTATTTTCCTTTTAACATATATTAAAGTGGAACCCTATAGCTTTAATTACCGCAATATCTACTATAGGGGGGTTGTATAATAGTAGGGGTATCCATAGCCTTAAGGGCCTTTTGTTAGGACGCCAAGGCCCTGAGGGTATGTAGCAACGTGACAATAGTAGCGGAATGCAATAGGTATCTGGTTCTTGATGAAGTAGAACTGTAGAACTGAATTCTGCTGTTCTCTGGTGCGGGGCGACTACGTTTTGTAGGCGCCTCGCCTGCGCCTCGCC